>ERZ1090864.1015-NODE-1018-length-13919-cov-8.964729_pt1 | contig 13919 bp, 12 predicted proteins | sample MGYA00478479_ERZ1090864 | MGnify/ENA primary metagenome ERZ1090864 (study PRJEB33644, sample SAMEA5815743) | chicken gut metagenome | biome: Chicken; feature: Gastrointestinal Tract; material: Caecum | place: Ireland | collected 2019-01-01 | study: A study of... | reverse complement strand
CGAGATTAGCTGCAGTCTCGTGGGCTCGGAGATGTGTATAAGAGACAGAATTTGTGCAGGCCTCCCAGCTGCTTCACAACCTTGTCTCCCGGGCGCACATGAAGGTGATAAGTGTTGGAAAGCTCCACCTGGGTGCCGATATCATGGAGATCCATCGTGGACACCGCTCCCTTGATGGCTCCGATCGTTCCCACATTCATAAACACCGGGGTCTGGATCACCCCGTGAACAGTATGGAATTCCGCGCGTTTGGCGCGTCCTTCTGTTTTCAGCAATTTATATTCCGCCATAATCTGACCTCTTTCTTTTTCCGTCAAGTATACCCTTTATTTCTCTAAATGTAAAGAAACGATTGGTGAAGTTTTACATTGTCATTTTAAAAACTTTGTCGTATAATGTTACAGACTAGGGTCTTTACTTTTACATTTAATAAGAAAGAACAGACTTTTTTAATCATAAAGATACAGGTTTATTTCAGAAAGAGGAGGTAGGTTCATTTTTTATGAGTACATACACATTGGGAATTGACATCGGATCCACCACCGTAAAGATCGCGATTCTTGATGAAAATGAAAATCTTCTGTTCGCCGACTATGAGAGACATTTCGCCAATATCCAGGAAACTCTGGCTGATCTTCTCCAGAAAGCATACGACAGACTGGGAGAAGTCACTCTCCATCCGGTGATCACCGGATCCGGCGGGCTTACTCTTGCCAACCATCTGGAGATTCCTTTTGTTCAGGAAGTTATCGCAGTATCCACCGCGCTCCAGAAAACCGCGCCCCAGACCGACGTGGCGATCGAGCTGGGCGGCGAGGACGCCAAGATCATCTATTTTGAGGGCGGCAATATCGAACAGCGTATGAACGGTATCTGTGCCGGAGGAACAGGTTCCTTTATCGACCAGATGGCCTCTCTTCTCCAGACGGACGCTTCCGGTCTGAACGAATACGCGAAGAATTACAAAGCTCTTTATCCCATCGCGGCGCGCTGCGGCGTATTTGCCAAGACGGATATCCAGCCTCTGATCAACGAGGGCGCGACCAAGGAAGATCTTTCCGCGTCCATTTTCCAGGCGGTAGTCAATCAGACGATCTCCGGCCTTGCCTGCGGAAAGCCTATCCGCGGCCACGTCGCTTTTCTCGGAGGTCCTCTCCATTTCCTTTCCGAGCTGAAGGAATCCTTTATCCGCACTCTGAAACTGGATGAGGAACACACCATCGTACCGGAGAATTCTCATCTTTTCGCCGCAATGGGTTCCGCCATGAATGCGAAAGAAGAGGTTTCCGTTTCTCTGACAGAGTTAAAAGACCGTCTCCGCCAGTCCATCAAGCTGGATTTTGAGGTGGAGCGTATGGAGCCCCTTTTCGCCACAGAAGAGGATTATCAGGCGTTTCACGACCGTCAGGCAGCCTATAAGGTATCCACAGGAGATCTGGGATCTTATAAGGGGAACTGCTATCTGGGCATCGACGCCGGCAGCACCACCACCAAAACGGCCCTTGTGGGAGAAGACGGCAGCCTTCTTTATTCTTTCTACAGCAACAATAACGGAAGCCCCTTAAAGACAGCGATCCGCTCCATCCAGGAGATCTATTCCCAGCTTCCCAAGGACGCTCATATCGCCTACTCCTGTTCCACCGGCTACGGCGAGGCGCTGGTCAAGGCCGCGCTCCTTCTGGACGAGGGCGAAGTGGAGACCGTCTCCCATTATTACGCGGCGGCCTTCTTTGATCCGGAGGTAGACTGCATTCTGGATATCGGCGGACAGGACATGAAATGCATCAAGATCAAGAACCAGACCGTCGACAGCGTACAGCTGAACGAAGCCTGCTCTTCCGGATGCGGCTCTTTCATCGAAACATTCGCGAAATCTCTGAACTACAGCGTGCAGGACTTCGCGAAGGCTGCGCTTTTCGCCAAGCACCCCATTGACCTGGGAACAAGATGCACCGTATTTATGAATTCCAAAGTAAAGCAGGCCCAGAAGGAGGGCGCGGAAGTATCCGACATCTCCGCCGGACTTGCCTATTCGGTAATAAAGAACGCGCTCTATAAGGTGATCAAGGTTTCCGACGCCTCCGAGCTTGGCAGGCATATCGTGGTACAGGGCGGAACCTTCTATAACGACGCGGTTCTCCGAAGCTTTGAGAAAATCGCGGACTGCCACGCCATCCGTCCGGATATCGCCGGCATCATGGGTGCGTTCGGCGCCGCGCTTATCGCCAGAGAACGGTATGAAGAGGGAAAAGAGACTTCCATGCTCTCTATCGACAAGATCAACTCCCTGAAATATACCACCTCCATGGCCAACTGCCGCGGATGTACCAACAACTGCCGTCTGACCATCAACAAATTCTCCGGCGGCCGCCAGTTTGTCAGCGGCAACCGCTGCGAGAGGGGAATCGGCAAAGAGAAAAACAAAGATCACGTACCCAATCTTTACGAGTACAAATATAAACGGCTGTTTTCCTATGAGCCTCTTACGGCGGATAAGGCAGTCAGAGGACAGGTGGGTATCCCCAGAGTCCTGAATATGTTCGAGAATTATCCTTTCTGGTTTACCTTCTTTACGAAGCTGAAATACCAGGTGGTGCTCTCTCCCACCTCCACCAGGAAGATTTACGAGCTGGGTATTGAATCTATCCCCAGCGAATCGGAATGTTATCCGGCCAAGCTGGCCCATGGCCATGTAAGCTGGCTGATCAGAAAAGGCGTGAAGTTCATCTTCTATCCCTGCATTCCCTATGAGAGGAACGAATTCCCGGATGCGGTAAATCATTATAACTGTCCCATTGTCACCTCCTATGCGGAGAACATCAAGAACAATGTGGACGAACTCAGAGATCCTTCCATTGATTTCCGCAATCCTTTCCTTGCCTTCACTTCCGAGGCGATCCTTACAGACCGCCTGGTGGAAATATTTAAAGATATTCCCGCCCAGGAAGTAAAGGAAGCGGCCCACGCCGCATGGGAGGAACTCGCGGCTGTGCGAAAAGATGTGGAGAAAAAAGGCGAGGAAACTCTGAAATATCTGGAAGAAACAGGAAGAAGAGGTATCGTTCTGGCAGGACGCCCCTACCACATCGACCCGGAGATCCATCACGGAATCCCGGATCTGATCAACAGCTACGGAATCGCCGTACTGACAGAGGATTCCATCTCCCATCTCGGCGAGATCGAACGCCCGCTTCGGGTCAACGACCAGTGGATGTACCATTCCCGCCTGTACGCGGCGGCGAACTTCGTGAAAACAAGAGACGATCTGGATCTGATCCAGCTTAACTCTTTCGGCTGCGGACTTGACGCCGTAACTACAGATGAAGTATATGAGATCCTTGAGGGAAGCGGCAAGATCTATACCTGCCTGAAAATCGATGAAGTCAACAACCTGGGCGCAGCGCGTATCCGAGTCCGCTCTCTTCTGGCGGCTATCCGCGCCAAAGAAAAGCAGCACGAAAAAAGGACGATTCAGCCCGCCTCCATCGACAAAGTCGTATTTACCAAAGAGATGCGCAAGGATTACACCATCCTCTGTCCGCAGATGTCGCCCTTCCATTTCAGCATCCTGCAGGCCGCGTTCAACACCTGCGGATATCACCTGGAAGTGCTGCCCAACGATAATAAAGGCGCCGTGGATGTGGGACTGAAATATGTAAACAACGACGCGTGCTACCCCTCACTGATCGTTGTGGGGCAGATCATGGACGCTCTTCTGTCCGGCAATTATGATCTGAATAAGACGGCCGTTATCATGTCCCAGACGGGAGGCGGCTGCCGTGCGTCCAACTATATCGCCTTTATCCGCCGCGCGCTGAAGAAAGCCGGCATGGAACAGGTACCGGTGATCTCCGCCAACTTAAGCGGCCTTGAGAGCAATCCCGGTTTCAAGCTTTCCCTTCCGCTGATCAAGCGCGTCGTCTACGGAGCGGTATTCGGAGACATCCTTATGAAGTGCGTATACCGGATGCGTCCCTATGAACTGGAAAAGGGCATCGTAAACAGGAAACACAAGATCTGGGAACAGCGGGTGATCTCCTTCCTGGAAGGAAGCAGCGTCAGCCACAGCCAGTTCAAAAAAATGTGCCGGGATATGGTCCATGAATTTGACCTGATCCCCATCAGCGACGAGAAGAAGCCCCGTGTGGGAATCGTAGGCGAGATCCTGGTGAAATTCCTTCCCGCCGCCAACAACCATCTGGCGGATCTTCTGGAAGCGGAAGGTGCGGAGGCGGTATGCCCGGACCTGATCGATTTCATCAGCTACTGCTTCTTTAACCAGAACTTCAAATCCGAATATCTGGGATTCAAGAAATCCAAGGCGACCATTGCCAACTGGGGAATCAAGGGTATCGACTGGATCCGCAAAACAGCAAACGAAGCGCTGTCGCAGAGCCGTCACTTCACTCCCGCAGCAGATATCCGCGATCTGGCCAGGATGGCGGAACCTATCGTATCTCCCGGTAACCAGACCGGGGAGGGATGGTTCCTTACCGGAGAGATGATGGAGCTGATCCACGGCGGAGTACCCAATATCGTGTGCATCCAGCCTTTCGGCTGCCTGCCGAACCATATTGTGGGAAAGGGAGTAATCAAAGAGATCAGAAGGACGCATCCTGAAGCCAATATCGTAGCGATCGACTACGATCCTGGCGCCAGCGAGGTAAACCAGCTGAACCGTATCAAACTGATGCTGTCCACAGCAGTAAAGAACTTAAATAAAGAAATAAAAAAAGATGCATAAAAATTCCCCGTCCTGTTACAACAGGGCGGGGAATTTACTGTGAAAGCATTTTATTTTATGCTTTTATGGTCGGCAGAATTTTCTCTACATCAGAATGTGGTCTCGGAATCACATGCGTAGCAACCAGCTCTCCCAGTCTGGACGCAGCTGTGCTTCCACTCTCCACTGCTGATTTTACTGCACCCACGTCTCCACGTACCATAACAGTTACAAGACCGGAACCTATTTTCTCGGTTCCTACCAGTGCAACATTTGCAGCCTTGCACATCTGATCAGCCGCTTCAATAGCTGCTGTAAGTCCTCTTGTCTCCACTAAACCTAAAGCTTCCTGTGTCATTTTTCTCCTCCTCTAATCTGAATTCCCGTTTACATTAAACCATATACGATATTTGTTTATATTTTGCTCACCGTATTTACATTTCCGGTTTAAAGAGAACTTTTGTAAACACTTCTGTGCGATGGAACATCATTTCAAACACTTCTTTACAATCTTCCAAACGCACTCTGTGTGTGATCAGTGGATTAACATTCATCTGACCAGTACTCATGAATTCAAGTCCGCTCTTCCACTCATTAATGGGCAGCGGGTTAATTGAAGAATTCCAGCTTCCATGAATAGTCAGTTCACCTCTCAGAATCGCCTGGATTACTTTGTTTGGAAAATTCACATCATCATATGTAATGCCACCGTATACAACTTCTCCATTTTTCTTGCAGGCTGCTACTGCCTGAACATGTGTGATTTTATTACCTGCAAACTCAATGGCAATATCCACACCCTCTCCGCCTGTCAGATCTTTAATTGCCTGAACCGCGTCTGTTCTGGAACCGTTAACTCCGGCTGTTGCGCCAAGCCGTTTGGCCAGCATCAGTTTATCGTCTGCAACATCCACGGCAATTACTCTGGTACAGCCAAGTGCTCTCAGCCACTGAATGCAGATAAATCCAATTGCTCCGAGGCCAAATACAGCTGCTGTTTTCCCTGCTTCAAGACGGCATTTTCTAACTGCATGAAGGCCAACCGATACAGGATCCGTAAAAGATCCCTCTTCATAGTCCACATTATCCGGCAGCTTCAGGCAATTCTCGGATTCTACCACAATATACTCTGCCATTGCTCCGTCTCTTCTGGAGCCATAATAATCGTAATGATCACAGAGATGGGACTGTCCCACTTTGCAATACTGACAGTCTCCACAGGGTATCAAAGGCATCACAGATACTCTGTCGCCTACAGTCAGATTGTTCTTTACCTTATCCCCACAGTCTACAATCTGTCCGGCAAACTCATGACCAATTGTTGTTGGGAAATGGTAAGTTCCTTTCACCATTACTCTTGGGATATCAGATCCGCATACTCCGCAACTTTTCACTTTGATCAGTACCTGTGTGTCTTTTTCAATATGTGGAACATCCACCTCCACACAGCGGATATCTTTCGGAGCAAACAGCCGCACTGCTCTCATTTTCTGTGACATTTATTCACATCTCCTTTTCCATAATCTAAATTATTATGCCTGTCCGTTTGCAATAGCAACGCCTGCACTTGTACCCAGGCGGTTCGCGCCGGCTTTAATCATTGCTTTTGCATCTTCCGGACCACGGATTCCGCCGGAAGCTTTTACTCCCATATCAGGTCCCACTGTCCTGCGCATCAGCGCCACGTCCTCTACTGTAGCTCCTCCGGTAGAAAATCCAGTAGATGTCTTTACAAAATCTGCTCCGGCATCTTTCGCAATCTGGCACACCCGAATCTTTTCGTCGTCTGTCAGAAGACATGTTTCAATAATTACTTTAACAATGGCCCGACCATGAACTGCAGTCACAAGATCCGCTATGTCCTTTTTTACAAACTGCCAGTTACCCGATTTAATCTTACCCACGTTCACAACCATATCTACTTCATTGGCGCCATTTTCTATCGCTTCATTCGCTTCAAAAATTTTACTCTTTGTAGTTGTTGCTCCCAAAGGAAAACCTATTACTGTGCATACTTTTACGCCGCTTCCGCGAAGTTCCTCATAACATAATGGAACATAGGAAGGATTCACACATACAGAACAAAAATGATATTCTCTTGCTTCCTGGCAGAGTTTTTTGATCTGCTCTTCACTGGCATTCTGCTTCAGCAAAGTATGATCGATCATTCCTGCTATGTTCCCGGCAGAACTGTTCGCAGTAAAAGCCTGACTCAGTCCTCCCTGATTCCGAATATTATTCAGAACCTCCGCTGTAATCTTACTGACCAACTGTTCCATTTCCATAGTTTACTCCTCACTTTCCATTTGTTTTGAGTTTCTATCAGGTAAAATCCTTCATTTCCGGATGTTACACTCTCTTGCTGATTTCTATGATTTTTAAAAATTTGTCAGGATCCAGACTTGCGCCTCCGATCAGAAAGCCATCAACAACAGAACAGGCGCCAATTTTCAATGCATTATTTTCATTTACACTTCCACCATATAATATAGGAAGTTCCCGCCCAAAGATTTTTCTCATAACTGCCTTTAAAAAACAGTGTGTCTCCTGAATTTCTTCTATAGACGCACTTACTCCTGTACCAATCGCCCATACAGGTTCATAGGCGATCAAAACAGAATCCAGTTCATGATGTTCAAGATCCTTTAAATCCAGAATCATCTGCTCCGCAAGCCTGTTTCGCCATTTTCCGCTTTTTCTCTCTTCCAGATTTTCACCGATACATAATACTACCTGAAATCCTGAACTAACGCCTTTTACAACCTTTTTCTGTAATATATCATCCGTTTCATTGTAATACTGACGTCGTTCTGAATGTCCGGCAAGCAGAAACCCGCATCCCAGTTCACAGATCATAGGAATGGATATTTCCCCGGTATAAGCGCCTTTATCCAGAAAGTGAAAATTCTGCGGACCATAATGAATGCCTCTCTTACGCATTTCGCCAGCCAGTAATGCAAGCGTAGTATATGGCGGAAAAATAATCACATTTGCATCTGTATTTCCGATTTTTTCAAGGAAATTCATGCCTTCCTGAACAGTCATATTCATTTTCCAGTTGCCGGCTACAATCAATTGCTTTTTCAAGTATTTTGCAACTGTATCATGAATCATCTGATCCAGACTTGTTATATTCATATACAGTTCCCTCATTTTGTAACATATGTTCCTAACATAATATCATATGTTTACATGATGATATTATCATATCTTGCAGATACTGTCAATCTTTGGAAAAATCACATTGTTTTATAATCTTGGCAGGATTCCCTCCCACCACTACATTATCCGGTATATTTCCGGTCACTACTGCTCCTGCCGCAACTACGACATTACTGCCAATCGTTACACCCGGACATATTACCGCATTTCCACCTATCCAGACGTTGTCTCCTATAGTTACCGGCTTTGCAATCGCCAGTCTTTTATTTCTGAGCTCTGCGTTAATTGGATGTCCCACAGAAAAAATAGAAACTTTTGGACCCAGAAGACAGTTTTTTCCAATTCTGACATCACATGCATCCATAATTGTGCAGTCATAATTTGCGAAAAAGTTTTCTCCCACATGAATATGCGTACCGTGATCACAGGTAAACGGTGGATTAACAGCCACCTTTTCTCCTGTACTTCCAAACAGTTCTTTGATGATCCTGCTTTTCTCTTCTTCGTCATATTTGAATTCCATCAGCCTGTCGGTAAGTGTACGGGCACGTCTTACATGAACCAGAATCTCCTCAGACAGAGAATCATAATATTCCCCTTTTATCATTTTTTCATATTCTGTTTTCATTTTTCCCTCAATCCACAGCCCATTTATCCAGTTTTTTTAAAAACGTCTCGTCCTCAGTTACAACTTTTACCGGATGATTATAATCAAGAGACATCAGACCCAATATAGATTTCGCATCCGCAATCTGATTCTCATCTGTATGTACACCCACATCACTTTTACATTTGCATGCAAGGTGCATGAAATCTCTCAGGTCATTTGCTTCTTCCAATTTAATCAGTCGATACATTTCTATATTCCTCCATATGACTGCTGAATTTTTCAAAAAAAGCGGCTGACCAAATATATGGCCAGCCAGCTTTATTTCATTTACTTCATAGCTGCGAAAGCCAGACTCTCATCAACATAATCTGCCACATTGCTGCTGTCGATGACACCAGTACCAGCGTCAACATACTCTTCATACTCTTCACCATTGAGAATCTTAAGTGTAGTATCAAGAGCCGCTTTAATCAGAGAACCGGGGTCATTCATAGTTGTGATCGCATATGTTCCGTCTTCAATCGCCATAACTGCTTCCATCAGACCGTCAACGCCACACACTGCAACACCTTCAATACCCTGTTCCTGAAGAACCTGCGCTGCTCCAAGGGACATATCATCGTTGTGCCCATATACAGCAACAATATTGTCATTGCTCTGCAGAAGATCCTGAGTTGCTGTTACAGCTTTGCTTCTGGTGTAATCACAATATGCAGACTGTACTACTTCAAGGCCAGGTGCTTCTGCAACCGCAGCCTCAAACCCGTCTCTTCTCGCCATCATTACTGTGTCGCCTGCTGTACCCTGGATCTCAAGAATCGTACCCTCAGCGGCATCTTTTCCTCCGAGATACTCTACCAGAGCCTCTCCTACAAGACGTCCCATCTCCTCGTTATCACGTCCCACATATGCGGTATATCCTTCGTTAATATTACGGTCTACAGTGATAACAGGAATATCAGCATTGGTACATGCTTCAATAGAAGGCGCAATTCCTTCTGCGTTGATCGGATTTACGATCAGCGCATCAATTCCACTTGTGATCATATCATTGATATCATTATTCTGTTTTGTTACATCGTCATCTGCACTGACAATTGTAAGGTCCACGCCGAGTTCTTTTGCATACTCTTCTGCCACATCCTTCATGGATACGTAGAATGGAGATGCTAATGTACACTGTGCAAATCCGATCTTGTAGGTTGTTCCTGCGCTTTCCGCAGTGTCCTCAGCCGCATTTACAGTCATTGTCATTGCCATGGACGCCACCATAGCTGCTGCAGTCAAAACTGCTACGATACCTTTTTTCCTCATCTTCGTTCCTCCTTAAATGTTTTTTTATCTGATAAGCACCCCATAAGTACTTCATCATTCTCATTTCCTGGAATCGATCGCACGGTTCAGGAGCAATGCCGCAATGATAATTATGCCTTTTGCAATCTGCTGATAGAAAGACGCCAGACCAACAAGATTAAAAATGTTGGTGATAATCTGAAGAAGAAAAACACCGCCAAAAGTTCCGACAATAGATCCGATACCTCCTGAAAGACTGGCACCGCCTATAACAGATGCCGCAATAGCATTAAGTTCCATTCCATCGCCGGCCGTAGGCTGTCCAGTCGACAGCCAGGATGCCGTCAGAACACCTGCAAATGCGGAAAGACAGGCGCAGAGTATGTAGGCAAACACATAATTTCTTGTCGTCTTAATACCGGACAGAGTAGCTGCTTCACGGTTTCCTCCAATTGCAAAAAGGCTTCTTCCAAATGCAGTATATTTCAGCATCAGAGCAAATAAAATTGTCATTATGATCCAGATAATTCCACTGACTGAAACAGAACCTATAAAACCGCCGCCAATAAATTTAAATTCAACCGGCAGACCAAAGACCGGCACTCCCTGCGTAGTAAGAAGCGCAGCCCCCCTGGCGATCTCCATCATTGCGAGTGTGGCAATGAAATCCGGAAGGCCAAACTTTGCAATCAGAACACCTGTAATCAGACCAAGTACTGCCCCCAATGCCACACCGGCAAGGATTGATATTACAATAGGAATCCCTTTACTCACGAGAATAGATGATATCATCCCTGCAAATGCCGCTACAGATCCTACAGAAAGATCAATTCCGCCAAGAATAATGACAAGCGTCATACCTATCGCCACAATTCCCGGTATAGATGCCTGCTGCAACAGATTCAGAAGATTTCCCAGTGTAAGAAAGTTGGGTGACAGTATTGAAGAAATAATCACGAACACTATCAGCAATACCAGCAAATTGTATTTTTTTAGCAGATCCCCTATTTTTATTGGTTCTTTCCTCATGATTCGTTCCTCCCTGTAACAGAAACCTGTAATATTTTATCCGGATTAAAATTCTCTTTTGATGAAGTCATGACCTGTCTGCCATCAAACATAACGATTATATTATCACAGATGCGCAGCAACTCATCTAATTCTGACGAAACTACAATTATACTCTTCCCCTCTTTAGAAAGGCTGTGAATAATTTTATATATTTCCTCTTTTACCATGACATCTATTCCCTGTGTCGGTTCATCAATGAGAAGAATATCACAGTCACGGAACAGCCATTTCGCAATAATGACTTTCTGTTGGTTTCCTCCGGAAAGATTTTGTATGATTGTCTTAATAGAAGGCGTTTTTACATTCAGGCTTTTTTTATACTGTTCACAGGTTTCCTGAATAATTTTATAATTTACAAATCCATTTTTTTTGCATTTATCAAGAGCTACCATTGTCATATTTTCCCAAACTGGCAGAATCTGAACTAATCCCTGTGTTTTTCTGTTTTCAGGAATAAGTCCGATGCCGTTGGCAATCGCCTCTCCAGTATGCCGAAAATGAACCTGTTTTCCATGAAGAAGAATTTCTCCTCCGTCGAACGGATCCGCACCAAAAATCGAACGAATAACCTCTGTGCGTCCGGCTCCTACCAGACCATAAAGTCCCAGCACTTCGCCTTTATGAAGGTCGAAAGAAATATTACTGACTTTCTCATTACAAAGATTCTTCACTTCCAGAACCTTTTCTTCATTCAGGGGTTTCGGTTCCACATAGTTTTTCTGACTGCTTACTTTTGCCCCTGTCATATATTCTACAAGATCATCTTCATTGATCTCTTTCGCTTCACGACATGCCACAAACTTTCCGTCCCTGAGAATCGTGATCCTGTCCCCCACAATAAAAAGTTCTTCCAGATGATGTGAAATATAGATCAGCGTAATCCCTTTTTCTTTTAAATCCTTAATCAGACGGATCAGGGTTTCAAACTCACGTTTTGACAAAGTGGAGGAAGGTTCGTCCATTACAATGAGTTTAGCATTTCCTGCAAGGGCTTTCATGATCTCCGTCATCTGTCTCTGACCTATATTCAGATCACTCACCTTTGCATGAACATCTATCTTCATATTCATTTCATCAGCAATTTTCTGAGTTCTTTTGTATACCTCTTTCCAATCTACGGTTCCGATTTTTGTCTTTGGATAATTATTAATATAGACATTCTCACCTACCGTAAGTTCATTTACCAGGGAAAGTTCCTGATAAATAACAGAAATTCCTTTTTTCTTTCTCTCCAGAGTACCGTGAGGCTTTAATTTTTCTCCATCGAAAATGATTTCACCGGAATCCTCCACGTAAGCACCGGAAAGGACTTTCATCAGAGTTGACTTTCCAGCTCCGTTGGCTCCGATAAGGCAATGTACTTCGCCTCTTCTGACTGAAAAATCCACCTGATCAAGTGCCTTTACGCCAGGAAAAAGCTTATCGATTTTTCGCATCTCCAGAATATTATCCTGTCCCTGCACAGTTTTAACCTCCTTTCCTGTCACTGATGCATAAATTCCCGAAGATTTTTATACAACTCCAGATACTTTTTAAAATACGGAATATATTTCTGGTGTTTATCCATATCGGGTTTGATTATTTTTTTGGGAATCACCATATGTTCGGCAGCTTCCTGAAAACTATTATAATAACGCCCCCGTGCAGCAGCTACTACACAGCACCCCAGGGATCCTGCCTGACTGTTACAGTTGACAGTAATTGGCTTTCCGGTAATATCTGCAATCATCTGCATCCACTGCGCATCTTTTGTTACCCCGCCGCATGCCGTAATCGCGTCGACTATATATCCATACTTCTCATAATTGCATATAATATTGTATGTACCGTAAGAAACAGACTCCAGTATTGCCCTGTAAATATGTTCCCAGGTATGTTTTATGTTCAGTCCGAAAATAACTCCCTTGGCAGATGCATCTTTATATGGAGTACGGTTACCCTGAAAGAAATCAAGTACAGTTATTCCATCTGCTCCAATAGGAATTTTCTCCGGAATATCCAGAAGCATTTCATACGGATTTCCATTTACTTCAGGAATATGAAAATTATTCCTAAACCAGTTGACCAGACCGGAAGCTGATATCTGCCCTCCTTCCAGCAGCCACATATCATCTAATACAGCGCTGTCATATGGTCCCCATATTCCATCCATTTCAGGTTTCTTTTCTGAAAGACAAAGATGTACAAAACTGGTTCCCATTATGATTCCTAATTTCCCGGGACGAAGAACATTCAGTCCGAACATTGCCATATGGGCATCAATCCCGCCCTCTACGATTTCCATGTTTTCTGAAAAACCATATCGCTCAGCCAACTCAGGCCGTACAAGACCGATTCTATCGCCAATTCTGCTGACTCTGGTAATTAGTTTCTCTTCGTAATCTTCAAAGCCTATCTGTTCAAAATAATCCTTCTGATATCCTCCAAGAGATGATACATAGTTCCATTTACAGGTAACATTACATATGGAGCTTGACCATTCTCCACAAAGCTGATAATTGATCCAGTCAAGCTGTTCTACAATCTTATAACTGGAGGAATAAATGTCAGCCTCATGATGCTTAATCCAGAGTGCTTTCGGAATCATCCACTCAAAAGAAGTTTCTCCCCCACAATAGTTCAATACAGGATGACCTGTTTTGTTAATGGCATCCATCTCTTCTCTGGATCTTGCATCCATCCACATCAAAGCGTTTCTGAGCGGATTACCGTTACGATCCACAGGAAAAACGGTAGAAGATGTTGCACAGACACAGCACGCTTTAATTTGTTGCATAGTATCTCTTCCCAAAGTTTCCAATGCGTTCTCAAAAATGCCTGAAATCGTATTCCACCAGACTATAGGATCCTGCTCAGCCCATCCTACCTCAGGAAAAAAAGTTTCCCACTTTTTTTCCTGCTCATATTTCAGATTCCCCAGACAGTCACTCACAGCAATCCTCACACCCTGTGTTCCGGTATCAATCCCCATAAAATACGATTTCATATCTGACCTCCATATTTTTGGCTGAACTTGTGGATTCCATTATAATTTAGGAACATTTGTTACTTATTGAATAT
>ERZ1090864.1009-NODE-1012-length-13973-cov-10.103176_pt1 | contig 13973 bp, 8 predicted proteins | sample MGYA00478479_ERZ1090864 | MGnify/ENA primary metagenome ERZ1090864 (study PRJEB33644, sample SAMEA5815743) | chicken gut metagenome | biome: Chicken; feature: Gastrointestinal Tract; material: Caecum | place: Ireland | collected 2019-01-01 | study: A study of... | reverse complement strand
TTAAGGAGGTTACCATGAAAAATAAAAAATTATTTGCTATATTGGCACTTGCTGTAGCGGCATCTGTGCTGGTGAGCGGATGTGGATTCGGCGGGGACGAGCCGGAGGAACAGGTGGCGGAGACTGTAACTCCCACTCCCGCGGCGACAGCGACACCGGAACCCGAACCTACGGCTACAGTTGCGCCCGACGTACAGAACACTACCTATACATCAGCAGATCAGACAGTTGCGATCAATCTGCCGGATGCTACCTGGGCCAATAAGACAGACGAGACAGGAACGCTCAGTTTCGAATCCCCGGACCAGGGCAATATCCTGATCCTTCATGGACAGGGACAGGAGACCATGGCGTCTACCGTGATCCCCAGCACTCAGGATATGGCTGTTTCACTGGAACAGGCAGACGGCGATAAGGTGCAGGGAACAGATTTTGAGATCCAGAATTATGCCGCTAATGACGTAAGCGGAATCGGCGTATACAGCTATGTGACCAAAATGCTGAATACCGAGAAGAGCGGCGGTAATCTGTATGTTATCCATAAAGTATTCGCAAATGCCGAGGAATATTATAATATCGAGGCTTCTGTGAAGACAGAAGAGGCGCTGGCGCCTGTACAGGCTGCGGTGGATTCCTTCCAGATCCTTGGTAATTCTACTCTCCAGGCAGCGGCTCCGGCAACAACTGCTTCCGCAGGAACAGACGCGGCAGCGGGAACGGATGCAGCGGCAGGAACAGATGCGGCAGCGGGAACAGACGCAGCGGCAGGAACAGATGCTGCGGCAGGCACAGATACAACAGCGGACGGTTCATCCACTACTTCCAACTCCGGAGGATTTACGGACGAACAGCTTACAGATACCAACCAGACAAGGACGATCTACCGCAACTCTGACGGACATCCCCTTGTGATCACGCCTGACGGAAACGGCAACTGGGTGGATTTCGACGGCAATACCTACACCTTTACCGGTGAAGTGGACGCTTACGATGCAGAAGGCAACAGCTATTACTGGCACGGAGAAGCGGCAGACGTATACTATATGCCTGTTCAGTAATGAATAGTTAATTTAAGATTGTTGACAAAAGGCAGATGAGAGATCATCTGCCTTTTTACAGGAGAAGAAAGATGGAAGCTTACGGAAAATTCGCGCAGGTCTATGATCTGTTTATGGATAATGTGGATTATGAAGGCTGGGCGGACTGCCTGGAAAAACATCTGAAAGAGGAAGGCATTGAGGACGGCCTGGTGCTGGAACTGGGATGCGGTACCGGCACGATGACGGGATTGCTTGCCCGGAGAGGATATGATATGATTGGGGTGGACAATTCAGAGGAAATGCTTGCCGAAGCGATGGAGAAGAAAGTGGAGGACGGACTGGATATTCTGTATCTTCTGCAGGATATGCAGGAATTCGAGCTATACGGGACAGTGCGCGCGGCGGTAAGCGTATGCGACAGCCTGAATTATATTACTGAGAAAGAAGAACTGCTCCAGGTATTCCGTCTGGTAAATAATTATCTGGATCCGGGCGGGATTTTTCTGTTTGATATGAATACGGTGCATAAATACCGAGATATTCTTGGAGACGATACCATAGCGGAGAACCGCGACGAGGGCAGTTTTATATGGGAAAACAGCTATGACCCGGACACGGGATTGAATATTTATGAGCTGGCGGTTTTTCTTCCCCGGGAGGACGGCCTCTATGAGAAGTGTGAAGAGCTTCACTGCCAGAGAGCCTATGAACAGGCGGAGATAGAGGCGCTGATCCGTGAGGCGGGAATGGAAATTGTCGGCGTATATGACGCCTACACGGATAAACCGGCGTCGCCGGACAGTGAGAGACTTCTGTTTATAGCCCGGGAACACGGGAAGAGGAGGAATAGATGAAAGATTATATAGTAAGAGCAACGGCGGCGGGAAGCCAGGTACGGGCTTTCGCTGCAGTGACAAGAGACACAGTTGAGACTGCAAGACAGGCCCATAATACCAGCCCTGTGGCCACGGCCGCACTGGGACGGCTTCTCACCGCAGGAGCCATGATGGGCGTGATGATGAAGGGGGATAAAGATATCCTTACCCTTCAGATACAGGGCGACGGACCTCTTCAGGGAATCACGGTAACGGCAGATTCCTGCGGAAGAGTGAAAGGCTATGTGGGAAATCCGGAGGTGATCATACCTGCCAACGCAAAAGGCAAGCTGGACGTTGCCGGAGCGATCGGAAACGGTATTCTGAATGTGATCAAGGATATGGGACTGAAAGAACCATACTCCGGACAGGTGGCTCTTCAGACAAGCGAGATCGCAGAGGATCTGACCTATTATTTTGCCGTGAGCGAGCAGGTTCCCTCAGCGGTAGGCCTGGGCGTGCTGATGAATAAGGATAACACTGTGCGCCAGGCGGGCGGCTTTATCATTCAGGTAATGCCTTTTGCGGAAGAAAAAACCATCGCAAAGCTGGAGGAAAATGTACAGAAGATCCAGTCCGTGACGACCCTTCTGGAGGAAGGACACACCCCGGAAAGCCTGCTGGATAAAGTGCTGGACGGATTCGACATAGAGATCACGGACACGGTTCCCACGGAATTTTACTGTAACTGCAGTAAGGAAAGAGTGGAAAAGGCTCTTATCAGTATTGGAAGAAAAGATCTGAACGAGATGATCCAGGAGGGAATACCGGCAGAGCTGAACTGTCATTTCTGCAACACGAATTATGTGTTCAGCGTTGAGGAACTGAAAAAAATTCTCAAAAAGTGCAAATAAAAGGAGAAAACGCCATGAAAGACGGGTTCATAAAAGTCAGCGCAGGGACGCCTGATGTGCGGGTGGCGGACTGCGAATATAATGCGGACCAGATTATCGCTATGGTTGGTGAGATGAAGGAAAAGGGAGCCAGGATCATGGTTTTTCCCGAACTGTGTATTACCGCCTATACCTGTGGAGACCTGTTCTGGCAGGAAAATCTGCTGCGGGAGGCGAAAGCGCAGCTTTTGCGGATCGCAGAGGAAACTGAGGATGTGGACGGCCTGATCTTCGTGGGGCTTCCTCTGGAATACAAAGGAAAACTGTATAATGTGGCTGCGGCCGTCAGCAGGGGAGAGATCCTGGGATTTGTTCCCAAGATCAACATACCTAATTATAACGAGTTTTATGAGGGAAGATATTTTACCTCCGGCGAGGATGCGGACGGACTTGTGCTGATGCGTCCTCTGGAGGGCGGGCTGTCGGGAGAAGAATACGAAGTGCCCTTTTCCCCGAGGCTGCTGTTCACCTGCGAGGATTTTCCCGAGCTGAAAGTATCCGCGGAGATCTGTGAAGATCTCTGGGTGCCGACGCCGCCGAGCATGGAGCATGTGCGGAACGGTGCCACAGTGATCGTGAATCTGTCGGCCAGCGACGAGGTGGTAGGCAAGGACTCCTACCGTAAGGCGCTGGTAAGCGGACAGTCCGCCCGTCTGCTGTGTGGTTACATTTACGCTACCGCAGGCGAGGGGGAGTCAACCCAGGATGTGGTGTACGGCGGTCAGAATATGATCGCGGAGAACGGAGTGATCCTGGCGGAGAGCCGCAGATTTGAAAACGGATTTATTTTAAGCGAGCTGGATATCAGGAGACTGGTCAATGAGCGGAGAAGGATGACTACCTGCCGTTTTGCTCCGGATGTATCCGGCGGAAATGAAAACGGATATTATACGGAGATATTTTTCCGCATGAAAGAAGCGGAGACAGAACTTACCAGGAGATTTGATTCCCGTCCGTTCGTTCCGGGCGTGAAAGAGGAGAGAGACAGACGTTGTGAGGAGATCCTGAATATCCAGGCTATGGGACTTAAGAAAAGACTGGCGCATATCCATTGCCGGAACGTTGTCATCGGTCTTTCCGGGGGCCTGGATTCTACGCTGGCTCTTCTCGTGGCAGTAAGGGCTTTCGATATGCTGAGGATGGCGCGGGAGAATATTACGGCTGTGACTATGCCCTGCTTCGGCACTACAGACCGGACATATCAGAATGCCTGCCAGCTCAGCAGATGCCTGGGAACGGAGCTGCGGGAGGTGAATATCCGGGAGGCGGTGAACCTGCATTTCCGGGATATCGGTCACGATCCGGAGGTTCATGATGTGACGTATGAGAACGGACAGGCCAGAGAAAGAACGCAGATCCTTATGGATATCGCCAATCAGTCCGGAGGTATTGTGATCGGAACCGGCGACCTTTCAGAACTTGCTCTCGGCTGGGCTACTTACAATGGAGACCATATGTCCATGTACGCGGTCAACTGTTCCGTACCCAAGACGCTGGTGCGCCATCTGGTAAGATATTACGCGGATACCTGCGGCGATCAGGAACTGACGGATATCCTTCTGGATATCCTGGATACTCCGGTAAGTCCCGAACTCCTTCCTCCCAAGGACGGAGTGATCTCCCAGAAAACCGAAGATCTGGTGGGACCCTATGAGCTTCACGACTTTTTCCTTTACTACATGCTCAGATGGACGTTCCCGCCGCGGAAGATTTTCCGCATGGCGCAGCTTGCGTTTAAAGGAGAATATGACGACGAAACCATACTGAAATGGCTGAAGATATTCTACAGACGGTTCTTTACCCAGCAGTTTAAGCGTTCCTGTCTGCCGGACGGCCCCAAGGTGGGAAGTGTGGCCGTGTCTCCCAGGGGTGATCTCAGGATGCCCAGCGACGCCTGCGCGACGCTGTGGCTTCGAGAGCTGGAAGAAATAGAAATTTAAGTAAATATATGACAAGCCCGGCAGGAGTTATTCTGTCCGGGCTTTTTCAAGAGCAGAATCGACGGCGTTGATCAGCATCATGGAAGTATACTGCTGGTCGCTGGAATACTCGAGATTTTTTAGAGACTGTGACTCACAGATCTGTTCCGCGAGAGAATCCAGCGCAGGTTCCACCAGCGGGAACATGGCTGCGGTGGTTTCGCTCAGATTCGTAAGTCCAACGGATTCGATCCTGTCAGAGGATACGGTTACTTCCACATCAAAGGTATTGTTGTTCAGCTCCACGGAAGTCCGGTAGATCCCGGGGGTATATATTCCGGCGGACTCTGTGGAGGCGGGAGTGTTTTTTCCGGGACCGAACATAAAGAATATCAGTATGCCGAGGATCGCGAGAAAAAGCAGAAAAATACCGGTATAGATGATCTCTTTCATATGTAGCACGACAATTTTTGTTTTGGAACTCATAGCATACGCCTCCTGATCAGCTGTTGAAATTCTGCCCCGGGCAGATTGACGGCCTGTTCTATATATCTTATGCAGAAGGTTCCTGTTTATGACACCAGTATTATGGAGGGAAATATGGCGCTTCGTTTTATAATCGGAAATTCCGGCGCGGGGAAATCGTATACGGCTTTTCAGCATGTGATCCGGGAGGCGGGAAAACATCCGGACATACTTTATTATGTGATCGTGCCGGAGCAGTTTACCATGCAGACACAGAAAACCCTGGTGGAGATGCATCCGGACAAAGGCATCCTGAATATTGACGTGCTCAGTTTCGAACGCCTTGCTTTCCGCGTTCTTGAGGAAGTGGGAGGAGATATGCGCCGCATTCTGGAGGAAACGGGAAAGAACATGGTCCTTCAGAAGCTTGTGCAGATCCATCAGAAAGATCTGGTATATCTGAAAAATCAGATGAAAAAACCGGGATACCTGGATGAGGTGAAATCCCTGATCTCGGAGTTCATGCAGTATGAAGTGGACAGGGAAGAGCTGGACAGGATGCAGGAGCGCTGCGAGGATCAGGTCCTGCTGTCCATGAAACTGAAAGACGTCACTGTTCTTTATAATGCTTTTCGCGAATATCTTTCCGGCCATTATATGACAGGGGAGGAGGTGCTGGACGTCCTGGCGAAACAGATCCCGTTTTCTGAAAAGATCCGGGGAAGTGTTTTCCTGCTGGACGGATTTACCGGATTTACGCCTGTCCAGAATGAGGTTATCCGGGAACTTCTTGCCGTGTGCAGGGAAGTGGCTGTCACGGTGACAATGGATGTGAGGGAGCCTCTTTTTACCAGAGAGAAGCCTCATCAGCTCTTTTATATGAGCCAACGGATGATCCGCACGCTCTCGGAGCTCGCCGGCGGCACAGAGGATCCCGTATGGGTGCGGCCGGGGGAAAAGTCCAGATTTTCGGACGCGCCGGCCCTCAGGTTCCTGGAGCAGAATCTCTTCCGCTACAGGAAAGAGGTATACGACAGAGAACAGGAGGAGATCTTTCTTTTCTCCGCCGCCGGCCCGCACAGGGAGATGGAGGAGACGGCCAGAAGGATATCGCGTCTTGTCAGGAAAAGAGGAATGCGTTACGGCGAGATCGCGGTGATCACAGGCAATCTGAAGGAGTATGGGAGCATCGCCCGGCAGGTCTTCGAAAATTCAGGGATTCCCTGTTTCATAGATGAAAAACATTCTGTCCTTATGAATCCTTTTGTGGAGTATCTGCGGGCCGCTCTGGAGATGGTTACGTCAGGATTCACCTATGAAAGCGTGTTCCGCTATCTCCGCTGCGGGATGTCGGATATTACAAGAGAAGAGACGGACCGTCTGGAAAACTATGTGATCGCCCTGGGTATCCGCGGATTCCGGAACTGGAAGGAGCGCTGGGTCCGTATTTACAGGGGCATGGCGGAAGAGTCCGTAATGGAGCTGAATCAGGCAAGGGAACGTTTCGTGGGCGAGACGGGGGAACTTGCGGAGGGATTCTCCGGAAAGAAAAAGACCATAGGGGAATACTGCCGCTGCCTGTATGGATTTATTGTGAGAAGCAGGATTCAGGAGAAACTGAAAAAGCAGGAGGAGATCTTCAAAAGACAGGGCGAGAAGGCGATGGAAAAGGAATACGCCCAGATCTACGGGATCGTCATGGAACTTCTGGACAAAATGGCGGAGATACTGGGAGATGAGACCGCTTCGCCGGAAGAGTTCCGCCAGATCCTGGAAACGGGTATGACCCAGGCCCAGGTCGCGCTGATCCCGCCCAGCATGGATCAGGTTCTTGTGGGAGATATGGAGAGAACCCGTTTGAAAGATATCCGCGCTCTGTTTTTCGTGGGCGTCAACGAGGGGAATATCCCTAAGAATACAGAGTCCGGGGGAATCCTCACGGAAAGGGACCGGGATTTCTTCGCAGATCAGGGCGTGGAGCTTGCGCCCGGCCCCAAGGAACTGATGAATATGCAGAGATTTTATCTGTATCTGAATCTGACAAAACCGGACGAGTACCTGTGCCTTTCCTTCAGCAGGTCGGACGCGGCAGGCGAAAAGGCGTCTCCCGCCTATCTTATTCATACTCTGGAGCGCCTGTATCCCGGTCTGACCGTGCAGCAGGCGGAAGAACAGGGGGAGGCGCTTCTGGAAACTCCGGATACAGGATTTGAATATCTTCTGGAGAAGCTGGGCGATCAGGAAGAAAGTCTTGCGGATCCCCTTTTTGAGGAACTTTACAGCTGGTATCTCCGTCAGCCGGAGTACAGCGCCAGAGTAAAGAAACTGACGGAAGCGGCGTTTATAAAAAATCCCCGGGACAGGATCAGCAAAAGTGTGGCGAAAGCTCTCTACGGGGAGGTTTCCCTTCACGGCGCCACCCGTCTGGAACGTTACGCCGCCTGTGCTTACGCGCATTTTCTCCGGTACGGTATGATGCTGACTGAGAGGGCGGAGTACGAATTCCGCGCTATGGATATGGGCAACGTGATCCATCAGGCGCTGGAGAAATTCGCCGGAGAGCTCAGAAGCAGAGGACTGGAGTGGAAGACGGTCAGTGACCGGGAGCGCGACAGGCTTGCGGAAGACTGCCTCGACCGGGTGGCGGCGGATTACGGAAATACCATTCTGAAGAGCAGCGCCAGGAACCAGTATATGATCCGGCGCACGGAACGTATTCTGAAGCGGACGCTGTGGGCGCTTCAGGAGCAGCTGAAACAGGGGGATTTCCAGCCGGAGGGATTCGAGGTATCCATCGGCGGAGGAAGGATCGACCGTATGGACGTCCTGAAGGAGGACAACCGGGTCTATGTGAAGATCATAGACTACAAAACCGGAAACACCACCTTCGATCTGGTCAGCCTGTACCACGGTCTTCAGCTTCAGCTGGTGATCTATATGGACGCCGCCCTTGAGGCGGAGAAGAGGATACATCCCGGCTGTCAGGTGGAGCCGGCGGGAATGTTTTATTACAATGTGAAAGATCCCATGCTCCGGGAGGATGTGGAAGAGGATATAGATAAAATCCGCCCCGGACTTCTCAAAGAACTGAAGATGAACGGTCTTCTGGCCGGGGACCGGGACGTTATCGACAGGATGGACAGGACTCTGGTTTCTCTGCCGGTGGCGTATAACAAAGACGGCTCTTTCCGCAGGGGTTCTTCTGTGGCGGACACGGAACAGTTCAGGATCCTCAGCGACTATGTGAAAAAGAAGATATCCGGGCTCCGGGAAGAGATACTGGGAGGAGACGCGGACGTTTCTCCCTATGAACTGGGAAAAAACAACGCCTGCACCTACTGCCCCTATCAGGGAGCCTGCGGTTTTGACAAAAAGATTCCCGGATATGAATACCGGCGTCTGAAGGAGTTTCCCGACGGTGAGATATGGAAAGAGATGACGAAGGAGGTGCGGTAAAATGAGCGTGAAATGGACAGAAGAACAGCAGAAGGTAATTTCTCTCAGAAACCGCAGTATCCTTGTGTCTGCCGCCGCAGGATCCGGAAAGACGGCGGTGCTGGTGGAGAGGATCCTCGCCATGCTCACAGATAAGAACCATCCGGTGGATATCGACAGGCTTCTGATCATGACTTTTACCAGAGCCGCGGCGGGAGAAATGCGGGAGAGGATCACATCCGCCCTGGAAAGCGCCCTGTATGAAGATCCCGATAACGAACATCTTCAGAGACAGATGAACCTGATCCATACGGCGCAGATCACCACCATAGACGGTTTCTGTTCCTATGTGATACGCAATTATTTTCACATGATCGGTCTGGATCCCGGGTTCCGCACAGCGGAGGAAGGGGAGATGAAACTTCTCCGGGAGGATGTGGCGAAGGAAGTTCTGGAGGAGGCTTACCGTGAGAAAACGGAAGATTTCATGGCTCTGACAGAATGTTACGCTCCGGGAAAAACAGACGACGGACTGAAAGACCTTGTTTTCCGGCTTTATGATGCGGCTATGAGCCATCCGTTTCCGGAAGAGTGGCTGGAGGAATGTCTGAAGACGTTCCAGGCGGAGGATGTGGAGACGCTGAGAAAAGAACCGTGGATGGATCTTCTGTGGCAGACTGCTGACGAAGAACTGGCGCAGGCGGAACGCCTTGCCCGGAGAACCGTAAGGATCTGTCTGCTGCCCGACGGACCGTATCTTTATGAGGAAGCTCTGGAAAGTGATCTTCAGTTTATCGACCGGGTAAAAAAAGCGGTGGATAGCCGGGATTACGCCCGGACGTCGGAAATCCTGGGAGAGCTTTCTTTTGCCAGACTCTCGGGGAAAAAACAGCCTGAGGCGGAAGAGGCGAAGAAAGAACTGGTAAAGGAACTCAGGGAAGGCGAAAAAAACATCCTGAAAGAACTGGCGGGAAAATATTTCCGCTGTTCGGAGGAGGAACTTCTCCGTCTTCAGATACAGTGCCGCAGTCCGCTTACAGGCCTTGTGGATCTGACGCGGAAATTCCGGGAGACTCTGGATCGTAAAAAGAGGGAAAAAAATCTGCTGGATTTTACAGATATGGAACATTTCGCACTGGAGATCCTTGTGAAAAAAGAGGGAGAAACCTTTACTCCCACACAGGCTGCCCGGGAGCTTTCGGAGAAATATGAAGAAGTTCTTATAGACGAGTATCAGGACAGCAATTACGTCCAGGAAATGATTGCCGCCATGGTTTCCGGATGGGTGAAGAACCGGAAAAATATTTTTATGGTGGGAGATGTGAAGCAGAGTATCTACCGCTTCCGTCTGGCAAGACCGGAACTGTTTATGGAGAAATACCACAGGTTTACCCTTGAGGACAGCGAGGAACAGAGGATCGATCTCCACAGAAACTTCCGCAGCCGTCCTCAGGTGCTGGACAGTGTGAATTATATTTTCCGCAGGATCATGGGCGAAGATCTTGGGGGGATCACCTATGACGACAGCAGCGCCCTCTATCACGGGTCTGAATTCCCGGAAGGCGAAAGTCCAGGGTTCTATGAGACGGAGCTCCTTCTGGTGGAGAAGGATTCCGACGGGCTGAGCGAGGAGAAGGCGGCGCAGAACGCCCAGGAGACGGAGGCTCTTGCCATAGCTTCTGAGATCCGCAGGATCGTAGGCAGGGAGGAGATCCAGGACAGGGGAACCGGAGATCTCAGGAAGGTAGAATACGGGGATATTGTGATCCTTTTAAGGAGCGCCGCCGGCTGGGCGGAAACCTTCAGCCGGATCCTGGAATCCAAGGGGATTCCTTCCTATACGGTTTCCCGGACAGGATATTTCTCCGCCTCCGAGGTTGTGACTCTGCTCAATTATCTCAGGATATGCGACAATCCTCTTCAGGATATTCCTCTTGCGGGAGTACTCCATTCGCCGCTCGGCGGCTGTTCCGCCCAGGAGATGGCGCTGATCCGCAGCGAATGTCCGGGCGGGCTTCTCTATGAAAGCCTCTGCGCCTTTGCCGGAGACGGGCAGATGGTACTGTTTCCCGAAGAGGATGAAAAGGAACGCCTGAAAGAGAAAATCCGCAGTTTTCTGGAACAGCTGGAAGAGATCCGGGATATGGCGGCGTATACGCCTGTACATCAGCTTATCCTCCATATCCTGAAGATCACAGGATATGAACAGTATGTGCGCGCTCTTCCCGGCGGAAGCCAGAGAGGGGCGAATCTGCATATGCTGGTGCAGCGGGCCATGGACTATGAAAAGACAAGTTACAGAGGACTGTTTAATTTTATCCGCTATATCGAAAGCCTGCAGAAATACGAGGTGGATTTTGGAGAGGTAAATCTTTCCGGAACAGGGACCGGCGCTGTGCAGATCATGACGGTCCATAAAAGCAAAGGACTGGAATTCCCTGTGGTTTTTGCCGCGGGAATGGGAAGACAGTTTAATTTTCAGGATCTGAACGCCAGGCTGCTCCTTCACCCTGATCTGGGATTCGGGGCGGACGCCATTTTTCCGGACAGGCGCCTGATCATTTCCACGCTTCAGAAACAGATGATCCGGCGTGCGCTGAAAAAAGAAAGCCTGGGAGAAGAGCTGAGAGTTCTCTACGTCGCTCTGACCAGGGCAAGAGAAAAACTGTATATCACAGGGACGACGGGAAATACAGAAAAGCTGATCCGTTCAGCCGCGGGAATGATGACCCGGAAAGAAAAACTTCTGCCTCTCGGAAAGAGGCTGGAGGCAAGAAGTTTCTGGTCCTATATCCTGCCTGCGCTGGCGGATCATCCGGCTATGAGTGAGCTGTACCGGGAATACGGGATTCCGGTTTCCCTGCTTAAGGATTCTGAGGAAGCCGGATTCCGGATCAGAAAGATCACGCCGGCGGATCTGGTAAACGAAGAGATCGTACAGATGTCCGGGAACCAGATCCGGGAGGAAATCCTGAAAAACTGGGATCAGGAGAAAGTTTACGATGAAAAGATCCGCAGGATGATCCGCAAACGGTTTGAGTTCCGGTATCCCTATGAATATCTCCGGGAAATGCCGGTAAAATTAAGTGTGTCGGAACTGAAAAAGAGAAGTTATCACAGTGAGCAGGACAGAGAGGAAGCTCTGTTTTACGAACCGGATATCATTCCTCTGATTCCCCGTTTTATTGCGGGAGAGGAACAGGAGATCAAAGGCGCGGCCAGGGGAACGGCGTACCACCGTGTGATGGAATGTCTGGATTACAGCCGCACAGGTTCCGAAGAAGAGATCCGCGCACAGGTGGCCGGACTGACGGAACAGAAAAAAATGTCTCAGGAAGAAGCCGCCTGTATATCCACGGAAGATATCATGAAATTTCTCCGGTCAGATATAGGAATCAGGATGGGAACAGCCGCTCTTGACGGGAAACTTTACCGGGAACAGCCTTTCGTGACAGCGGTGGCAATGAAAGAGATCGAAAAAAACTGGAAGGGCGGGGAAACGGTCCTGGTGCAGGGAATCATCGACGCCTATTTTCAGGAGGACGAAGATCTGGTCCTGGTGGATTATAAGACGGATCATGTCCGCCCGGGAGAGGAAGAGAAACTGATCCGGCTGTATCATACACAGCTTGAGGATTACGCCCGGGCCCTGGAACGTATGGTGAAAAGAAAAGTAAAAGAATGTTATATCTATTCCTTCGCTCTGGGGAAGGCCGTCTCTCTGGAAAGAGCCGGAGAGAAAACCTGATCCTGTCAGAGAGATACGGATACAGAATGCAGAATATCCTGCAGGGAGGAGACGTCAGAGTCTCCATCCTGCAGGATATTTGTTTTTCAGGGTCTGGTTTACCAGTTTCCCGAATCCCAGAGGCCATCCCTCCACGCAGAGAAGATGCCAGCCTTTGCCGTGCGCGGCTTCGCCGGGGGCGATGGGAAGCGTTTCGCCTTTCAGGTACCGCTCCAGACGGAGATCGGATACGGGAAGGGAGATGGTTCCCTCCACATCTCCTTTGTGAAGCGCCAGGGCAAAGGGCTGGGAGGGTTCGAACCGGTTCTTTTTCAGGTCGCCAAGGTACAGGCCGTTTCGGAGGAAGACAAGTCCGCGGAAGTCGGCGCTGTCAGGCGGAAGATAGTAAACCTTGTCTCCTTTTGTCTCCACACGGCTGAAATCAAAGGGTTTACCGCCCAGAGTCCGGAGACCGATCTCGTCAAAAAAGAGACGGAGCCATTTTTCTGTGGCCGGATCTGTGCGGGTTTTAACGGACTCACGGATATTGTCCCCGGTTCCGTCTTTTTTCAGGAGCGCCATGAAGTGGCCTTCGCCGTCGATCTTATGGGGAAACAGCCGCACGCAACGTTTCAGGCTTTCCATACCGTTCCCCCATCCGGGGACTCCGGGTGAGAATCCGCTGTGTTGCGGGATTTCCAGAAGTTTCATATCCGGGCGTTTTTCCAGAAGCCAGGAAACAACGCCTTCATCCTCTGTGGGCGCGAAGGTGCAGGTGGAATAGAGAAGCAGTCCTCCCGGACGGAGCATATCCGCCGCCTGAAGGATGAGTTCTCTCTGGATCTGGCTTAATTCCCGGGATTTCTCCGGCGTCCAGTCTTTTGCCAGGGCCTCTTCCTTGCGGAACATCCCCTCCCCGGAGCAGGGGGCGTCCAGAAGGATCTTGCCAAAATACGCCGGGAAGCGTTCCAGAAGCCTTGCCGGCGTCTCGTTTACAATGAGGGAATTGGTGACGCCGAAGAGTTCCAGATTCCTCAGAAGAGCCCGGGCTCTGGAGGCGCTGATGTCGTTGGCGACAAGAAGTCCCTCGCCTTTAAGGGCCGCGCCCAGGGCAGTGGCTTTGCCTCCGGGCGCCGCGCAGAGATCCAGAACGACGTCTCCGGGCTCCGCGGGCAGGCAGGAGGCCGGCGTCATGGCGCTGGGTTCCTGCAGATAATACAATCCTGCCTGATACAGCGGGCATCTGGACGGACGGACGTCGGCGGGATAGAAGTAGGCGTTTTTCACCCAGGGTATGGGAGTTACCGGGAAAGGAACGATTTTTTCAAATTCCCCGGCCGATATCTTGGCCGTATTGAGCCGCAGCCCGAAGGTGCGGGGCTTCGTATAGCTTTCCAGGAAAGCTTCATATTCACTTCCAAGCATCTCCTTCATCCGGCACAGAAAGGCTTCCGGAAGGCAGGAGAGTATGTTCGGTTCTGTCATAGTCGTCTCCTTCAGGACCCGGCAGAAGGGGAATCTCTCTTTCTGCCGGCTGTCAGCGATAAATTTATGTCTCTGAGTATAAAATATCGTGAGAAAATATGGAATACTATTGACAAAACTATATTATATAATAT
>ERZ1090864.1003-NODE-1006-length-13998-cov-9.050348_pt1 | contig 13998 bp, 12 predicted proteins | sample MGYA00478479_ERZ1090864 | MGnify/ENA primary metagenome ERZ1090864 (study PRJEB33644, sample SAMEA5815743) | chicken gut metagenome | biome: Chicken; feature: Gastrointestinal Tract; material: Caecum | place: Ireland | collected 2019-01-01 | study: A study of... | reverse complement strand
CTTCACTGTTTTCGGACGTTTAGCCAACAGGACGGCTCCCCCACAAATACAGATTGGCTTTCTTTAGGAATTCTTAAGTATAACTTAAGTAATATTGCATTGACAGATAATATTATATAGAATATAATATAGAAAACAATACAATATTGCAAATTGTTTTAATAATAAGATATTAGACGGAAAGGGTGATCGCATGGTATTTAATACAGGCGCGGCGCTTCTGGATGCTATCGTCCTGGCAGTCGTCTCTATGGAAGACGAAGGGACGTATGGTTACCGGATCACGCAGGATGTGCGTAAGGTGATCGATGTATCTGAGTCCACGCTGTATCCGGTCCTGCGCAGGCTCCAGAAGGATGAATGCCTGGAGGTCTATGACAGGCAGTTTGACGGCAGGAACAGACGGTATTATAAGGTGACGTCCCGGGGGATGGCGCAGCTGAATCTGTATAAATCAGAGTGGAAGATTTATATCCAGAAGATCAACGAGATATTTGAGGGAGGTGTAACTGCATGAACCGTGTGGAATTTCTGGCTGAACTTGAACAGCGGTTATCCGGGATCCCGGAGGAAGAACGCCAGGCAGCGATACAGTATTATGTTGATTATTTAGCGGATGCAGGCGAGGAAAATGAGGCTGAGGCGATCAGGGAACTGGGAAGCCCGGAGAAAGTGGCAGAGTCGATAAAGGCAGATTATTTTGGGACAGAATTCGACGAGTCCCGTTTTGACCATAAAGATTATATGGAAAAATACGGGCAGCGCTCCGGCCAGGGAGCAGGTCCCGGCAGCGGGGCCGGCGGCAGGACAGGAGCAGACGGCTATAATAATGGACAGGGAAATGGAAATGGATATGGATATGGAAACGGGCAGGAAAACGGTCGGGGAAATGGAACGGCTCAGAAAGACGCCCCATGGACCAGCAGAGGTCTGAAGATCTTGCTGATCGTCCTTATAGCGATCGTCATCTGGCCAGTGACCCTGGGAGTGGCGGGGATCGTGCTCGGAGTGGCGGCAGCAGTGTTCTTTTTCTTTGCAGGACTTGTCATTGCCGCGATAGCGGTCATGATCTCAGGCGGTGTCGTAGCTGTAACCGGACTGGCGCTTCTAGTCATCCCACCTGCGGGTATGATCGTCACAGGAGTGGGTATACTGCTGTTCGTACTGGGGCTGATGGCAACTGTGGGTACCGTAAAACTCTGTATGATAGTGTATCCGGCTATGATCAGAGGATTTGTCAGCCTGTGCAGGCGCCCGATCTATGGAAAGGCGGTGTAAAAAATGAAAAAAGGATGGAAAATTTTCTGGATCATATGTGCAGTCCTGGCTGCCACCGGGATTTTCCTCGCCGTTGCCGGCACTGCTCTGGGCGGGCTTGCGCTTCTGCGGGACGAACAGGATGAACATATCGTAAGAGACTGGATGGATCGGCTGGGGATCCGGATCAGGAATGAAGTTACAGTGACCACGGATGTATCCGAGCTGCCGGACGGGGAGTACACCCCGGGTGAGATCAACGGGAGAGATATAACATCTTACTCAGGGATCGATGAGCTGGATCTTGAACTTACCGGTATGTCGGTCTGTGTACTGCCGTATGATGAAGAGCTGGGAGAAGTTTACGCCGGCGATATCGTCGTAGATACTTCTCAGTGCAGGGATGACCTGAAGGATATGATAACAGTTACCCAGGATGGCTCAGAACTCCAGGTCCATATGGAAGACCGGGGACGTCTGAATACCCAGGACAGCGGCATCATGTATATCAGCGTGCCGCGGTGGATTTATTTTCAGAAAATAACGGCGGATGCAAAGGCAGGGCTCATCGAGCTGTCAGAAATAGAAGCCAGGGAACTGGAAGTAAAGACGGATGCGGGACAGATCATTGTTTCCGCTTTCTCGGCAGAGCGGCTGGACGCAGAATGCGGCGTCGGGCAGATCATACTGGAAGGCGAAGTGACAGGATCCGCAGAGATTGATTGTAATATTGGAGAAGTGCTGTGCACCCTGCCGGGGACAGCGGACGCTTATGACTATGAATTAAAATGTGCTGTTGGAGAACTGAGGATAGACGGAGAGTCATATGATGGGATCGTGAATAAAAAAGAAATAGACAACGGGAGCGACTGCAGGGTCAAAGCGGAATGCGACATGGGAAGAGTAGAGATCAATTTTGAATAACGCTGCCGGGAAAATGGAAAAATAAGATTTGGCTATTAAGGAAGGAGAAGCAAAATGACAGATAAAAAGTTATATCGATCAAGAACAAATAAAATGCTCTGCGGAGTGTGCGGCGGCATTGGAGAATACTTTAATATAGACCCTACTCTGATCCGGCTGCTCTTCGTGCTGTTCGGGTGTACGGGCGGCGGGATACTCGCGTATATCATAGCAGCGGTCATCATACCGGACAAACCGATGTAAAACGGTATTCGTGGGGGAGCCGGCCGATGGCTGAACGTCCGAAAACCGCCGGTTTGCTGCAGGAGGTTTTCGCGGCGGACGGGGATATGGCTCCGATATCTGCGCTTCACTGTTTTCGTACGTTTTGCCAACAGGAAGGCTCCCCCGCAAATACAGATTTCAGTAGTATTTGGCAGTTACCGTCCTCCCCATTTTTTCTGCCGTGGCGATCAGCTGGTCCACGAGATTCTGCCGCATGCTCAGGTCGAAGTTCAGCTCTGACTCGGCATGCGCCTCATTGACTGCCGTGCCGACGAAAAGGTTCAGCTCCGTGCAGTCTTCGATCAGCAGCTTTGCTAGCCGGGAGGCTCCGTTGTCTGCGTCCAGTTCGTCAAAGAACTCTGCGTCGAATTCGTCATTGACGTATTTTTTCAGGATCTTCAGGCATTTCCCGAGGGTCAGCACGCCCTCTGTGACCAGGTCTATGCCTTCCAGTGTCGCCATGGGCGGTACATCCGGGTTCCGGCTGTCCACCTTTGTTATGATCTCCCGGCCCAGGATACGCGCGGCGATATTGGCGCTCGTGCCGCCTGCCACGACCTTTTTCCCCTCGGTATGCATGAACTCGTGCATCAGCCGCTCATCGTCGTCCTTTGATCTGGGAGGGCCGGTGAAGATATTGACCACCCTGCGGTCGATCACCCGCGCCACTGCCACGGTTGTGTCATCTCCGGGCTTTTCTTCATACAGTTCATCGCACGCCTGGCTGAGCATCACTGCGAGCCTGGACGCGGACATGGTCTTTTTCGTACATTTCAGCGTATATTCCGCCATTGCCTCCCAGGTCCAGCCCTGGAGATTGAGGATGGAGCCTGCCCCTGCATAGATGACCCCGTCGCTCATCAGCACAAAACAGTCGTTCTTTTTTACCTGGAAGCGGTACTCATGGATCTTTTTCCCGCCGATCTCCCGCGTCTCATAGGGATATTTCACGATCTTCCCGTCGCGGATGAAGACGCAGGACGGATTGTCGAATTCCGCCAGATACGCCTCCCCGCTGTGGAAGATCTGGAGGATGGAAAACGTGGCGTAAGCGACTTTCCGGACCTTGCAGATGGGGAGTGTCTTGGCGATCGTCTCCACGCAGGACTCGATGTCAGCCCCCTCGTAGAGCATAGTTCCCAGGATCTTGGATGTCAGCGTGGCGAGGATGTTTGCCTTCACCCCGCTGCCCATGCCGTCCGCCAGGATCATGATATCCGAATCCTGTGTCTTGATGATCTCGACCTTGTCTCCGCAGAGTTCTTCGTTCTGTTTATTCAGGCTTTTCCAAGCCACATCGATACTCACGCTCATAGTCATTCCTCCTCGTTCAGGATCGAATCTCTGAGCCTGGTGAGGGTGACCTTTGTCTCTGCGGTCGTCTCGCCGAGGAGCCCTGCGATCTCCTGAGCCACCATCATCTGCTTCTCAATGACTTTCTGCGCCATTTCCACGGTCTCTACTTTCAGGTTATAGTGCTGTTCCCGGATCTTTTCATCCCTTGTCACATCCTGGAATGTGACGAGGACAGCATCCAGGTTTTCGATGTACACGATGGTCTCCTCGGCGACCATCCTGCCGTTTTCGAGCTGGATCTTTTTGTGCAGCACAGGCTCTCTTGTGAGAAGCGCTGTCTCGATATCTTCGGTCTCTATGAATTCGAATATGTATCTCTGGACCGCCTCTTCGTGCCCTACGCCAAGGAGTTCCTGACCTTTCCGATTGCAGTCCAGGATGCGCATGTCGCTGCCGATCACAAAGATCATGTTCGGGGTCACATCCATGACTACATTGGACATGGACTCTGCCTGTGCCAGCGCGTACGGCATACACATGGACAGCTCAGCCTTGCCCTGGAAGACAGCGACCGCCTTTTCGCGGCAGGTGGAATACCCGCACGCGCCGCAGTTCAGTTCGTCCTCCGGGGAATATTTCCCTGTGGACCTTAGGATCCTGCGGATCTGTTCTTCTGACGGCATGATATCCGACAGGCTGTGGTCTCCGAATTCTTTCGCCAGTTCTTCTGTGGCCATGTCGGGCAGGTCTCTTGCCGCCTTGTAAGATACTACATTCTCGATCTTTACTTTTGTCTTTACATAGGAGGTGTTCCAGTGGGCGGATGCCGGGCCCTTCGCGCATCCGCCCTCGCAGACGTTCGCCTCGATGAAACAGTGGTCCAGCTCACCTTTCCGGAGACATTCCAGCATTTCCATACAGTTTTCCAGCCCGTCTACAAATACCTTGTGGTATCCGTCCGCTTCTTCTTCTGTGATCACAGACTGGATCACGCCGCCGCTCACAGGATAGAGGCGGTTGATCTTCGGATCCGGGTTTCCCATGGGCTTATCTTCGCATTGATGCAGGTCGATCCCTTCCTCGTGGAGCCAGTCCGCCAGCTCCTCAAAAGTAAGGATCGCATCCACCGCGCCAAATACTCTCTCATCCCCGATAGCTTCCTGCTTTTTCGCGATACAGGGCCCGAGGAAGACGACCTTTACATCCGGCCCGTAGATCTTCTTGATATACCGTCCGTGAGCGATCATCGGGGATACGACGGGAGCCATCAGCTTCGCGCAGTCCGGGTAATACTTCTCGATCAGGTCGTTTACGCTCGGGCAGCATGTGGTGATGATGTTCGGCATTTCGTTCTGCCGCACCAGTTTTTTGTATTCGTTCGTCACAAGGGCAGCGCCCTCCGCGGTCTCGCGGACTTCCCGGAAACCAAGCTTCTGGAGAGCGTGCACGACCTGTCCGGGCGTGTCGAATTCCAGCACGCCCGCATAGGACGGGGCGATGGATATGATGGTCTGAAATCCCTGCCGCAGATAGTCTTTTACACGTTCCATGTCGCTGGCAAATGTCTTTGCATTCTGAGGACAGACCTCCAGGCAGCGTCCGCAGTTGATGCAGTGGTCCACCATGATCCTCGCCTGCTCATCCTTGACTGAGATCGCTTTTACCGCGCAGTTGCGCACACATTTGTAACAGTGACGGCATTTTGCATCTTTAAAGTCAATGACCTTCATCCCGCAAAACCTCCTTGTCTATTCTTCGTTTTATCTATTGCCCCTATTTTACCAGAGCGGGAGTGGAATATCCAGAGACAGATCTACTCTCCGTGAGTTATCTGGTTCTGGCTCCGCCACTCCCGGGGCGAGACTCCGTATGTGTTTTTAAATGCCCGCGAGAAGTGGAGCTGGTTCGGATATCCCACAGCGTTTCCGACGTCGCTGATGGAGAGCCGGGTCAGCTTCAGCAGTTCCGCGGCTTTTGTCATGCGGTAGCTTAAGAGGAATTCCTGCGGGGACTTGCCCACGGCTCCTTTGAAGATCCTTCCGAAATACGTGCGGTTCAGCCCGCAGAACTGCGCGATCCCTTCTACGGAGATATCATTCTGGAAATTCTGTTCAATATAATTCAGCGCTTCTTTAATATAGAAGTCGCGGACCTTCCCGCTGGACGACAGGTGCATGGTCACAGAGGAGCGGGACAGGTAGTCGATGAAGAGGAAGAGATGCCCGATCAGATGGAAGGGGGACGCGTCCCCGTGCTCCGCGATGTAGAGCATCTCGTCTTTCATGAGTTCCCGCAGCTCTTTTGACGAGGCGTGATACACCGGGTGGTCCGGGGTAAGCCCCGCGAGCTCGACGATCTCCTTTGCCCTGAGCCCGTCGAATTCGATCCATGCATATTCCCATGGAAGCTCCTGGTCTGCGATGTAGGTGTTGATCTGCTTGGGGAAGATCATGAACCCCTGGCCGCTCTTAATCTGGTATTCCTTCGTCTGTCCCTTGGAATCATTTGCCATGAGACGCCCTGTGCCGGACAGGACATAGTGGAAGAGGTAATGGTTCCTGGATGCGGGGCCGAAGGAGTGGGCAGGCTCGCACTGTTCCTTGCCGAACTGGTACAGCCCCAGGTCTACGAAATTTTCATTGGGAAATACGGAAAACAAAAAATCACTCATCTGTATCATCTCCACTGTTCTTAATGCATGTCTTTACGGCTATTATAGCGCAAAATATACCATAATGCGACTACACTTTATATAAACAATGTATAAGTTGAATATTGGTATAAAATAAAAGAAATGAAGATATTTTAGGACGCATTTTGAAATGTTATAATAAGACAAAGAAAAGTTTAAGGCTAAAGGAAGGAGCTGGGACTACGATGAAAAGAAAAAATGCGATTAGCATGGCTCTGGCAGCAGCCATGCTGGCAGCGGCCATCCTTCCGGGATGCGGTGCGGATGAAAACTCAGGGAAAACGGAGATCGAGATCCTCCAGTACAAACCAGAGGCAGCAGCGTATTTCGACAAGGTGGAGGAGGAGTTCAATGCGTCTCACGATGACATCCATCTGACCATCAGTTCGCCGAATGATGCCAGTACGATCATGAGGACACGGTTCGTAAGGGAAGATTACCCGGACATTATCGGCATAGGGGGGGATATCAACTACTCCTATTATGTAGATGCAGATATCCTCGCGGATGTATCGGACTATCCGGGGCTGGCGGACATCAAGGAATCCTATGTGGATATCCTGGAAGCGCTGGAGATCACTCCCACGGACGGGACGTACGGCGTGCCCTATGTGGCGAATGCGGCGGGCATCCTGTACAACAAGGATATGTTCGAGGAGCATGGATGGGAGATACCGGAGACATGGAGTGAGCTGATCGATCTCTGTGAGGAGATCCAGGCAGAGGGGATCCTGCCGTTCTATTTTGGGTTCCGAGATACATGGACCTGCCTGGCGCCGTGGAACTCCCTTGCCGTTGACCTGGCGCCTGCGGATACATGTAAGCAGGTGAACGCAGGAGAGACCACATTCACGGATGAATACCGGGAGACAGCGGAGAAATGTCTGGAACTGGTAAGCTACGGGCCGGAGGACCCGTTCGCATACGGATACAATGACGCGTGTACCGCGTTTGCCAACGGAGAGTCAGCGATGTACCCGATCGGAAGCTATGCGGTGCCTCAGATCCTCTCCGTGAATCCGGAGATGAACATTGATTCCTTCGTAACCCCGGGGAATGACGATGCGTCAAAGAATACGCTGAACTCAGGAGTTGACCTGATGTTTGCGGTGACCGAGGCGTGCGAGAATAAGGATGCGGCGTATGAGGTGCTCGATTTCCTGCTGGCGGATGAAAACATCCAGGCTTATATTGACGACCAGAACGCGGTGCCGTGCAAAGAGGGAGATTTCGAGCTGGCGCCTATGCTGGACGGGATGTCGCCGTTTATCGAGTCCGGTAATATGACGGACTACCAGGACCACTACTATCCGTCCGAGATGGCGGTGGACGCACAGATCCAGACATTCCTGATCAACAAGGATGTGGACGCGTTCCTGGCGAAATTCGACAAAGACTGGCAGAGATATAACAGAGACATCATCCGTGCGGTACAGGAGTACAACGAAGAACACGGGACTGACAAATAGGAAAGGAGCGGGCAGATTATGAAACATGCAAACGACAGCAAGCGGACTTATATGCTGATCACCATACCGATCCTGGCACTGTTTGTCTGCTTTAATACGATACCGCTGATCCGCGGTGTCATCTACAGCTTTACAAACTTCAAAGGCTTTGGGACTTATGACTTTGTGGGGTTCCGCAATTACATCGACCTGTTTACTGATCCGAGGATCGGCGGTTCTTACTGGTTCACCATCAAGCTCGCCATCGTGGCGACGATCGTGACGAATGTGATCAGCCTTCTCCTTGCCATCGGACTGAACAGCAAGATCAAAGGGAAAACCTTCCTGCGCGCGGCATACTTTATCCCGAACGTGCTCGGGGCGCTGGTCGTAGGATACATTTTCCAGTATTTCTTTACATATATCCTTCCGGGGCTGGGCGACGCGCTTGGGATCGAGGCTCTGAGCTCCAGTATGCTCTCCAGCAGCAAGACCGCATGGATCGCCATTGTGATCGTGTGTGCATGGCAGTCCATCGCCATGAATACGATCATCTATATCTCCGGGCTCCAGACAGTGCCTGAGGATGTGTACGAGGCGGGCGACCTGGACGGCGCGACAGGGTGGAAGAAATTCAAATACCTGACCTTCCCGCTGATCATCCCGTTCTTTACGATCAACATGGTACTCTGTGTGAAGAACTTCCTGATGGTATTTGACCAGATCATGGCAATGACAAAGGGAGGTCCTGAGCAGAGCACAGAGTCCATCTCCTATCTGATCTACAATAACGGTCTGTCCGGCGGAAGCTTTGGCTACCAGAGCGCCAATGCGGTCGTATTCTTCATTGTGATCGTGGCGATCTCTGTGGCGCAGATGACCATATCAAGTAAGAAGGAGGAACAGTTATAATGTATGAGAAAATGAAAGCAAGAATCAACTGGCCTGTTACGATCCTTCTGTTTATCGGACTGCTGACAGTGGCGTTCCCGCTGTATATGACCATCGTGATCGCGTTCAAGCAGCCCTCTGAAATGACCAACAGCATTTCCGGCATCCTGTCGCTCCCGTCATCCTGGAGCCTGAGCAATTTTGCACAGGCCATGGAACTTACGGATTTCTGGCGTTCCCTGGGGAACAGCCTTCTGGTGACAGTGACCACGGTAGTGCTCTGCATCCTGCTCCATGCCCTGATGGGATATGCGGTGGGAAGGAATAAAGCGCACAGCAAGATCTACAATGTGATCTACCTGTTTATCGTAAGCGGTATGTTTGTCCCGTTCGCAATCCTGATGATGCCGCTGGCAAAGCAGACCGCTGAGATGCACCTTGATAATTGGGCTGGCGTTATCCTGCTGTATGTGGTATTCTATATGCCGATGAATTTACTTCTTTACACAGGATATCTCGTAAATATCCCGATCGCTCTGGAAGAAGCGGCGAGGGTAGACGGGGCGAGCACATGGCGGACGTTCTGGAGCATCATCTTCCCGATCATGAAGCCGATGCACGCGACGGTTGCGGTCATCACAGCCCTTGCGGTATGGAATGACGTTATGACGCCTCTGATCATCATGTCAGGAAAAGGACAGAACACACTGCCTCTGGCGCAGCTGACTTTCCAGACACAGTTCGGTACGAACTATAACCTGGCGTTTGCGTCTTATATTCTGGCATTGATCCCGATCATTATCTTCTATGTGATCTGCCAGAAACATATCATCAATGGAGTTGTAAACGGCGCCGTGAAGTAAGTGGCGATGCGCATCCGCGCATCCTGCATGAGCGGGTGTTATGTGCAGAGAAGTACATTCACCCGCTTATTATATTTATGATAGAAACAGATCAGGAGAGACTTAAATATGAGCATATTATATGATGAAAAGCAGAAGACACTTACTCTGCACACGAAGAACACGACTTACCAGATGCAGGTGGACCGGTATGGGTTCCTGCTCCATCTGTATTACGGGAAACGGGCGGACGGCTGTATGGATTACCTGCTGACGTTTTATGACAGAGGGTTTTCCGGGAATCCGTATGACGCAGGCAAAGATAAGACCTACTCCATGGACGCCCTTCCACAGGAATTCCCGTCGCTCGGCACAGGGGATTACAGGACGCCTGCCTGCATCATCAAGAACACGGACCGCACATACAGCAGCGATTTCCGGTATGTGAGCCACAGCATCAGAGAGGGGAAATATTCTCTGAAAGGCCTGCCGGCAGTGTACGCGGATGCAGAGGAAGCGCAGACGCTGGAAGTGGTGCTGGAGGACAGGGCCTCAAAGGTGCAGGCAGTGCTGTACTACGGCGTGCTTCCCGAGTACGATGTGATCACGAGGAGCGTAAAGATCGTAAACGGGAGCAGCGGACACGTGTCGGTCAAAAAGCTGGCCCCGGCATGTCTGGACATGCTGGGCGGCGAGTATGACTTTATCACCTTTTACGGGCGCCATGCGATGGAGCGCAATTACCAGAGGCTCCCTGTGGGCCATGGGGTCTCGAAGATCGGCAGCCTGAGGGGCACTTCCAGCCATCAGTACAATCCGGCAGTGATCCTGGCGGAGCGGGAGACTACAGAGACCGCGGGCGGATGTTATGCCATGTCCTTTGTCTACAGCGGCGGATTCCAGAGTGAGGCAGGGATGGATCAGTATTATCAGACAAGGCTGCTCATGGGGCTGTGCGAGGAGCAGTTCGCCTATTCCCTTGAGGCGGGGGAAGAGTTCCAGTCGCCGGAGGTGATCTTAAGCTATTCCTCCGAAGGAATCGGGAAACTCTCCCAGAACCTGCACCGGTGCATGCGCGGGCATCTGTGCAGAGGCAAATATAAAGAGAGCGTCCGTCCTATCCTCCTGAACAGCTGGGAAGCATTCTATTTTGACTTTACCGGAGAGGATCTGGTGAAGCTGGCTGAGCAGGCGGCGGATCTTGGGATCGAGATGTTCGTCATGGACGACGGCTGGTTCGGGAACCGGGACAGTGAGCTCAGGGGGCTGGGCGACTGGACGGTCAACGAGGAAAAGCTGGGCTGCAGCCTGGGAGAGCTCATCCGCAGGATCAATGCTATGGGGATGAAGTTCGGCATCTGGATCGAGCCGGAAATGGTAAATGAAGACAGCAGCCTCTACCGGGAGCACCCGGACTGGGCGTTCGTGATACCGGGGCGCCGGCCGAACCGCTCCAGGCACCAGCTCGTCCTGGACTTCTCCAGAAAAGAAGTGGTGGACTATATCTATGATAAGATCTGCGCGGTCCTGGACCAGGGGAATATCGAGTATATCAAATGGGATATGAACCGGAGCATCGCGGACGTGTACTCCGCGACCGGAGACGGGCAGGGCAGAGTGCTCTACGACTATGTCCTCGGCCTGTATGACTTCCTGGAGCGCATCGTGCAGCGCTACCCGGATATCCTGATCGAGGGGTGCAGCGGAGGCGGCGGCAGGTTTGACGCCGGGATGCTCTATTACACGCCGCAGATCTGGTGCAGCGACAATACGGATCCCATAGACCGTCTGGAGATCCAGTACGGCACATCGTTTATCTATCCGGTGTCTTCCGTAGGGTCGCACGTCTCAGCATCGCCGAACCACCAGACCGGCAGGGTCACGTCGCTTAAGACCAGGGCAGTGGCAGCGACGCCGGGGACCTTCGGCTATGAACTGGATCTCAACAAGCTGAGCGAAGAAGAAAAGGATGAGATCCGCGGTCAGATCAAAGAGTACAAAAAGTACGCGCGGCTCGTCCAGCAGGGGCTGTACTACCGCCTGACAGATCCGCAGACAGCGGACACAGGGGCGTGGGAATTTGCCTCAGAAGATGGAAAAGAAGCGCTCGTCCAGGCGGTGACGATCCGGCAGCATGCCAATATGGATGTGTCCTATATCAAGCTCAGGGGCCTGGCGGAAAATACCGTATACCGCGAGGAGGAGAGCGGCAGGACATACAACAGCACAGCGCTCATGGAAGCAGGGATCCCGGTCCCGGTAGAGCTGGGCGAATACAGGGCGTACCAGTGGCATTTCGTACAGGAAGAGCAGGGGGAGTGAGACCATGGCAAAGAGAAAGGGAAACAGAAAAAGGAATACAGCGGCAGGAAAGCAGGGCGCGGCAGCGGTTCATTCAGCGGCGGCAAGGTCCGGGGCAGCGGACAGAGCAGCGCAGATAGACGGAACCGGGGCAGCAGTTCACTCAGCACCGGCCAGGCCTGAGGCAGCAGGCCGGACGGCGGCTGAGGAGGACCGTGTATTTACAGAGAGGCTGAGCCGCCACCATGACGAGCTGCGCTGGCTGTATATGGAGTTATATGGAAATTCTGATATGTTTGCAGAACTCTGCGATCAGATGAAGCGTTATTATGATTCGAGAAAAGAGAGCCTCAAGGCTCTTGACTTAAAGCGGGAAAAAGAAGGGAAATGGTACCGCAGCCGGGATATGGTCGGCATGATGATGTACATCGACAATTTTGCCGGGAACCTCAAAGGAGTGCAGGAAAAGCTCCCGTATCTTGAGAAATGCAATGTGAATTATATCCATCTCATGCCGTTCCTTGATTCGCCGAAGGGCAGGTCTGACGGCGGGTATGCGGTGGCAGATTTCCGCAGGGTAAAGCCAGAGCTCGGGACAATGGACGATCTGGCAGAGCTGGCGGATAAGTGCCACGAAAAAGGGATCAGTCTGTGCATGGACTTTGTCATGAACCATACGTCCGAGGACCATGAGTGGGCGGTGAAGGCACGCCAGGGAGACGGCGAATATATGAGCCGGTATTTCTTCTACGCAGATCCGTCGATCCCTGCGGAATACGAGAAGACTGTGCCCCAGGTATTCCCGACAACAGCGCCGGGGAATTTTACCTGGCTGCCGGAGATCGGACATTATGTGATGACCACATTTTATCCGTACCAGTGGGATCTGAATTACCGCAACCCGAGAGTGTTTAATGAGATGATGTACAACTTCCTCTATCTGGCAAACCAGGGGATGGACATCATCCGGATCGACGCGGTGCCCTATATCTGGAAGGAACTGGGGACGAACTGCCGGAACCTGCAGCAGGTGCATACGATCGTGCGGATGATGCGTATGATCGGCGAGATCGTGTGCCCAGGCATCGTGCTCCTCGGAGAAGTGGTCATGGAGCCGGAAAAGGTGGCGCCGTATTTCGGCACGGTAGAGAAGCCGGAATGCCACATGCTCTACAATGTCACTACAATGGCAACGACATGGAACACAGTGGCGACCCGGGATGTGCGGCTTTTGAGGAAGCAGATGGATATCGTCTGCTCGCTCCCGAAAGAGTATACATTCCTGAATTATCTCCGGTGCCATGACGATATCGGCTGGGGACTGGACTACGCGACGCTCAGCGAGTGGGGCATGAAAGAAGTGCCGCATAAAAAATACCTGAACGATTATTTCCAGGGCAGGACAGAGGGCAGCGTCAGCAGGGGCGAACTGTACAATGAAGACCCGGTGACAGGGGACGCACGTTTCTGCGCCACTACGGCTTCCATGTGCGGGATCGAGAGCGCCGGCTTCGAGCAGGATGAGGAGAAAATGGAGCGCGCGGTGGTAAAAGACATCATGCTCCACGCATACATGTTTACCCAGTCCGGTATCCCCATGCTCTACAGCGGGGACGAGATCGGACAGGTCAACGACTACACATACAAAGATGACCCGGACAAAGCGCCGGACTCCCGCTACATCCACAGGGGAAAATTCTGCTGGGATCTGGCGGAAAATATAGAGAAAAAGGGAAGTGTCCAGGAAAAGATCTTCCATGCCCTCACCAGGCTGGAAGAAATCCGCAGGAACGACGCCGTCTTCAGCGCGGACGCAGAGGTATACACAAAAGATTACAGCGACATCTCCATCCTCTGGATCGTCAGGAAGGCGGAAGGAAGAGAGCTTCACGCAGTGTTCAACTTTAGCGATGAAGAAAAAGAAATCTGGATGACCGAGGTCACAGAATACACAGACCTGCTGACCGGGGAGAGAGAAGTGATAGAAAAAACCAGGCTGCAGTCATGGGGGTTCCTCTGGCTGGAGAGATAAATCTGTATTTGTGGGGGAGCCGGGCGATTGGATGAACGTCCGAAAACCGTT
>ERZ1090864.1001-NODE-1004-length-14003-cov-15.373315_pt1 | contig 14003 bp, 14 predicted proteins | sample MGYA00478479_ERZ1090864 | MGnify/ENA primary metagenome ERZ1090864 (study PRJEB33644, sample SAMEA5815743) | chicken gut metagenome | biome: Chicken; feature: Gastrointestinal Tract; material: Caecum | place: Ireland | collected 2019-01-01 | study: A study of... | reverse complement strand
GAGTATAGTAAGTTTATCATAGTAAAATTTGATTCATAAGAAAAAGGAGGACATTTTATGAAAAACTGGAAAAAATGGATGTCCCTGCTGCTGTGTGCGGGCATGACGGCAGGACTTTCTGCTTGCGGGGGAAGCGGCGGAGATACCGGCGGAGGAAACAGCGAGGGTTCTTCGGACGGAACGCAGATCACATTGTGGACTTATCCCATCGGTTCCTGGGGGGATTCCGCTACGGTGGACGGCATCGTAGCCGCTTTCAACGAGCAGTATCCGGACATTTCTGTTTCTGTGGAATATCTGGATTACACCTCAGGCGACGACCAGGTGACGGCGGCGATCGAGGCGGGAACAGCGCCGGACATCATCATGGAAGGACCGGAGCGTCTTGTGACCACATGGGGCGCGGCGGGAAAGATGGTGGATCTGAGCGACCTCTGGGATGACGAGGCTCTCGCGGATATTTCCGCTGTGAGCGAGGCTGTGGTAAACGCGTGCAGGTCGTCTGACGGCGCGTATTATGAGTACCCGCTGTGTATGAACGCACACTGCATGGCTATCAACTATGAAGTGTTTGAAGAAGCAGGCGCTCTTCAGTACATAGATGAAGAAACAAGAACGTGGACCACAGAAGATTTCGGGAACGCGCTTCAGGCTCTCAAGGACGCGGGCGTTGAGACAACAGGTATTGTCTACTGTGGCGGACAGGGAGGCGACCAGGGTACGCGTGCCCTTGCAAGGAACCTTTACGGCGCTCAGTTTACTGATGCGGATCACACAACATGGACAATGAACAGTGAGGAAGGCATCAAAGGGCTCCAGCAGCTTGTTGACTGGGATCAGGCAGGGCTGATCAGCCACGACGCAGGTCTTCAGGCGGCAGATGAGCTCCAGCTGTTCGCGAACGGAACTGTTGCGATGTCCTTTGCATGGAATGCATCCAATGAATCAAATTATGCAGAGCAGATCGATTTTACCGCATATGCTATGACATTCCCATCTGACGACGGCGTGCCGGAGCTTGACGGAGGTATCTACGGCTTTGGTATCTTTGACAACGGAAATGACGCAAAGATCGACGCTGCTAAGAAATTCATTGAATTTGTTTGTGACGATGAGACACAGGGACCGGAGAGCGTGATCGCTTCTGGATTCTTCCCGGTACGTTCCTCCTTCGGAAACGTGTATGAGGGAACAGATCAGGAAGAGCGCATGTCAGTATTCAACTCCATGATGCCGTACCTTGGTGACTACTACAACGTGACACCGGGCTGGGCAGAGCAGCGTACTGCATGGTGGAACATGCTCCAGAATATTTTCAATGGAAATGATGTAAAAGAATCTGTGGACGCATATGTGGAGACTTCAAGTGCGGCAACGCAGGCAGCAAGCGGAAATTAACACTGCCGCTGTGTGACGACAGATCAATGTACAGAGCGGAAGTACACGGTGATCCGAATTGTGTGTACTTCCGTTTTTTACAGAAAGAGCAGGAATACAGGAGGGATATTTAAGTGAATAAGCGAATGAAACCGACTGGCATGCAGAAAGTCCTCATACGCCGTGAGACACTCTCGGCATATCTGTTTCTGCTGCCGGCGCTCATCTTCTTTGTTGGATTCGTCATCGTGCCGATGGTCATATGTCTGGTGACAAGTTTTTTCAACTATTCCATGACCGAGTTTGCATTTGTAGGATTTTCCAATTATATGGAGATGTTCCAGGATAAAATCTTTATCAGAGCACTGATGAACACGGTACTTATCGTGGTGGTGGCGGTGCCTGTGGTAACGGTGTTTTCTCTTTGGGTCAGTTCCGTGATCTATAAGATGAATGGGGCTTTGTGCTCCTTTTTCCGCTGCATTTTCTACCTGCCCGTTGTGACAGGGACGGTTGCGGTGACCGTTGTGTGGAAATGGATGTTCAATAAATATACCGGACTGTTCAACTATGTTCTGGGCTCCGCGGGGATCATAGACTCCGATGTGAGCTGGCTTGGCGACGAGAAGACCGCCATCTGGTGTATCATCCTGATCCTGCTCACCACATCTGTGGGACAGCCCATCGTCCTGTATGTGTCCGCCCTGGGCAATGTGGACGACTCGCTCATCGAGGCGGCCCAGGTGGATGGAGCCACTTCCCGCCAGGTGTTCTGGAAGATCAAGTGGCCTCAGATCATGCCTACTACGCTGTATATCCTGGTCATCACAACGATCAACAGCTTCCAGTGCTATGCGCTGATCCAGTTGTTGACGTCAGGAGGACCGAATCACTCCACGGAAACGATCATGTATTATATCTATTATCAGGCATTTAAGCTGTACCGGTATGGTTACGGAAATGCAATGGGAGTGATCCTTGCGATCATCATAGCGGTATTCTCGGCGATCCAGTTTAAAGTAGCCGGGAGAAAGGATGAGTAGGAGGGAAAGAGGATGAAGAAAATAAAAATCACACCATATAAAGTTATAGCAGCTATTGTGCTCACGGTCCTTGCTTTTTTCTTTTTATTTCCGCTGTACTGGATACTGACAGGATCGGTCAAGACGGCAGCCGTGATCAATGACGCCGTGCCGCAATGGTTCCCTCTGTCTCCCACTATGGACAACTATGAGAGACTGTTTGACAATCCGGCCTTTTTATGGCTGTTCAACAGTGTGGCGATGGCGGTCCTGTCCATGGTGCTGACATGCGTTACCGCTTCTATGGCGGGTTATGTATTAGCGAAAAAACGGTTTGTGGGACGAAATGTGCTGTTCGGCATTTTCATCTGTGCGATGGCGCTGCCGAAACAGGTGATCCTTATCCCGCTGCTCCGTGAGATGTCATTTCTGAATCTTCACGACAGTATGTGGGCCGTGATCCTGCCGACGGTTGGCTGGCCCTTTGGCGTGTTCCTCATGAAACAGTTCTCGGAGAACATCCCCGGGGAGCTGCTGGAAGCGGCTAAGATCGATGGAGCAGGAGAAGTGCGGACATTTACAGAGATCGTGCTGCCCATTATAAAACCGGGCATCGGAGCCCTTGCTATCTTTACCTTCATCAATTGCTGGAATGATTATTTCCTGCAGCTGATCATGCTGAATTCACGGTCAAAGCTGACCATCTCTCTGGGTATCGCAAAGCTCCAGGCAGAGATGTCCACGGATTTCGGACTGATCATGGCAGGAGCCGCTCTGGCAGCGATCCCGATCATTACGGTATTCCTGGCATTCCAGAAATATTTTACAAAAGGAATCACTATGGGAGCCGTAAAGGGCTGATATATAAAAAGGATGTGAATATAATATGGATAAATTTAGCAAATACAGGGGGATCATCCCCGCGTTTTATGCATGCTATGACGATGACGGAGAGGTGAGCGCGGACAGGACAAAGGCGCTTGCAGGGTATCTTGCGGACAAAGGAGTAAAGGGCCTCTATGTAGGAGGGTCCTCGGGAGAGTGCATTTATCAGAGCGTGGAAGAGCGCATGAAGACGCTGGAGAGCGTCATGGAAGAGGTGGGCGCCCGGCTGACAGTCATAGCTCATGTGGCGTGCAATAATACGGCTGACAGTATGCGCCTTGCGGAACATGCAGAAAAGATGGGGGTGGATGCCATTGCCGCCATACCGCCTATCTATTTTCATCTGCCGCCCCATGCTATTGCGGGGTACTGGAACGACATATCCTCCGCGGCTCCTGATACAGACTTTATCATTTATAATATCCCCCAGCTTGCAGGTGTCGCCCTGACCAAAGAACTGCTGAGAGAAATGAGGAAAAATCCGAAATTGATCGGCGTTAAAAATTCTTCCATGCCGGTTCAGGATATCCAGATTTTCCTGGATGAAGGCGAAGGGGACATGATCGTGTTCAATGGGCCGGATGAGCAGCTCCTCTCCGGACTGGCAGCAGGAGCGTCAGGCGGGATCGGCGGCACCTACGCTGTTATGCCGGAACTGTATATGAAAATATATGAGCTTTTTCATAAGGGAGAGATGGAGAAAGCCCGCGAGATCCAGAATGAGTGCTGCAGGATCATCTATCATATGTGTGCGGCCAGGGCAAACCTCTATGCAGTGCAGAAGGAGATATTAAAAAGCAGGGGCATTGACATCGGGAGTGTGCGCAGACCGCTGCCGGGAATGGGAAAAGACGATTATGAAATAGCAGAAGCATGTGCCGGACAGATTGATGCGGCTATACGGCGCTACTGCTGAAAGGCGGGATATAAATGAAATACGGAAAACAGGATATACTGAATATGATCAAAGGCGGTCTGATCGTATCATGCCAGGCGCTTCCGGAAGAGCCTCTCTATGTGGAGGAAAAATCTATCATGTATCTGATGGCCAGGGCAGCGAAGCAGGCCGGAGCAAAGTGTATCCGTACGAACAGTGTGCGTGATGTGATGGCCATAAAGGAAGAGACCGGACTGCCTGTGATCGGACTGATCAAACAGATTTACGAAGGGTATGAGCCATATATCACCCCCACGATGAAAGAGGTGGATGAACTGGCAGAGGCACAGGCCGATATCATCGCTCTGGACTGCACGGACAGAAAGCGGGGGGACGGATTATCTGTAGAAAAACGGATACAGGAGATCCGTGACCGTCATGGCGATATCCTGCTCATGGCTGATATCTCCACTTATGAGGAGGGAGTTGAGGCCTGGAAGGCAGGAGTGGATTTTGTGGGAACAACGATGAGCGGATATACGGCATATTCCAGGCAGGAGGACGGTCCGGATTATGAGCTTGTAAGGAAACTGTCCTCGACAGTCGACATTCCCGTCATCGGAGAGGGCAAAGTACATTATCCCCATGAGGCTGTGAAGATGCTGGACTCAGGCGCATACGCAGTGGTCGTAGGCGGAGCGATCACCAGGCCGCTGGAAATTGCGCAGCGGTTTATGGCAGCCATAGAGGAGGGAAAGCTTTCTAAGCAGGAGCAGGGGGATCGGGCATGAACATCATGACTCTGGATATAGGGGGAACAGCGATAAAATCGGGCATTTTCTGTGACGGGAGCCTTATGGATGTCCAGGAGATCCCGACGGAAGCGAAAAAAGGCGGAGGGCATGTCATCGATCTGGCCGTACGGATCATCCGCCGGTACTCGGCATGTCATGATTTTGAGGGAATCGGGATCAGCACGGCCGGACAGGTGGATTCCGTGACAGGACAGATCATTTATGCAAATGATAACATTCCGGGATATACAGGAATGAAAATAAAGAGTATAATAGAGAATGAATTTGGAAAGCCTGCGGCTGTTTTGAATGATGTAAATGCGGCGGCGATGGGAGAGGCAAGATTTGGCGCGGGCCGGGATGAGAAAGATTTTATCTGCCTGACTTATGGAACCGGTGTGGGAGGCGCCATATTCACAGGCGGGGAATTATACCCGGGAAGTTCTTTTTCAGCAGGGGAATTTGGCGCTGTTGTCGTACATCCGGAGGACAGAGATCCTAAAAGAGATATTTTCAGCGGATGCTATGAACAGTATGCTTCGGTTACAGCGCTCGTGCGTTCGGTGAAAAAACATCATGAAGATATTACGGATGGGCGGGCTGTATTCAGCAGGCTGTATGATCCAGGTGTGAGAGCGTGTGTAGACGGATGGATCAAAGAAATCGTGTATGGCCTTACCTCACTGATACATATCTTTAACCCTTCCTGCGTGATCCTTGGCGGAGGGGTTATGGAGCAGGAGTATGTCCTGAATGAGGTGCGCAAGCTGCTGGGAGTACATCTCATGGAAAGCTTCCGCGGCATACAGGTCAGAAGGACCGTACTCGGAAACCGCGCGGGCATGGCAGGTGCCGCGGCTTATCTAATAGAGAATGTCATGGAGTGAGAAACACTGATCTGTCAGGTGGAAATAGGGAGGTTCTATGCGGGAGAATAATATTCTGCACGAAATAAAAATATCATATGGGCGGTTCACAAAAGCGGAGAAAAAGGTAGCGGATTTTGTTATGGCTTCTCCTGAAAAAGTGCTGTTTATGTCCATTACAGATGTGGCTGACGAGTGCGGTGTCGCGGAGGCCAGCGTTTATCGTTTCTGCCGCACGATGAAGGCAAAGGGATACCAGGAATTTAAGATGAACCTCTCCTTTTGCCTGTCAGAGGGGGATATCCAGAATCCACATGCGGAAGATATGGAGATCACGAAAGACTCCCCTGTGGCAGATCACATCCTGGCCACACATATCAGCGCGCTGAACGCGACGCGCAAGCTGGTGGAACAAAGCCAGATCGACCGGGTGGTAGATCTGCTCCATAAAGCGGAGCGGATCGCGTTTTTCGGGATCGGACACAGCCTGCTGACTGCCAGGGAAGCGAACAACAGATTTTTAAGGGTCACCCCAAAGACCTCCTGCATTGAGGATTCTCACATGCAGGCTATGTCTGCTTCAATGATGGGAAAGAGGGACGTCATGATCATCCTCTCGTACTCCGGGGCGACAAAAGATACGGTTTATGTGGCCGGGATCGCGAAGGAAGCAGGGGCAAAGATCGTCGCGATCACCCGCTTTCGAAAATCTCCCCTCGCGGCGTACGCGGATGAGATCCTTCTGTGCGGAGCGGATGAAGATCCGCTGGACGGAGGGTCGCTGGGCGTGAAGATCAGCCAGCTTTATCTGGTGGACCTGCTGTTCCGGGAATATTTTCATCAGTACAGAGATGAGGCAAATGAAAACCTGAAAAAAACATCAAAAGCTGTTGTGGAAAAGCTGTATTGAAATATGAGGAGCGGTCTTTTGCGCTGGAGGTCCCTGCCGGTTTTTGTGCCGGTGACCGCTGCCGGTTTTCGCGCCGGTCATCGCCGCCGGCCTTATTTCATTAGCCTTATTGCATTCATCATGAGAACATGGTAATATAAGCTGCGAAACAGATAAAAATGGGGAGCTTGCGTATCAAGCAGGCTGAGAGGAGGCTGAATGTCTCGACCCAACACCTGATTTGGGTAATGCCAACGTAGGGAATATACGGATCCTCAGCATGGGCGTACCATCCATTTCAGGCGGTCCCCCATTTTTTTATGCCTGAAAAAGTATGGGAGGTGTCTGACATGTTAAAAGAATGTCTGGAAAATGTTAGAAAAACAGTACCGCTGGTGCATAATATAACAAATTATGTTACAGTGAATGATGTGGCAAATGTGCTGCTCGCATGCGGGGGCAGCCCGATCATGTCCGATGAGGCGGAGGATGTGGAGGATATCACATCTGTCTGCGGAGGACTGAATATCAATATCGGAACACTACACAAAAGGAGTATCGAAGGTATGTTCCGCGCAGGGAAAAAGGCAAATGAGCTGGGACATCCAGTGCTCCTTGATCCGGTGGGGGCGGGGGCGAGCGCGCTGCGCACAAATACGGCGCTGGAACTGATGAAAGAATTGAAGCTGGCCGTGATCCGTGGAAATATCTCCGAGATCAAGACTCTCGCGCTTGGGAGCGGCACTACAAAGGGCGTGGACGCGGATGTGGCGGACGCGGTGACAGAAGAGAACCTTGGCGAAGCTGCAGCCTTTGTCAAATCGTTTGCCAAAGAGACCGGAAGCCTTATCGCGGTGACAGGCGCCATCGACCTGGTATCTGATAGAGAGAAATGCTGTGTGATCCGCAACGGACGCCCGGAGATGGGGAAGATTACCGGGACAGGCTGCCAGCTCTCCGGAATGATGACTGCCTATGTCACGGCAAATCCGGGGAACCGGCTGGAAGCGGCGGCAGCGGCAGTGTGCGCCATGGGCCTGGCGGGGGAGATCGGATGGAGCCGGATGCAGGAAGGGGACGGCAATGCGACGTACCGGAACCGTATCATCGACGCCATTTACAATATGACAGGAGAAGAGCTGGAGAAGGGGGCAAAATATGAAATCCGGTAATACGGCCTGCAAAAAAGAAGACCTTCTCCTCTATGCGGTGACGGACAGGAGCTGGCTGAACGGTCATACACTGTATGAGCAGGTGGAGCGCGCGTTAAAGGGCGGAGTGACATTCGTCCAGCTCAGGGAGAAGGCCCTGGACGAAGAAGCGTTCCTCGAGGAGGCAAAGGAGATCCAGAAGCTTTGCGCCCTCTATGGGGTGCCGTTTGTTATCAATGACAATGTGGAGATCGCGGCATCCGTCAACGCGGATGGAGTCCATGTAGGGCAAAGTGACATGGAAGCCCTGGACGTCCGCAGAAGGCTGGGGCCGGACAAGATCATCGGCGTGTCTGCCCAGACCGTGGAGCAGGCGCTGAAAGCCCAGGAGCACGGCGCGGATTATCTCGGCGTGGGAGCGGTATTCCCTACCGGGTCCAAAGCGGACGCGGTGGAAGTACGCCATGAGACAGTAAAAGCGATCTGTGAAGCTGTGGACATTCCGGTTATCGCCATCGGAGGCATCACAAAGGAAAATGTGAAAGATCTTGCCGGAAGCGGAATCTGCGGGATCGCCGTGATCAGCGCGATCTTTGCGCAGGACGATATCGTAGGTGCTTCGCGGGAGTTGAAGGCGCGCGCGGAAGAGATGCTCCGGTGCTGAGAGCGTGCAGAAAGAAACGTTCTGCCGCGTGACAGGATCGCATGAAATAACAGGAAAAGGAGAGCTGAGCAATGGTCAAAGGCGTGATATTCGATGTGGACGGCGTGCTGCTCAATTCCATGCCGGTCTGGGAAAATCTGGGAGAGTTGTATCTTCAGCGTCTTGGGATCGAGGCGGAAAAAGACCTGGGGACGAAGCTGTATACGATGAGCCTGGAGCAGAGCGCGCAATATATGATCGAGACATATCATCTTGACCTGACTCCTGAGCAGGTCATAGCCGGGGTCAGCCAGGAAGGAAAAGACTTTTATGCGGAGAGGGTTCCGCTCAAAGAAGGTGTGCGCCAGTATCTGAACGAATTTCGTGAGAGAGGCGTGCCCATGGCGATCGCGACGACAGGAGACCGGAAGAATGCGGAAGCTGCCTTGAAGAGGCTGAATATATACCGCTTCTTTCAGGGAGTCTTTACCTGCTCTGAAATCGGGAGCAGCAAGAATGAGCCGGACATCTATTACGCGGCAGCACTCCAGCTCGACACGGACCCGGGGCAGACCTGGGTGTTTGAGGACGCTTACCATGCCGTCCGCACGGCGAAGAAAGCGGGTTTTAAGACAGTCGGCGTCTATGACAAGGCAAATGACAGAGACCTTGCGCATATCTGGAATACAGCGGATATCTATCTGCCAGAGTTCCAGGATTTCGCTATATTCTGGAAGAGAGCGTCCGCCCTCCCATGAGACTGGGGAAAGGCGGCGCTTTTTGGCGGCAGGCCGGGGGCACCGCTTTCTGCCGCTATATAAATTAATGCTGAGGACAAAGAGCCCAAGTGGAGAGAGGATGAGAAAAATGAGGACAGCATTGACGATCGCCGGAAGCGATTCCAGCGGCGGTGCCGGGATCCAGGCAGATATCAAGACGATGACTGCAAATGGAGTGTTTGCCATGAGCGCCGTCACCGCTCTGACCGCGCAGAATACCACCGGCGTGACAGGGATCATGGAGGTATCTCCCGGATTTCTAAAAGAACAGATCGACTGCATTTTCACGGATATCCGCCCGGATGCGGTAAAGATCGGAATGGTATCTTCCGCGGAACTGATCCGGGCGATCGGGGAGAAACTGAAGGATTACAGGGCGGAAAATATCGTGGTGGATCCTGTCATGGTGGCGACCAGCGGGGCGAAGCTGATCAGCGACGATGCTGTCGGCACGCTGAAGGAAACCCTCCTGCCCCTGGCGGACATATTGACGCCTAATATTCCCGAGTCGGAAGTGCTTTCCGGCATGGAAGTGAAGACAGAAGAAGATATGGTAAAGGCTGCAGAAAGAATCAGTGTTTCTTATCATTGTGCGGTTCTTGTAAAAGGAGGCCATCAGCTCAATGACGCCAATGACCTTCTCTATCGGGACGGAGATTTCCAGTGGTTTTATGGGAAGCGTATCAGCAATCCGAACACCCATGGGACCGGGTGCACTCTGTCCAGCGCCATCGCGTCCAACCTGGCGAAAGGGTTTGATATAGATACTTCCGTGGAGCGGGCGAAAATGTATATATCAGGAGCTCTGGGAGCCATGCTGGACCTGGGGAAAGGCAGCGGTCCCATGGATCATACCTTTGATATTACAGGAGAATATGTAAAGACAGCCGGCTGGATCAAAGACAAACGTACCTAGAACCTGCTTGAGCTGACAGCATGTTTTTCTTGTGATCAGGTCAGGGTGAAGGAGCAGCCGATTCATCCTGACCGGGACAGTGAAACGCGTACAGCGGATACTCCGGCAGGAAAGGAAAGCGGGCAAAAAAGACAGAATCCAAAAGAAGGGAAGGATGCGGTATTTATGCGCCTTCCCTTTTTGTCGGGCATATGCTATAATCTTTTTCTGATAAATCTACAAAAGCTCAGATATTAAGGAGAAACACACATGAAAAAATTTGTTGAGGAGTTTAAGGCGTTTGCCCTCCGCGGGAACATGATGGATATGGCGGTGGGCGTTATCATCGGGGGAGGTTTCATAGGAATTGTCACGTCTCTTACAGACAACTTTATCAATCCGATTCTGAACCTGGTGATGAGGACGGAAATATACACACTTCGGGATCTGGTGAGATTCGCGTCGAGATTTGCCTCGGATCTGGTGAATTTTCTGATCCTGGCATTTGTGCTGTTCTGTCTGATCAAAGGAATCAATAAGCTCGCCGAGCTCGGTCAGAAGAAACAGGAAACGGCGTCTCCGGCGACAAAGAAATGTCCGTACTGTTTAATCGATATCCCGGTCCAGGCAACACGTTGTCCGCACTGTACATCTGTTCTCGCGGATAAGGCGGAGGCTGGGGAAAAAGCTTAAGCTGAGCATGACAGTATATCTGTCACAGAAGATAAAAAAGGAATGGAGAGTAAAAAATGGATAGTTCAATGTTTATAGGTACATGGTGGGCTCTGGTACCGCCGCTTCTGGCGATACTGCTCGCTTTTATCACAAAAGAGGTATACAGCTCCATCTTCATCGGAGTGGCTGTGGGAGCCCTTCTTTACAGCGGTTTTCATCCCTGGGAAGCCTTTGTGAATTTTTTCGATATCATGAAAAACAGCATGAATCTGAATATCCTGACCTTTGACGTACTGCTGGGGATGATCATTGTCCTTATGGCAAAGTCAGGAGGTTCCGCCGCTTATGGAAAATGGGCGGGTACAAAGATCAAGTCAAAGAGGAGCGCGCTCCTTGCCACGGCGGGACTGGGAGTCTTGATCTTTGTGGATGACTATTTCAACTGTCTTACCGTTGGTTCCGTTATGCGTCCGGTAACTGACAGATATAAGGTGTCAAGGGCAAAACTGGCATATATCATTGACGCGACGGCGGCTCCGGTCTGCATCATAGCGCCGGTTTCAAGCTGGGCGGCGGCAGTGAATTCCTATGTGCCGGAGGATGCGGGGATCAGTGGGTTCCAGCTTTTCCTGAGCACGATTCCATATAACCTGTATGCGATCCTTACCCTGGTCATGGTGTTTTTCATCGCAATCACTGCATTTGATTTCGGGCTGATGAAGAAGCATGAAGATAATGCGGCAAAGGGCGATCTTTTTACCAGTGGGGCGGAAGAGTTCGACCAGGTGTCTGAGGATGAGGTCAATCCGAACGGAAAAGTCATGGATCTGATACTGCCGGTGGCAGTGCTCATTTTCTCTGCTATAGGCGCCATGATCTACACCGGATATCAGGGCGGCGCCACAGATATTATTACGGCGTTTTCCGGATGCGACGCGGAGACCAGCCTGATCTTTGCTACACTGGTCACGGTGTTCTTTATGTTTATCCTTTATCTGCCGAGAAAAGTCATCACATTCAAGAGCTTTATGGACAGCCTTGCGGATGGATTTAAACTGATGGTCCCTGCGATCACGATCCTGATCTTTGCGTGGTCGCTGAAAGGTGTGGGCGACGCGCTCGGGCTTGCGGATTTTGTGGGACATGCAGTGGGAGATAACGCGTCCGCCAGCGTCTTTATCCCCGCGATCCTGTTCGCGGCAGCGGTTTTCCTGTCATTTTCCACAGGGACATCCTGGGGGACATTTGCCATCCTGGTACCGATCGCTACTGCCATGTTCCCGGGAGGAACGAATATGCAGCTGATGATCATTTCCGTTTCAGCGGTCCTTGCAGGGGCAGTGTGCGGTGACCATGTCTCCCCGATCTCAGACACGACCGTCATGTCCTCGGCAGGGGCCCAGAGCAATCATATCAATCATGTATCCACGCAGATGCAGTACGCGGTGATCGTTACGGTTATCAGCTTCGCCGGATACATCCTTGCGGGATTCGTGCATGTATGGTGGATCGTGCTCGCAGTCAGCCTCATCGTACTGCTTGGGGTATTGACAGGGATGAAGATATTCCTTGGCAGAAAGCAGAAAAGAGCGGATGGCTGACGGAAAAGTGTGCATAAAAGCCCCGTATATCGATCAGAGCTGCGCTTATCCCACCGGCTGTGAGAGCGTGTCCGCTGTGATGCTGCTTCAGTTCCTCGAAGTTGACATCACAGTGGATGAATTTATAGAGGATTATCTGGAAAAGCAGGGATTTGAAGAGCGGAACGGAGAAATGTTCGGACCGGATCCCCGGAAACTTTTCTGCGGAAGCCCATATGACGAAGATTCCTTCGGGTGCTACGCTCCGGTGATCGTGGGTGCATTGAGTAGGATACTCGGGGAGGCTTATACTGTGTCAGACGAGACCGGGACACCTACACCAGAACTTATCACACGCTATATTGATAAAGGCATCCCGGTGATCTACTGGGCCTGCATCAATATGCGGGAGCCGGTCATCGGTCCGCGGTGGAAGCTTCCGGATACCGGCGAAGTGTTTACCTGGGTCTCTAATGAGCATTGCATGCTGCTCGTCGGTTATGATGAAGAAGGGTATTATTTCAATGATCCTTATGATAATAACGGACTGATCCGCTATCCCAAAGAAGTGGTGGAGGACCGGCACCGCGCGCAGCACATGCAGGCTGTTGGCGCATTGCCGCGCTGCCCCTGAAGGAGAGATCTGGTCAGGGGAAGGGGTACGGTTTTCGTGAATTAAGGCTGTACATTCCCGGCGGAGAGTGCTATAATAGACGGCGGAACATGGAAGCATAGCTCAGCTGGGAGAGCGCTCGCCTGACTAGCGGGAGGTCATGGGTTCGAGCCCCGTTGCTTCCATCGATCCTTTTGGGGTATTAGCGCAGCTGGGAGCGCGCCACATTCGCATTGTGGAGGCCACGGGTTCGAATCCCGTATACTCCATTGAAAAATGGTTTGATTACTTTTTAATGTTTTGTGATCCAATAGACTAAAAGAAAGGAAAATGTCAAGGCTGTTCTTTTAGTTTACTCACGAAATTAAATATGACTTGTATGTGAACGCTAGGCAGTAGCGTTCTTTTTTTATAGAAAATTTTGATTTTTGAGACGGTAAAAAAGCTTCTGTTCACTGAACATATGTTAAATCAGCGGGTGAATGGACATGACGATAGGACGATGACCAGATTTTAGAAGATATAAAAACCTTCTTTTCCAAATTCATCGTCAAAAGGGTCGTCTTCAATGGCGAATATCCTCAGATGTCATCCCTTCCGGTGGATTTTCTATGTATTTTTTTGCGGAGTCCCCCTATATCTGATCTCCTGGTAAGCATCCTCCTTTGGGATGGCTAAATCACGACAGCGATATGCATAGGAACGCTTTCCATGAGATTTGAACATTACTTTCTCATACATTATATCAGAATGAAGATCGTCACTTGACTGCAGGCGGGGATTTTTTACTTTATAGGAATTACATCCTTTAACACATGTATTGTAATTATGCAATCGTTTGCGCAAATACATGACAAATCATATCCAGATTATGATATATAAAATGACAATATTTATAAATAGCTAATAATTATAAGTTTTTTGCCTTTAACCGTCTAATATTATATACAAATTTGA
>ERZ1090864.1000-NODE-1003-length-14005-cov-9.228172_pt1 | contig 14005 bp, 7 predicted proteins | sample MGYA00478479_ERZ1090864 | MGnify/ENA primary metagenome ERZ1090864 (study PRJEB33644, sample SAMEA5815743) | chicken gut metagenome | biome: Chicken; feature: Gastrointestinal Tract; material: Caecum | place: Ireland | collected 2019-01-01 | study: A study of the... | reverse complement strand
ATAAATAACCGATAGTGGTATTGCATATAGAATGTGTTTGGGTTCGGCCATAAGCTTGCCACGAGCAATGGCATTGGATATTAGTTCTCCATGACGAATCAAATCGGGGCGACGCATGCCTTCCCAACAAAACTCCCAACTTCTTTCTTTTAATAGGTGTGCTCTGAATGCATCTTTATCGGTTATGTCATTTATCTCTTTTTCGTATTTGCTACCTTTGTAATTATCGAATGCTCGTTCCCGTATTTCATGAACGAGGTCTTTGGCCTCTTGGGTCGGACCGTATATTTCGTTCAGAGCTTCGGCTCTGGCTAATATTACTTCGGCATATCGGTTTATTACGTATTCGCTGGCATCCCATTGCCCTGTCGTGCTAGGATTTTCTTGGTATTTCATTGGAACAGCACCCGGTTTACCTGTGTATTCAGTACGGCGGTCGACCATCTTTTTCCCATTCCAATAGGTCGCCAACAAAGCATTTCTCCGTTTGTCTTTGGGATCATAGGTGTCGTAAAAATCCCAGGGAACAAGGAAACCTCCCCATTTAGTCAATGCTATTCCGTTTTGCGATACATAATCGGCGGGTAATGCATGTGCGAGGAAACAGTTTCCTAAACCGCCTTCGGGGAAATTGGGTATCGGGAAAATTACTTCGCTGTTCCTTTGATTCGAAGGAGACCATATCGACATGTAATCTTTTTGCAGGGAGTATTCTCCGTCTTTTATCATGACTTCGGTAATCGAATCTACTCGATTCCACCACATCATGGCTTTGCCTTCGTCGTTTCGATAGTGGCGTTCTTGACCGGCTTCATGCATATAGAGTTTCAACATATACATTTGAGCGATACCTTTGGTCATTCTCCCATATTCGCTTGCCGCGAGCAGACTGGCCGGTTTCAAATTTTCTTCTGCTTCTTTTAATTCAGTATCTATGAAGTTGACATACCATTCTATCGAGGGCCGTTCTGGCATATAAGATTGGGCTTTTTGAGGATCGAGGGCTATATCTGGATCGGTAATTAATGGTACTGTTCCGTAGAGATCATATAGATCATATGCCCACATAGCTCTGAGACATCGGACCTCGGCCATATATCTGCGTTTTATTGGAGCGGATATAGATATTTTTCGCATGCGTTCCAGCAGAGAGGTTGCTTTGGTAACAGCGGGAACTAGTCCGGTATAAAATTGCCCTAAATCGGTTGTTTCGGCAGTCCACAGAAAATCGAGTTGTTTGTCCCATACCCAGTTGCAGTCACATTCATCGGTACAACCGATTTGCATAGTTAGTAGAGAACCCCATGCACAATTATAGCGATCCCAGCCTCCGCCACGTAGTTCGTGGTATATCCCGGTGACAGCGGCTTTGACATCGTTTTCGGTAGTCATCACGTTATCGGAGCCAAGTTGATCATAAGTTTCGTTTTCCAAAGAGCACGAATATGCTGCTATGAGAAACAGCGAGGAGAAAAATATATTTTTAGTTTTCATAATTCATATAGGATTAAAAGGTTATGTCCACTCCAAAAGAATAGGTACGTTGATTGGGGTAACCGGCTTTGAAATCGGTTTCTGGGTCATTGCCAGAGTAAGGTGTAATTACGAAGGGATTTGAAACATCTGCAAAAATCCGGGCTCTGGAAAATACTTTCCGTATCCATTTTTGAGGAAGTGTATAACCCAGAGTGATATTTTTACAACGTATGAACCAAGCGTCTTCCCACAGATAATCAGATGGCTGCGGGTATTGGCTTACGAATCCAGACGGATATTTGCTGTGTGGGTTTTCACTAGACCAACGTTCGGATATTTCTTTCATCATGTTTTGCCCGTTTAGAATAAAACGAATATTGGGAATGGAGAATTTTCCACGCGTGGCGTTGTTGACGATTCGGTCGAACATGCCGTAAAAGAATATATTCAGATCGAAGCCTTTGTATTCGAATGTATTTCCAAATCCGATAGAGAAGCCCGGATCGTATGTTCCCAATAATACGATATCCGCTTCATCGATAATCCCGTCCGGGGCATCTGTGTATTGAACGTTTCCGTTTTCATCGGGTATAAGGTTCCCGAAGTCGTCTCGGAGATAACCGTTTACGTCTTTTATTTTATATTCACCGGGCAACAGGTTGGGCATGGAAGCGGGAGGTGTCTCGTCTATACCCAGAACTCCATCGGATAGGTATCCGTAGTGAGCTCGAATGGGATCATTCGCTTTTTGCCAAGGGCTTAGTTCGTCTTCGTGATTACGCTCTTTCCAACGGTCTACATATCGGGTGAAATTAAGTTCAGTGTCCCATTTGAATTCTCCTGTAAAATTTCGGCTTTTCAAGGAGATTTCTATACCGGTACTTTGAGTTTTTCCGATGTTGGCGGCTACCGTAGATACTTCCATGAATGATTTTAGCGAGCGGTAACCCAAAAGGTCTTTCACTTCTTTTTTAAAATATTCGAATGTACCACTTAACCGTTGGTTGAAGAATCCGAAATCCAAACCAAAGTTAAATTCGGTTGTTGTTTCCCATTTTAAATCTGGGTTGGCGATTTGCGATTTTGCCGTTCCGGTGTTAATCGAATTGCCAAACACATATTGTTGCCATGCTGCCGTATAGTATTCAAAGGCGTTATTCCCGATTTCACTATTACCTGTCTGACCTAAACTTATTCTCATTTTTAAGTCGGAGAGGAAGTCGACGTCTTTTAAAAAGTCTTCCTGTTTGATACGCCATGCAAATGCTCCCGACGGGAATATTCCGTATCGATTGTTTTCACCGAATCGGTTTGAGCCATCGACACGAGCAGTGAGTGTGAAAAGATATTTATCGAACAAGTTATAATTTATTCGACCGAAGTAGGAGATGAACATAGTTTTTGACTTGTTGGAAGCTACCGTGGGGCGGGCTGCTTCTCCGGAAGCCAGTGAGTTGTATTTGAATATATCGGTGAAAAATTGTGAATTGGCAGCAGAGAATCCTTCGTTGTTGAAATCTTGATAGGAATATCCTGCTAAAATATTGAACTTGTGCGCTTTTGCAATATTGAAATTATAGTTTACTGTTGCTTCTAACAAGCGGTCGAATTGCTGTGCCATACTTTTGCTGGCTTTTCCTCCTTCCTGCTTACCGTATAATGTAGTAGTGGGTATGTAGGAATTTCTTACACCGTTTTGGTCATCGAATCCTATATTGATTTTCGCAACCAATCCTTTTATGATTTCTGCTTGAAGAAAAGCGTTCACCAATAATCTTTTAGTTTGTGTATAGTCATCTATTTCGAGCATGGAAACAGGATTGGGTACAGTAGTCATTCGATCGCTTTGCGCATAATCCCCGTTTTTGTCTCTGACAGGAGTCGTCGGGTCGTACGACATAGCCGAGTTTATCAATCCAGAGTTTTCGAAGTCTTCTGTTCCCAATGGAACATTCGAGGACTTGATGTAACTTTGAGTCGCATTGATTCCGTATTTGAATATTTTATTTATTTGATGTTCGATGTTCAGACGTCCGGTATAGCGGGTGAAGTCGCTGTTTCTAACAACTCCGTTTTGATCGAAGAAGTTGAATGATGCCATGTATTTCAGGTTGGAAGTTCCGCCAGATACCGATAAATTGTGTTGGTGAATCATACCTTCTCTGGTAATTAAGTCGTACCAGTCGGTTCCTTTCCCCGCATTTTTTATATCTTTTGCGTCATAAGGATAGACGATGGGGTCTTTTATCGACGATGGGTTCGTATTTCCGTATGGATATACTCTGTTGTTATAGAGCCATTGCTCTTTGGCGAATTTGTTGGCTTCGGTCATGAATTCTTCGGCTGTCATCATTTCCGTCTTGTTGGCAATTTGTTGGACGCCATAGTTTGCGCTGTAATTGACAACGGGTTTTCCCTCGCGTCCCTTTTTAGTCGTAATGATGATAACACCGTTCGCAGCTCTTGCTCCGTAAATAGCCGTGGAAGAAGCATCTTTTAGAATCTCTATGGATTCGATGTCGTTGGGGTTGATAGAGTTCAGAGGATTACGAGACCCGAAATCGCTATATCTGTTGTCTGCTGCCGGTTCGACTTGGGATCCTCCTACTGGAAATCCGTCGATGATGTATAAAGGTTCGTTTCCGGCTCCGGTAGATGCTTCGCCTCGTATACGTAGAGTGACGCCGCCACCCGGTTGTGCGCTGTTTTGAACCGATGTTATCCCGGCGGCTTTTCCCGATAACATGTGAGAGATCGATGTGTTGGCTGCCATCGGAAGGTCTTCGGTTTTTACTGAGGTAACAGCTCCTGTCAGGTCACTTTTTTTCATACTGCCATATCCGATAACGACCACTTCGTCGAGGTCATTTATCTTTTCTTGTAGGGTGGCGTTCAATATATTCCCTTTTCCTAATTTTAGTTCTTGGGTATCGTAGCCTACATAAGAGAATTGTATAACCGATTTGTCGGGTACAGTTAAAGAATAATACCCGTCTATATTGGTTATCGTGCCTTTGTTAGCTCCTTTTGCAATGATACTTACCCCGATGAGTGGTTCACCTTGTTTATCGGTTACTCTACCGGAGATTTTTTTGCTTTCGGCTGTGCTTCCTGTTTGTTTCGAATCTTTTTCAGGGGCTTTAATGATTCTTACCATTTTACCTTCTATTTCGAAAGAAACCGGTTGGTTTTGGAATATGGTTTCCAAGACCTTTTCGATAGGTTGGTTTTGCAAATCGGCATTGACTTTTTGTCGTAAGTTTACATCATTTGTTTTGACAGAGAAAGAATACCCTTCTTGATTCCGAAGAATTTCCAAAGCTCTTTCTACTGTTATATTCGGGAAGTTGACAGATATGTTTTGTCCGTATCCCATAAAGACGAAGCATAATAAAAATGGGATTATGCCTTTCTTGCATCTCCCGACAATGTCGGCGGAGTGATGAATTTTGTGCCTTTTCATGATAAATTAGTTTGATTGTCAATAAATTTCTATGATTTTACCATCTCGTTTGATTGTTAAATATCCGTCTAAATTCATGGCCGATAGAATGTCGTCTAAAGTTTCGTTGTTGACAAATGCCATGTGATAAGGAATTTGTTTGAGTGAATCGTTTTTGATAATTATGTTGACATCGAAATTCCGCTCTAACTGTTTGGCAATATTTTCCAATGTTTCGTTTTTGAAATAGTATTTTCCATCTTTCCATGAAGAATAGTCGGATAGGATAAAATTTTTCTTTTCCAGATTGTGGGTTGTGCGATTGTAATAAACTTGCTCGCCCGGAGAGAGGATACATTTCATTTCTTGGTCTGTCGTACTCGGATAACAGAACGCTACCGATCCATCGAGAAGGGCTACTTCTATTCTGTTGTCGTTGCTGTACGATTTTAAATTGAATTGGGTTCCTAAAACTTCTATACTGCTTTCGTTCGATTTAATGATGAATGGTTTTTCTTTATTTTTTGCCACAGAAAAATGACCTTCTCCCGTAAAGAATATTTGCCGGAAACGGCCGATGAACTCTTCGGGGTAAATAATAGTGCTGCCGGCATTCAACCATACAGTAGTGTTATCGGGCAAAGTGATATGTTTGATGTCGCCATATCCGGCACTTTTTTCTATCCACACTATGTTTTCTTCTTTTTGGTGTTGATAGAATAAGTACCCCGAAAATATAATCAGAGGGAGAATGAGGATTGCCGCAATACGTTGTATCCAGAGAAACAAGTTTGGTTTTTTAGACTTGTTTTCTTGGGGTGCGGAGCTCAGTAGTCGGGCTTTGAATTGCTCGAAAGCGGCTTGTATCTCTTCGGGAGAAGTAGATGATGTAGTATCTTCCAATTCTTCCCATAAGGAGAATAATAACTTTTTGGCTTCTTGACTGTTACCGTTCTTGAAAAACCAGCGTTCGACCTTATTGCTTATTTCGGGCGTGCACCGGTCGAAAAAATAACTGGATAGTTCTTGTCTGGTTGGAGTTGGATTCTGCATAATTTTATCTTATATAATATTATACGATTGAAGGAAATTACACACGTAACGACCGTGAAAAAATTTTAATATAAATTTTATCGGAAAGAAAATGACGATAGGAGATAACAGCTATTTATTTAATAAAGAATATAAACAGCCAGAAAAGGAAGTCTCCTAAATTTTTTTTAATGGTAGCCAATGCGAGGCTGATGTGTTTTTCTACCGTACGTTTGGATAAACCGAGGGTTTTGGCGATTTCGTCATTGCTTAAGAATTGTTCTCGGCTCATTTGGTATATTGTTCTTCGTTGCGGAGGCATGTTTTGCAACGTACGATTGACAATGGATTTTATTTCTTTGATGTTATATTCCGAATCGATTTCGTACTGTAAATTTTGTGGAGTAGACAACATTTTTTCTTGGTATCCGAGCGAATAGTGTTTTTCTCGAAAAAAGTCGTAAACTTCATTTTGTACGATGGTGAATATGTAACTGCTCAAAGTGTTGTCGGACGAGAGTTTTTCCCGATTGGACCACAACTTTAAGAATACATTTTGTGCTATTTCCTCGGCTTCGTATTGATCTTTTATCATACCGAATGCAAAGCTTTTAACCCGAGGATAATATGCGTTGAACAAAATCTCGAATGTTTTGATTTTGCCTGCACGTATCTCTTCTATTTGTTGACTGGTGATTTGCATAAAGTGATGCTGTCGAGGAGCAACTTGTTTTATCGGCATCAAATTACGGTAAAAAATGATAGAAAAACAATATTTAAGGAATGAAAAGAATGAAGTTTTATAATTCTAAAAATCTACATAGATAAATCAATAATTACCTATGTAGATTTTTTAGAATAAATATTAATATTTATTGGTATAATTGTTTCCAACGGAGATTTTCTTTGTAGGCCGCTTGATTAAAACGTTTCCATGATTTATTTGAAGGTGAGGTCCAGCCACATTCGGCAAAAGCCGCTATACGAGGATATAATTTACGGTACATGTCCGAAGGGGTAGGTATCCATTCTCCCCACATTTGGGCTCCTATTCCGATAATTAAATCCGTTTCTTTTCCGGTGATACCCGCCAAAGGATCGAAATGGTATGCTTTTTCGAGAGAAGTGTATGCCGTGTCATAATCGAGGTAGGTATATTCGTGATAGGAGTTAACCACTTGGTATCCTTTTTTAACTGTTTGTTTGATCAAAGAAGGGTCTCCTCTCCAAAAATGTACGATGGTTCCTTCTGCAAGCGATGCTCCGGAGGCTGCATCCTCAAAATCGGTGTAATCGTGTATTTTAACTCCGGTAATTTCATTCCAGCCCATCATGTGCTTTTTTTTGCTTTCCAGGTAATGGGAAATGGTATTTGTGAACCATATTTGGAGATCGGCAGGTGTTTTTATATTCTGTTCTTTCATGAAATTACGTACCTGTGCCGATTTTTTCCATTGGTCGTATTTGACTTCGTCTCCTCCGATGTGAATTGTTTCCGAGGGGAAAAGGTTACATACTTCGTCTAAAACATCTTTTATAAATTGTATGACTTTGGGGTCGGCGACGTTATAAGCATGGTATTGTACTCCGAAGCGTGTAGGAACCTTGATAGATTGTTTTTCTGTTCCTAACTGGGGATAAGCTGCAATAGCCGTAGAAGCATGCCCCGGCATTTCGATTTCGGGAACGATAGTTATTTGTCGCTTGGCTGCATAGTCTATTATTTCTTTGATTTCTTCTTGTGTATAAAATCCCTCGTGTACTTTTCCATCGTAAATGTTACTGTTCCAATTCCCTATTTGGGTAGAATCTCGTTTCCCTCCGATTTTGGTCAGTAACGGATATTTTTTTATCTCGATTCGCCACCCTTGATCGTCGGTCAAATGCCAATGAAACGTATTCATTTTGAGACGAGCCATTTCGTCCAATAGCTTTTTAACTTCTTCTTTTCCTTTGAAATAACGGCCTTCGTCCAGCATGAGAGCCCGCCAGAGAAATTTAGGGCTATCGGCTATTTCGACGAACGGAATAACAAGCGTATTGTTTTGAGATGTTATTAGTTGTCTGAATGTCTGTAATCCATAGAATAGACCTTTTGTATCGGAGGCCGTAATTTTTGTTCCATAGTCGTTGGATACGAGCCGATAGCCTTCTAGGCCGATTGTATCGGGTTCTATGTCGAACGTTAAATCGGCTATCCATTTAAAATTAGTAAACTTACATTTGACACCGGTATCGGACAAGAGGTCTTCGATATAATCTTTGTCCATTCCACTTTCGGGAGATAGGTAAATCGATAAGTTTTTCCCTATCGGCCTATATTGAGTTCCGATGGCGATTTGGTTGGGGTAGGGGATTATGTGGACTGTTCCTGAAAGGGCTGTTGTCGGCAAGACGAGAATAATAAAATGATACTCAGCAGATTGAAATTTGATAAATTTTTCATGGTACTATTGTTTTTTATTTATACGGATAATTTTTTGAACGTACGTAATCGGTTATTTTCTTTTTTGAATCGAGAACAAAAATATATTTATCTTTGTACTCTTAAAAAAGGATTGTTTATGTTGCGGTTGCATACACTTTTTGTCTTTCTCTTTTTTGTATTTATTTCGGCTTATGGAGCTCAAACGTATTCTGTAAAAGGAGTCGTGACGTCTCGTGCAACGGGTGAGGGATTGCCCTTTGTCAGTGTGGGTATTTGGAATACTCCGATGGGGACGATGACCGATTCTTTGGGTAATTATTTCATTGGAAATTTATCTCCGGGAATGTACCGCATACAGGTTTCTTCTGTCGGATATAAAACTTATGTCTCTCCTGAGTTTCGTATATCGTCTTATGATTATACGCTCGATATAGCGTTGGAAGAATCGCAGGTGGCTTTAAGCGAGGTAAGTGTTGTGGCCGCTCCGTTTAGAAGTTCGATAGAGAGCCCTATCGCTATGAGGGTTATCGGTGTGCAGGAAATAGAAAAAAGTCCGGGCGCAAACCGGGATATTTCGAAGGTCGTAAATTCTTTTCCCGGTGTGGCTTCGGCTGTGGGAAACGGGTACAGGAATGATTTGATGATAAGAGGTGGAGGTCCTTCGGAAAATAAGTTTTTCTTAGACGGGGTAGAGATACCTAACATCAACCATTTCAGCACACAAGGGGCATCGGGGGGACCAGTTGGGATTATCGATGCCGATCTTATCCGTGAGGTCAATTTCTATACGGGGGCTTTTCCTGTGAGTCGGGGAAATGCTTTAAGTTCTGTATTCGATTTTAAACTGCTCGATGGTACTCCCGATAAATATACTTTTAAAGGAACCGTCGGAGCTTCGGAGTTGGCTTTGACCTCGAAAGGACATATTGGGAATAAAACGACTTATATCGTTTCAGTAAGGCAGTCTTATTTGCAACTACTGTTTTCCTTGCTCGATATGCCGTTTTTGCCCCGTTATACCGACGCTCAGTTCAAGGTAAAGACTCGTTTTTCACAGGAACATGAGCTTACGGTCTTGGGATTGGGCGCGATAGACGATATGAAGTTAAACACGGAAACGGATCCCGAAGATGAATCGAAACAATATCTGTTGAACTATTTGCCTACCATTAAACAGAATACCTATACTCTGGGTGCAGTCTATAAGCATTATTCGGGCAATCATACACAGACGGTCGTGTTGAGCCGTAGTTTTATGAATAACAGTAATATTAAGTATAGGGATAATGATGAATCTTCTACCGATAATCTGACTTTGAGGCTTAAATCGGACGAGATTGAAAATCATTTGAGGTTCGAGAACAGGTCATTGGTGGGGCCGTTTGATTTGACCGCTGGATTTAATGTCGATTATGCCGTTTATAGGAATAATACGTTTCAACGTGCATTTACCGATATCCCTAAGGAAATAAGATATAAAACAGATTTGGGTCTGTTCAAATGGGGTATCTTCGCAACTTCTGGATATAAGTCGGCCGACGATCGTTTTTCGGCTTCATTTGGATTTCGTCTCGATGCTTGTAATTATTCTTCTTTGACGAATAATCCTTTCAAACAATTTTCTCCCCGGTTGTCGCTTTCGTATAATTTGATAGGGAATTTCTTTTTGAATGGTAGCATAGGTCGGTTTTATCAGCTACCGGCATATACGACAATGGGGTATCAAGAGGATAATGTTTTGATAAATAAATCGAGATTGAAATATATTTGTTCCGACCAAGCTGTCGTTGGAGTGGAGTATTATATCAACAAGTGGGCACGTTTGACGGTTGAAGGGTTTTATAAAAAATATACTCATTCACCGTTGTCTCTAAGGGATAGTATTCCATTGGCCTGTAAGGGGACGGACTACGGTGTGTCGGGTAATGAGGCGGCAAGCTCGACTGCGCGAGGCAGAGCCTATGGTTTGGAAGTGATGCTCCGTTGGTTTGGTATGGGACGGTTTACGGCATTGGCTTCTTATACATGGTATCGCAGTCAGTTCGAGGATCCGGCAACCGGGATTTATATACCGTCGGCATGGGATTATCGTCATCTTTTTACTTTGTCCGGGACGTATAAGTTACCTAAAAACTGGGATATAGGATTGAAATTCAGGTTGATGGGAGGGGCTCCATATACTCCTTATGATGAGTATACTTCGTCTCTTGTTCCGGCGTGGGATGCCACGGCTAGACCACATTATGATTATGACCGGTATAATACAGGACGTTTGAAAACTTTCTATGAGGCTGATATCAGAGTGGATAAGTCGTTTTATTTCAAAGGTGTGATGTTGGGATTTTATGTAGATTTACAGAATGTGCTGAATTTTAAATACGATAATCCTCCGGTATTGATAAGCACGGGAGAAAAATATGTGGATAATGACGGGACAGAACGGTATCGCATGAAATACATCGCCCAACAAAGCGGAGTAATTTTGCCGACATTGGGAATTACCGTGGAGTTTTAAGAAGCTGTTTTAATTTTTGTAGATAGATATTTTGTGCGATGATCTTAATCTGACATAAAAAACTCGATACGGCTTCGAAGTTATTTTTTCACTTGTTTCGATCTGCGGTTTTTATAGATTATGTCTGAAATTTTTTCATCGAATGATGTTCCGGTGTGTTGCATGAAACGAACATGTATCGGAAGAAAATAGAGCGCTTTTTTTATTGCGTCATCGAATGGGATCGATCGTAGTCTCGCTGCATCTTTTTCTGTGGTGATGATGTATTTTTTCTCTCCTTTCAAGGCCGAGAATCGTGTCGTTATATCGTTCAGATCGTTCGAAGTAAAGTTATGATGATCGGGATAAAGTAACTTTTCTCGCAGGTCGTGAAAATGAGAGATGTATTGCAGCATGGGAGCCGGGTTGGCGATTCCGATTACTACCATCAATCCGTCTTTTTTCGATATATCTTTCAGCGATATTTCTCCTATGGTAGTATCGGGGAATACTGCTTGCAGATGACCGTAAGAAAGAGTCGAGAAATATAGATTTTGGTAGGGAAACAGGTGTAACCAACGAGATATAATATTATATTCAATAGGTTTCATATCTATTGGACACTTGGTTACGATGACCATATTGGCTCTCGACAATTCGTGTCGAGATTCACGTAACCGTCCCGCCGGTAATAGTTTGTCGAGATGTAAAGCTCTATTGTAGTCGGTCAGTACTATCGAGGACAACGGCGTAACATAGCGATGTTGGAAAGCATCGTCGAGTAGAATCACATCGATGTCGGGTATTTGTTTTTTTAATTGTTTGATACCTCGACGGCGATTGGCATCTACCGCGACGGTTATATTGGGGTATTTTCTTTTTATCTGGTAAGGTTCGTCTCCTATTTCACGGGCGGTAGACTTGTCATCGGCCAATATGAATCCTCTACTTTTCCGTTTGTATCCTCTGCTGAGTACGGCAATATGATATTTATGACCGAGTAATTCGATCAGGTATTCGATGTGAGGCGTTTTGCCTGTCCCTCCTACGGTAAGGTTGCCTACTGATATGACGGGTATGTCAAACTCTTCGGCCGGGAGAATGCCCCAGTCGAAGAGTTTGTTTCTAATCTCTACTCCGAGTCCATATAGCCAACTGATCGGAATGAGCCAATGGTTTATCTTAACCGATTTTCCGTACATAAGACTTAGTAGAGCTCAATGTCTTCCATACGGTATTGTATGGGATCTATATTTTGACATTGCTCCAACGCTTTGAAATATTTATAATTTTCACCTAAATAAGAAGCGGCTATTTTTGAGCGAACATTCATTCCCAGCTCGTCCATTAATTGTTCCATAGCCGTTTTTTGTTTTGGATAAGCACTTGTTTTATATTTGTCGAGTTTGGCTTTTTGAGCAACCCATTCGATAGCAGCATCCAAATCTCCCAATTCATCGACCAGACCTATTTCGAGGGCTGTTGCACCGTCCCATACACGACCTTCGGCGATTTTTTTGATCGCCTCGATACTCATGCCACGGCCTTCGGCGCAACGAGTGGTGAATAATTCGTAGCCTCGTTCTATGTATTGTTGCATTTGCCGATGTTCATCGGTTGTCATAGCCCGGCTTACCGAGGGGAAATTACCATATTTATTGGTTTGTACGCCGTCGAATGTAAGTCCTAATTTACCAGTCAATAAACCTTTATAGTTAGGGATTAGGCCATAAATGCCGATCGAGCCTGTCAATGTAGTGGGATTTGCAAAGATACGGTCGGCATTGCAAGAGATGTAATATCCACCCGATGCAGCGACATCGCCCATCGATACGGCTACTGGTTTTCCGGCAGCTTTAATAGCTTCGATAGCAGCCCATACTTGTTCCGAACCATAAGCACTTCCACCCGGAGAATTAACCCGGAGAACAACTGCTTTTACGTTTTTATCGTTTTGTATTTTGGTTAAATCTTCGACCAGCTTGGCGGTGTTCACTCCGTTAGTTTCACCCATATCGATTCCTCCCTCGGCATAGACGATAGCAATTTCGTCTTTGGCTTTATTTGGGGCTTGCTTGATTGATGCTACTTCGTTGATTGATGCGAAGATTAAATCATCGTCTTTATCTATTCCCACTTTGGCTTTCAGAAATTCGTTCATTTGAGGACGGTACATTAATGTATCGACCAATCCTTTGGTAATTAATTCTTTGGCATCGACTGTCACCAATAGAGTGTCGGCCAGATTGTTCAGCTGGTCCACCGATATGTCTCGGTCTTGCGAAAGTTGTTCGAGAAGATGATTCCAAATAGGAGTCATGTAGGCCATCGTCTGCTCGCGGTTCGCTTCACTCATTTGCGTGTTGATATAAGGTTCTACCGCCGATTTGTATGTTCCTACTTTTAGGACTTGGACTTCGATACCCAATTTATCATAAAGCCCTTTTACAAACATTATTTGACTTGCCAGCCCTCTGAAATCGATAGCTCCTACCGGATTTAGAACGACACTGTCGGCTATCGCACTCAGTAGATATTCGCGTTGTGTGTAGTCGTCGGCATAAGCATAGATGAATTTATCGCTCTCTTTGAAATCTTTCAGAGCCCGGTGTATGCGGTCGAGAGTGGCAACACCGAGGGAAGAGCCGTTAGCATCGATGTATATGCCGGCAATGTTCGGGTTTGTCTTGGCCGTTTTTATAGCTTTAATGATGTTGTCAAGACCGTCTGTTTTTTGTTGATTCCCAAACAAAACGCTCATGAAATCTTCTTGGCTACGGTCGGTAACGATACCTAAATCCAATTTCATGATAGTGTTTGGTTTCGCTGTGTATTCGGTTTCTGTCGAAACCGCCATTCCGGTTAATGCGGCGATGGACAATAAGGTTAATAATATTCCTGCAATCATTACGCCCAATACGCAGGCGAATGTCGTGGTGAAAAATTTTTTCATTGTTTCTTGTTTTTATTTATTGTTTGTTTCATTCTATTTTTACAAAGATAGATTTTTTGTGAATAAAAAGGATTGTAACTGGTTTATCTTTCATTCTTAATATCGTGCAAACATACATATAAAATTTTAATTCAAAAAGAAAATCAATAAATAATTATCGTTTTTCGATAAAATCTATAT
>ERZ1090864.997-NODE-1000-length-14033-cov-10.060381_pt1 | contig 14033 bp, 14 predicted proteins | sample MGYA00478479_ERZ1090864 | MGnify/ENA primary metagenome ERZ1090864 (study PRJEB33644, sample SAMEA5815743) | chicken gut metagenome | biome: Chicken; feature: Gastrointestinal Tract; material: Caecum | place: Ireland | collected 2019-01-01 | study: A study of... | reverse complement strand
TAAGGGCTAGGGCAGCTCCCTGTTCGGCCGCCGCCGCACCCTGCCTGACGGGACCACCGCCACCATCGCGGGGCGGGCCAGCGGGGAGCGGATGGCCCGCAACACCCCCATCCAGGGCACGGCCGCCGATGTGATCAAGCTGGCCATGGTGCGGGTATGGCGGCGCATCCGGGCCGAAAAGCTGCAGAGCCGCCTGATCCTGACCGTCCACGACGAACTGATCGTGGAGGCGCCCGAAGCCGAGGCCCAGATCGCCGCCCGCATCCTGAAAGAGGAGATGGAGGGCTGCGTCCACTTTACGGTGCCTCTGGATACCGAGGTGCGCCAGGGCCATTCCTGGCTGGAGGCGCACTGATACTTTTTTGAACACCCAAGGAGAGGAACGAACGGGAACATGGTTATATTGGGAATCGAATCCACCTGTGATGAAACAGCCGCCGCCCTGGTGGAAGACGGCCGGGTGCTGCTGAGCAACGTCATTGCCACCAGCGTCAAGGAACAGGCCCTCTACGGCGGGGTGGTGCCCGAGATCGCCAGCCGCCGCCACTGCGAATACATCAGCGGCACCGTGGCCAAAGCTCTGGCGGACGCCGGCCGCACCATCAGCCAGGTGGATGCGGTGGCAGTCACCTTTGCCCCGGGGCTGATCGGGGCGGTGCTGGTGGGGGTCAACTTTGCCAAAGGGCTGGCCTACGCCGCCGGCAAGCCTCTGGTGCCGGTGCACCATCTGCGGGGGCACATCGCAGCCCTCTATCTGACCCACCCGGAACTCAAGCCCCCTTTCCTCTGCCTGGTGGCCTCGGGAGGGCACAGCCACATCGTGCAGGTGGAGGACTACACCCGGTTCCGGGTGCTGGGCCGCACGGTGGACGACGCCGCCGGCGAGGCCTTTGACAAGGTAGCCCGCACCCTGGGGCTGCCCTATCCCGGAGGGCCCAGCGTCTCGGCCGCCGCCCGGACCGGCAACCCCAAAGCCTACCGGCTGCCGGTGCCCCATGTGGAGGGCAAATACAACGTCAGCTTTTCGGGCCTTAAAACCGCCGTGCTGAACGAGGTGAACCAGGCCCGGATGAAAGGCCAGGAGATCCATGTGCCCGATCTGGCCGCCAGCTTCCAGGAGCGGATCACCGGCATCCTGGCGGAAAAGCTGCTGGCTGCCGCCGCCGACACCCACGCCCGGCAGGTCTGTCTGGCAGGGGGCGTGGCCGCCAATGGACGGCTGCGCCAGCTGGTCAACGACGGAGCCCAAAAGCTGGGCGCCCAGGTCTACCTGCCCCAGCTGAAGTTCTGCGGGGACAACGGCGCCATGATCGCCTCCCAGGGGTACTATGAATACGCCGCCGGGCACACCGCCGGGCTGGACCTGAACGGCCTGCCCACGTTGCCCATCGACTACATCTGAGCACCACGCAAAAGACCGCCCACAGCAGGCCCTGCAAGGCCGCCGTGGGCGGTTTCCGTTTGTGTGCAAAAATCAATCCTGGGCGTCTTCCAGACCCCAGTAGGCCGCCACCAGTGGCAGACGGCTGCGCCGCAGCAAAAAGAGGGCGGGCACCAGATAGAACAGCAGCCCCACCAGCATACTGGGGTCATAGCTGCTGACCACCTCGCTGGTGGAAGCGACCCCGTCGTACAGGCCGGTGTTGACGAGGGCCGCCGTATCCTGCAAAGCATGCAGGGCGATGACCACCCACAGGTTGCCGGTGCGGAAATAGATCGCCCCATACAGCACCCCCAGGCCGCCGGCCATGCAGCACTGGATGAGCACGCCCAGCGGGGCGCTGGACACCAGATTGGTCAAATGGAGCGCCCCAAACAGCGCCCCCGACAGCAGGCAGGCTTTCCATACACCGGTCCGGCTCGGCCCAAAGTGGAGCAGCAGGGTCTGGCCCACCACTCCCCGGAACATGGATTCCTCGGTCAGGCCGATGAGGAACATGGTGACGAAAAACACCGCGATCCGCCACGGGGCCTTGAGGACGGCATCCTCGGGGAGGGCGGGCGCCCCCACATTGACCGCGAGGCCCAGGCAGACCATCACAAAGGGGGTCATGCCCACCAGCAGCCCGTCCCAGAAGCCGCAGCCACGCTTGGTAAAGACCCACAGCTGGCCGGTACGCCACAGCAGCACCAGAGCCGCTGCAAAGCCGAGCAGGTCGCCGGCCGCCTGCAGCAAAAAGTTTTCCTGGACGAACGGCGCAGCCACGGCCGGCCCCGCCCATGTCAGCAGCAGGACGAGCAGCTGCCCGCCCTGGCTCATAACGGCCCAGAACAAAGCGATGGCCAGGATGCAGTAGAGGATGGGGTGACTGGCCCGCAGACGTTTGAGCATAGAATACGGTCCTCCTGAATTTTGAAAAAGTCAAGGATGCGGGGGCTGTCCGTCCTTGCCGGACGCCCGGGGGGTGCGCAGCAGATTTTCCAGAGTAGAACACAGCGCCTTGAAGTCGATGGGCTTGGAGATATGGGCATCCATGCCGGCGGCTGTGGTGGCGGCGATATCCTCTGCAAAGGCATTGGCCGTCACCGCAATGATGGGCACCGTCGCCGCGTCGGGACGGTCCAGCGCACGGATGGTGCGGGCGGCCTCACAGCCGTCCATCTGGGGCATCTGCATATCCATCAGGATGGCGTCGATCTCAAAGGGTTCCGACGCCTGGAAGGCCTCCACCGCCTCCCGGCCATTCCACGCCTGGCGCACTTCCAGGCTGTGCATGGTCAGCACTTCGGTGGCGATCTCCATGTTCAGCATATTGTCCTCTGCCAGCAAGATCCGCTTGCCCTCCAGCGAAAAGGCCCCGGCCGGCAGCTGCTGGCGCTGCTGGCGGCTCTCCTCCTCGGCGTCCGCCGTGATGAAGGGCACCGTGATGGTGAACATGGTGCCCTGGCCCAGTTTGCTCTCCACATAGATCTGGCCGCTCATCTGGGTGACCAGACTCTTGACAATGGGCATCCCCAGTCCGGTACCCACCACTTGACGGGAGAAAAAGCGGGTCTCCCGGGCGTAGGGCTCGAACAGCTGGGTCTGGAATTCCTCCGACATCCCCACGCCGGTATCCTGCACCACGATCTGGTACTGCGGGGTGGGCGGGCCGCCCATCTGCCGCACCGACACCGAGACGCTGTCCCCCTCGGTGGTGAACTTAAAAGCGTTGGAAAGGAGATTGTTGAGGATCTGGGTGATGCGGCTGGCATCCCCCATCACATGGGCCTCCTGGATCTGGCAGGTGACGGTATAGGCCTTGTGCTCCCGGGCGGCCTGCGGCTTGAACGAGTCGGTGCAAGCCTGGATGCACTGGGCCAGGTCAAAGGCCTGGTTGTCCAGCACCACCTTGCCCTGCTCCATCCGGGACATATCCAGGATGTCATTCACCAGATCCAGCAGCTGCCGGCCGGAATAACCGATCTTGTCCAGGTACTCCCGCACCTTGTCCGGCTGTTCGGCGTGCTGGCGGGCCAGATCCAGCAGGCCCAGAATGGCGTTGAGGGGGGTGCGCATATCGTGGGACATATTGTTGAAGAAAGCCTGCTTGGCCTTTTCGCTCTTGCGGGCGTTGGCCAGGGCTTCCTCCAGCAGCTTGTGCTCCTGCAGCTGGCGGCGCTTGTCCTGGTCCACCTCGCGGAAGCAGAGCACCGCCTCCTCGGGGGCCAGGGTCTCGTCGAACAGGACCCGCACGTTGATCCACCGGTCCCCTGTCTCATATTTGCCCAGAAAGTCGCCGCCGTAATCCCGGATGTTGCCTGCCACCAGATCCCGGATGCTGGCCAGCGAGAAGCTGTTGCGGAAGTCGGCGTTGGTGTCCGGCTCCATCACGTCCCCGATCACCTGCAAAAACTGGTCGTAGCTGCCGGTGCTCGCCAGGCGCCGCCGGGCATAGGCTGAGCCCTTGATCATCTCGTAGGTGTTCTGGGCATAGTTGATGCGGAACAGCCCGTAATACGAATTGCTGAGCACCTGCACCGTCTCGCTGGTGCGGGACACCAGCGCGTCCAGCCGCAGGTTGCGCCAGACCACCACCACAAAGCCCGCGATCCACGCCAGCATGACCAGCCCGAACAGAAGATAGAACTGGCGCAGGTTGGCCAGCATGGCGTCCACCGGCACCGTGATGATCACCCGCCAGCCGCTGGCGGTGGTGGCATGGTACACCCCGCGGCGGGCCCCTTCAATGTCGGTGACGAAGGAATCATAGCGGTCAAAGTAGCCCTGATCGATGGCCCGCAGCATCCGGTTCAGATAATCCGGGAAGTCGCTGTCGCTGTAATCCACCGCGCTGCGGGCATAGATCAGATGGTTGCTGCCGTCGCACAGATAGACCGAGGCCCGCTCCAGCACCGGCAGGCCCTCCAGGTCGACGGCCAGGTTTTCGGGGAAGATATCGACGGCCATCACCGCGTCGCAGTCCCAGCATTTTTTGGCCACCGTGATCACATCCCGGCCGGACACCGCGTCGGTGTAGATGTCGGTAAAGATCACCTGGCCTTCTGCGGCCATGGCCTGCTGATACCACCCGGCGGCAGTGTGATCGTATCCCGTGTCCTCCGGCCAGGGGTTGGCGGCCAGGATCCGGCCCTCGTACACCACATAGGTGTCCAGCATATCGTCCCCAAAGATCTGGGTCAGCCGCTGGTGGAACCGCTGGACCCAGGCCAGCACCTGCTGCTGGTCCTCCCCTTCCTGGATGCGGGCTTCCACGCCGTCGGCTCCCAGAGACAACAGGGCCTGGTAGGCGTTCAGGTCCCCGTCCACCTCTGCGGCATAGTTGTGGGCCACCGAAGTCTCCAGGGTCTGGTAATTTTGCAGCAGCACCCGCCGCAGGAACAGAGCGAACACCACCCCCGCCGCCAGCAGGATGACGGTGGCCGCGATGTAATAGCGCAGCTTTTTGACCACGCCGCGCCAGTCGTAGCGTCCCTTCATCTCACCAGGTCCTCATCTGGACCGCCGCCTGCACCGCTTTGGCATAGGCGTCGTCGATCTGGGGCATGAGGGCGGCCGCCTCGTCGCTGCGGCCTTCCCGCAGCAGGGTCACCTGGCTGCTGAACAGCTTGTACAGCACGGTCATGGACAAATTGCCGCAGATCCCCTTGAGGGTATGGGAGGCATCCTGGGCCTGCCGCCAGTCTCCGGTGCTGACCGCCCGGCACAGGTCGAAATAGGTGCGGTCCTGCACAAACATCTCCATGTATTTTTTGTACAGCGCATCGCTGCCCATAAACCGCTCCATCGCGTCCACCGCGTTGATGCCTGCCGCCGCAAGCTTTTCCATCTGTTCCCTATCCATCCGGCATTCCTCCTCCGATCAAAGCGTTTCTTTCCGATACATCCTGCTAAGCTGCTCCTCCACGCCGAAAAAGCATTCCAGCAGCCAGGGGTTGAAGCAGCCGCACGCCCCTGTCCGGATCATCCGCAGCACTTCCTCCCGCGGAAAAGCGTCCTTGTACACCCGCTTGCAGCTGAGCGCGTCGTAGACATCGGCCAGCGATACCACCTGCGCCGCCAGCGAGATATCCGGCCCCTTCAGCCCGTCGGGGTAGCCCCGGCCGTCCCACCGCTCGTGGTGGTGGCGGGCGATATCCCATGCATAGGGATAGGCGCCGTTGGCCCGCAGCTGGGGGATCTGTTCCAGCAGGCGGGCGCCCTGGACGGTGTGCCCCTTCATGATCTCGAACTCCTCGGCCGTCAGGCGGCCGGGCTTGTTCAGGATGCTGTCGGGCACAGCGATCTTGCCCACGTCGTGCATGATGGAAGCCAGGGCGATCGCCTCGATGACGTCATCGCTCAGACCCCGGCCCAGGGGCGTGTGGGCCAGCAGGTGGAGGGTGATATCGTGGATACGGCGAACATGGTCCCCCGACTCCTCGCTGCGGAACTCGATGGCAGCCGCCAGAGCCTCGATCATCCCCCTGTTCAGCTCAATGATCTGCTGGGCCTGGGCCAGCAGGTCGGCTTTTTGCAGCTGGACCACATTGCGCAGCCGCTGGCGGCCCTGGAACAGTTCCACCACCGACTGGACCCGCCGCAGCACCACATAGGGGGTAATGGGCTTGCCGATGACGTCCATGACCCCCAGTTCATAGGCTTCTTTCATCACGCTGCCGCTGGCTTCCGCCGTGATGAGAAATACCGGGATGCGCTCGGGCAGGCCCCGGGCAGCCAGCTGGCGCAGCACCTGCAGGCCGTCCATCCGGGGCATCACCACATCCAGCAGCACGGCGCAGAGGCTGTCCTGCCGCTCCAGGATGCAGTCCAGCCCGGCCTGGCCGTCGTGGGCCATGCCGATGTTGTAATAGGGTGAAAAGATATGTTCCAGGATGCCGCAGTTGATGGCATCGTCATCCACCACCAGCAAGGTGCTGCGCCCCGCCGGGGCGGGCGATACCGGGGCATTTTGCAGATCGTTCATGAAGACCTTCCTGTGTTTGTCGGTGCAGCGCACCGGGTGTGTATTTTCTCTTTTATTATACATGATTTGCCGCGCAAACACAATGCGCTGGGCCAACAGATCCACCCTGCCTCTTTTCTTTTGGGCCGGGATGTGGTACTCTTGTGACAGGAGGGATGGTATGGAACTGCGTGTATTGCGTTACTTTCTTGCGGTGGCACGGGAGGAGAACATCACCCGGGCGGCGGCCCTGCTGCATCTGACCCAGCCCACCCTGTCCCGCCAGCTGATGCAGCTGGAGGAGGAGCTGGGGGTCAAGCTGTTCCGCCGCAGCCAATACCGCATCGTCCTCACCGAGGACGGTATGCTGCTGCGCCGCCGGGCCCAGGAGATCGTGGAACTGGCCGAAAAGACCGAGCAGGAATTTGCGCGCCGGGGCGCCGAGCTGTCGGGAGAGATCTCCATCGGGGCCGGCGAGACCCGGGGGATGAATTTCTTGTCGGCGCAGGTACGCTCCTTCCGGGCGCTGCACCCCCAGGTGCGGTTCCGGATCCACAGCGCCAACGCCGACGACATCAAGGAGCGGCTGGAAAACGGCCTGCTGGACATGGGGCTGCTGGTGGAGCCGGTGGAGATCGGCCGCTACGCCTTTCTCCGTCTGCCCCAGCGGGACCGGTGGGGGGTGCTGGTGCCCAAAGACAGTCCCCTGGCCCAGCTGGACGGGGTGACGCCCCAGGACCTGGCTCCCTGGCCTCTTCTGATGAGCAGCCGCTATCAGGTGGTCACCGAGCTGGAGAGCTGGTTCGGGGACCAGTGGAACCATCTGGAAGTGGCCGGCACCTTCAATTTGATGCTGAACGCCGTCAACATGGTGGAAAACGGGGTAGGCATCGCCATGGGCTTCGATCTGGGCAACCTGTCCGACCAGCTGCGCTTTGTGCCCCTGGCCCCCGCCATGGAGAGCGGGGTGGTCCTGGCCTGGAAAAAAGACCAGGTCTTTTCGCCCCTGGTCAACGAGTTCCATCTGCACATCCAGTCCGCCGGGGCGCAAACCGCCGGCGTCTGAAAGATGCAGAGCGGGTATGCCCGTCCATACGGAATAAGTATTAGACATCCGGCTCTTTGCGGCCTACAATAGAGGCTGCAAGGAGGAAACGCCCATGGATATCCAAAAAGCCTGCGGCTGCTATCATATCCCGCCTTCGCTGCTGGAGGTCTACCGGCGGGTCTACGGACCCGGGGCGCTGGATCACTGGAGCGACCAGGACCTGGAGCGCCTGAGCCTGATGATGACCCTCCAGGACATCGGCTTCACCTTGGACGAGGTGGAAGCCTATATGGGACAGCTGACCCGGGACTGCGGCTGCCAGGCCTGTCTTTCGATGCTGGAGCGCCGCCGCGCCGCCGTGCTGGAACAGATCCACTTTGAAGAAAAACAGCTGGCCCGCCTGGACTACCTGCGCCACAAACTGCAATGCCAGCTGGCCCAGGACCACCCCCGGCGGTGACACGGCCACACAACGTCAAACACCCCCGCCTCTTTCAAAAGACGGGGGTGTTTTTGCATGACGTTCCGGGAAGGGCCGGCGGCGCAATCACGCATGCGCCTTGTATTCCTCGCCCCAGGCGCCCATCACATCCAGGATGGGTTTGAGGCTGCGGCCAAGGGCGGTCAGGCTGTATTCCACCCGGGGCGGCACCTCGGGGTAGACGGTGCGCAGCACAAGCCCCTGGGCCTCCATCTCCCGCAGTTGAGCGGTCAGCACCTTCTGGGACACATGCCCGACCGAGCGCTGCAGCTCACCAAAGCGTTTGGTGCCCGGCATCAGGTCGCGCAGGATCAGCACCTTCCATTTGTTCCCGATCAGCATCAGGGTCGTCTCCACCGGACAGGCCGGCAGTTCTTTCTTGTCCTGTGTCGCCATGACAACACCCCTCCTTTGCTCAGGCAGCCCGGCCCGGGCGGTTCCTGTTGCGCCGTTATTATAACACAAAGGCTCCGGCAGCTGCAATCCCTCCCCTTTACAAGCGGCCCGGGCCGGTGCTACAATGAAGCCGCGGGCCCCCGGGCCTGACACTGCAACAGGAGGCAGGGGCCTATGAATCCATACATCCAGGTGCTCGGGCAGGCGGCGGTGATCTATCCCATCATCGTCGTGCTGTTCACCATCCCCTATATCGCGTTCAATTACCACAAATACGGGTCGGTGCTCAGCCTCCGTGTGCTGATCGTCTACTCGTTCATCCTGTATCTGCTGTGCGTCTACTGTCTGGTGATCCTTCCCCTGCCCTCTCCCCAGGAGGCCGCCGCGCTGCAGGGGCGGCAGGCCCAGCTGATCCCCTTCTGGTTCGTCAGGGAGATCGCCCAACAGTCCGGCGCGGCGCTGACCCAGCCCGCCACCTGGCCTTCCATCCTGGACAGCAACACGTTCTGGGTCACCTTCTACAACTTTTTCATGACCCTGCCTTTCGGCGTCTACCTGCGGTACTACTTTTGCTGCGGCTGGAAAAAGGCCCTGGGGCTCTCCTTTGCCCTCACCCTCTTTTTCGAGCTGACCCAGCTCAGCGGGCTGTACTTCATCTATCCCGGCAGCTACCGCCTGTTCGATGTGGACGACCTGCTGGTCAACACGGCAGGCAGCATGGCAGGCTGGGCCCTGGCCGGCCCTGTGGGACGCCTTTTGCCCAGCCGCCAGGAGCTGGACGCCACCAGCCTGCGCCGGGGCGCTTCGGTATCCCTGGCACGGCGGGCTTTCTCCTTTCTGGTGGACTGCGCCTGCGCCGCCGTCGCCAGCCCCCTGTTTTTTATGGTGTCGGCGCTGGTTTTGGGCCAGGCCCTGCCCGCCCGGTGGCTGCCCCTGTTTCTGTGGGGCTATTTCAGCCTGATGCCCCTTCTGATGGGCGGCCAGACCCCCGGCAAGCGCCTGACCCGCACCCGCATCCTGCGCACCGGCGGCCAGAAAGCCGGCTGGTACCAATACCCTCTGCGCTACGGCCTGCTGCTGGCAGGCGTGTGGGGACTGCCCTTCCTGCTCGATGCGCTCCTTCTGGCCTGGTCCGATGCCAGCCATGTGGGCGCGCTGGCCGCCCCGGTGCTGCGTACCCTTTTGACCGGCGGATACCTGTTCGGGCTGTTCTTTGCCCTGGTGCTGGCTTTGCTGCGCAAGCCTCTCTATTATGAGCGCTGGTCCCGCACCCAAATCGTCAGTACCGTGGCCCCCGACCCTCCGGACCAGACGTCCTGAAAAGCGCCGTCCCAACCAAAAACAACAGGGAACGGCATCCCGCCCCACCCGGGCAGCGGATGTCGTTCCCTGTTTTTCTCTTTGATCGGAGCGTCCGGTCCCGCAGGATCACGGGTTCGGATAGGCTTTGGCCATGGTCTCCTCCACCTGTTCGGGTTCGGGCATCGAGCGGATGGCGCCCTTTTTGGTGGTGACCAGATAGGCCGCGGCGTTGGCGAAGCGGAGCATCTGGTCGAGGTCCGGCCGGGTCAGACCCTCGATGCCGTGCTCCAGCACAAAGTTCAGCACGCTGGCGCAGAAGGTATCCCCGGCCCCGGTGGTCTCGATGACGCCGCCCAAAGTGCAGCCGGGCTGGAAGGTGTGCACATCCCCGCAGAAGGAATAGCTGCCCTGTGCCCCGGCGGTGACGTTCATCAGCCGGATGTTGGGGTACTGCTTTTGCAGGATGGCTGCGCCCTTTTCAAAGTCGCTCTGCCCGGTCATGAACAGCAGCTCGTTGTCGGAGATCTTGAGGATGTCGCACCGGGCCAGTCCCCAGGCGATCTGCTCCCTTGCCTCCTCCAGGCTGTCCCACAAAGGCTCCCGCAGGTTGGGGTCAAAGGAGATGAGGGTGCCCGCCTCCCTGGCCAGGGCCACCGCCTTCTGGGTGGCGGCGCGGCAGGGCTGCCCGGTCAAAGACAGGGTGCCAAAGTGGAAGATCCGGCAGCTCTGGATCAGCTCCTGGTCCAGGTCCTCCACCGTCAGGTTGGCGTCCGCCCCCGGCTTGCGGTAAAAGCTGAAATCCCGGTCGCCCCCGGGCAGGGTCTGCACGATGGCCAGGGTGGTGTGTACGTCGGGATCATACCGCAGGCCCTGCAGGTCGATGCCCGCCTCCTCCGCGACCCGGGCCAGCTGGCGGCCAAAGCCGTCCCGGCCCACTTTGCCCACAAAGGCACAGCGCTTGCCCAGCTTGCGCAGCATGGCCAGCACGTTGCAGGGCGCGCCGCCGGGGTTTGCCTCAAACAGGGGGTTGCCCTGCTCCGAAAGCCCGTTCTGGGTGAAATCGATCAGCAGCTCTCCCAGAGCCACCACATCCAATGTCTTGTCCTTCATTGCCCGTCCTCCTTGTTCCGTCTGCAAAGGATGGCCGTTCCGCCGGGCCGCAGCCTGGGCGGCGGCTTTTCCGCTTCATTATAGCACAGCCCGGCCTCCGGGCGCAATGGCGCAGGCCCCTTTTGCCCCTGTCCTTCTTTCCGGTCCGCAGATGCCATACAGGCGGGACTTTTTGGACAATTTGTGCTATAATAACTGCAAAGCTGTCCGATCGTCCGCCGCCCTTTTCTGTTTTATTCCATGAGGCCCGCCATGAAATCCACGTTCGTCCTGTTTTCTCTGTCCGGTCTGCCGGCATGGATGCCGGCGGGCATCCTGTGGTCTTTTTGCGCCCTGCGCCCTTCCCTGCCCTGCCGGCGGGGCGGCGCGGGGCGTTTTGCATAAGGAGGGATCCCACCATGACCCATTCCGACGAGCCCCGTCCCCTGACCCCTGCCAAGAGCCCTTTTTCCCCCGATGTGCAGCGCCAGGCGGATCTGTGCATCCAGGCAGTGCTGGCTGGCGCCGCCCAGGCCGACGCCAGCGCCCTGCCGCCCGCCGTGTACGCCCCCGGCGGTTGCTGCAGCTTCACCCCCGGGCAGCTGCTGGAGCGCTACCTGACCGGGACGGACCCCCTGGACTTTCCCTGTTCGGAAGCGATGGATCTTTGCAGCGCCCTGCGGCAGCTGACCGCCTGGCGGGAGCTTGCCTTCCCTTTGGACAAATTTGTAGAACAGCAGATCCTGCGGCGGTACGCCCAGCCGGACCAGCCCGTCTCGGAGCCCCTGCTGCGGTTCGGGTGCTATGTGGCGGTGTGCCATATGGTCTATGGTTCGGGCGGGCCTCTGCCCCAGTGCAGCGTCTTTCAGCTGGCGGCAGCGCTCTGCCCCGGCCTTGCGCAGCAGCTGAAGGAACAGGGCACCGGCCAGCTGCCCTCCGACTTGCAGCGCTGCAAAACGCCCCGGCTGACCGCCTGCGCCAACGACGCCATGGCCTCCATCCGCCTTCTGGTCAAAGAGGACAGCCCGGCCGCCTATGCCGAGGCTTTGGACTATCTGTGCCGCGTGGTGCAGCGGCCCTGCTTCCCCCACAGCTACGCCATCGAGTACCGCGGTCCTGCCAGGGACTATCTGCCCGGCCTGCCCAAAAAGGGCGTCAACCAGTTGTTCGCCTGTGCGGCGCGGTATCCCGCCCTGCACCCGGCCATCCAGAGCTACGCCCGGCTGGCGGCCCGGCCCAAAGCCCAATACACCAACCTCCCCCAGGCTGTGCCCGGCGCCTTTGCGGTGTTCGCCCTGGCCCTGGCCAGTCCCCAATACTGGCCCCTGGCCTGTGACCATCTGGCTTTGTGCGGTCCGGCCCAGGCCCATCTGGTGGAAAAGTTCCTCCACACGCTGATCGCCCAGACCGGCTTCGTCCCCGAGGTTTTGCCGGTACTGGTGCGCGGGGTGCAGGCAGCCGGACGGCTGCGGCCCGGTCCTACCTTTGCCAAACTGGCCGCCAGCACCGCCAGCCTGGATGCTCTGCTGGCTCTCAAAGCCGACCTGCCCGCCTATCTCCCCGCCGGGGACCGCCGCTCCACCGCCGCCCGGGCCGCCCTGTGGGAGAGCATCTGCTTTGCCATCTGGGGCCCGCCGGGCTGCAAGGGAGGCATCAAGGTGATACGCGCCGCCCCGCAGGCGCTCAAGCCGCGCTATGCCGTTCTTTTTGGCCCATGAGAGCAATAGGGCCGCCGATTTGATTTGACATTTCGGTTCTTTCATTGTACCATGGTAAGTATCCTATACTACCGCGCACACCAAACATTGGCCCTCGGGCCGGAAAGCGAGTTGATCTCACCCATGCTATACGCCCTGATCCTCTTTGCCGTCACCTATGTGCTGATGCTCACCTTCAGCAAGTACAGGCCATACATTGCCCTTGGCTCTGCGCTGGTGTTCATCCTCACCGGCATGCTGCCCCTGGACCAGATCCTGGAGGCCATCGACTTCAACGTCCTGATGATGATCGCCGGCACCATGGGGCTGGTGCAGCTGTTCATCGACAGCAAAATGCCCGCCCGTCTGGCGGACATGATCATGGCCAAGGTGCCCAATGTACAGATGGCCGCCGTGGCACTGGCCCTCTTTGCGGGCATCATCTCGGCCTTTGTGGACAACGTGGCCACCGTGCTGATGGTGGCCCCCATCGCCATGGAGATCTGCAAAAAGCTCAAGACCAACCCCGTGCCCTTCATCATCGGCATTGCGGTGTCCTCCAACCTCCAGGGCGCAGCCACCCTGGTGGGCGACACCACCGCCATCATGCTGGGTTCCTATGCCAACATGAGCTTCCTGGACTTCTTCTTTTATAAGGGCCGCCCCGGCATCTTCTGGGCGGTGGAGCTGGGCGCCGTGGCTTCGGCCTGCATCCTGGCGTTCCTGTTCCGTAAGGAAAAGGGCGCCATCCCCAAGAGCGGCAGCCTGACCCCGGTCACCGACTACGTCCCCACCGTGCTTTTGGTGGGCATGATCGTGCTGCTGATCTCGGCCTCCTTCATCCCGAACAAGCCCGATATCACCAACGGCCTGATCTGCGTCGGCCTGATGGTGGTGGGCATGATCTACACCTTCTTCAAGACCCATGACGCCGCAGCCGTCACCGGCCCCCTCAAGGCCATCGACTTTGAGACCATCGGCCTGCTGTTCGGCCTGTTCCTGGTCATCGGCGGCATCACCCACATGGGCGTGGTGGACGCAGCCGCCAACCTGCTGGCCCATATGGGCGGGGGCAACGTCTTTGTGATCTACACCGTCATCGTGTGGGCTTCGGTGCTGTTCTCGGCCTTCATCGATAACATCCCCTATGTTGCCACCATGCTGCCGGTGGTCACCAGCCTGGCGGCGGGCCTGGGCATCGACCCCACATTGCTGTATTTCGGCCTGCTGTCCGGCGCCACTCTGGGCGGCAACTGCACCCCCATCGGCGCGTCGGCCAACATCACCGGCATCGGCATCCTGCGCCGCGCCGGGTATGAGGTCAAGACCAGCGACTTCTGCCGCATCGGCATCCCCTTCACTCTGGCCGCCATCATCCCCGCTTACATCTATTTCTGGGTGCTGTTCGCCTGAATATAGAAACCCGCACGCAAAAAGCCGGGCCCCTTGCGGGGTCCGGCTTTTTAGCATGTCAAAAAAGTCCCGTCCAGCCGACATGTGCGGATGGACGGGACACATACAGGGAAATTTAACGCTGAGAGTGTGCGAGCTGCTTTGCAGCGAGTGCGCGGTTCAGCGTCAAATTTTGTCCCCAGGGGGATACCAGGGGGAAGGAATTTCTGTCCCGCGACTGC
>ERZ1090864.993-NODE-996-length-14144-cov-7.139329_pt1 | contig 14144 bp, 11 predicted proteins | sample MGYA00478479_ERZ1090864 | MGnify/ENA primary metagenome ERZ1090864 (study PRJEB33644, sample SAMEA5815743) | chicken gut metagenome | biome: Chicken; feature: Gastrointestinal Tract; material: Caecum | place: Ireland | collected 2019-01-01 | study: A study of the... | reverse complement strand
ATTTCTACCGGCACAGTGATTTGACCGTTTGCAGAGATTTTCGCCAAATTCATACAAGTCATCCTTTCTATTCTTTAGAACTCAAGTTTTCTTTATCTCTGCTTATATTATATCCCACGCGGCGGGGAAAGTAAACTCGTCCAGGCAAAAAAGAGATTACCGCACTGCCGCTTCCCCAGCCACATGTCCGCTGGCCCACGCCCACTGGAGATTATACCCTCCGCACATCCCGTCCACGTCCAGGATCTCTCCGGCAAAATACAGTCCGGGCACATATCTGGATTCCAGTGTCTCAGGATCCACCTCCGCGGTATCGATCCCGCCGCAGCACACCTGCGCCTGCTCATAGGAGTTCGTCGCCTTTACCGGGACTTCAAAGTGCTTGATCAGTTGTACGAGCCTGCTGATCTCATCTTCTGTCAAAGTTCCTGCATTCTGCTCTCGCGGGATGCGGGAAAGCTTGATCCACAGGTCGGACAGTTTCTTGTGAAAGAGGCCGATCAGGAACATATCCGCGGATTTCTCAGGACGCGTCTTTGCCCTGGCGCTCAGGAATGCCCTGGTCTGTTCTTCTGTAAAGTCCGGCATAAAGTCCAGCACAGCCGTCACTTCTTTTTTCTCGTACAGGAGCTTTGCGGCATACCGGCTCACCTGGAATACAGGGATCCCTGAGATACCGTAATCCGTGAGCTGGATCTCGCCTGTATCCGTCGCGATGCACTCTCCCTCAGACCAGACAGAGACACTGCCGTTTGCCCGCACGCCTGCCACCGCTTTAAAGAAACTCCCTTCACACCGGAGCTGGACCAGTGCGGGAAGTACCGGGATCAGCCTGTGTCCCAGACGCTTGGCAAGGTCATAGCCTGACCCGTCGGATCCGGTTGCAGGCGCCGCCCTGGATCCGGTACAGAGGATCACACGGTCCGCGCGGATATTTTCATGATCTGAGCGGATCGTAAAGCCCTTTTTCCCGGGAAGGATCTCCCGGATATCAACTCCTGTCCGGATCTCCACATGCAGACGCTCCAGTTCCATCCGGAACGCGTCAAGCACTGCGGACGCCTGGTCGGAATTGGGATAGAGATATCCGTTCCGGTTTTTTGAGTAGATCCCAAGCTGAAGAAAAAAAGAGATTGCTTTCTGAGCGTCAAATTTTTCGATGATTCCCCACGGGAACAAAGGGTCTTCCGAGTGATAGCACAGCGGTTCCTGATGTGTATTTGTAAAATTGCATCTTCCGTTTCCTGTGGACAGGATCTTCTTCCCGATCCTGTCTTTATGTTCCAGGATGATAACGCGGGCTCCTTCTGATGCCGCTGTCACAGCAGCCATCATCCCTGACGCACCCCCGCCGATCACTGCGACTGTTCTCATCTCTCTTCCCTCCATCGCTTTTAAATGTCGCTTTACTGCCTGTTCTGCCATAAGCCGGCTTATAAAAGTTCGCGTATCCTGTCCATTGAGACCACTCCTGCGTCGATCATGCTCTGCAAGGATTTCAGTATCCCCAGCTTCGCATGCGTCCATGTGAGCCCGCCCTGGAAATACACCGCATACGGCGGTTTGATCGGTCCATCCGCGGACAGCTCGATGGATGACCCCTGGACAAAGGCTCCGGCTGCCATGATCACATCGCTGTCATAGCCGGGCATTGCCCACGGCTCAGGAGACACATAGCTGTCCACAGGGGCTGCCGCCTGGATTCCCTTACAGAAAGAGATCACGCCCTCCGGCGATCCCAGTGTCACTGCTTGGATGATATCATGGCGGGACTCTTTTCCGTCCGGCACCACCGGATATCCCAGCTTCTCATAGATATTTGCCGCGAACACCGCTCCTTTGAGCGCGCCGCACACCACAGTCGGGGCGAGGAAAAATCCCTGGTAAAAGGACTGCATTACTCCAAGGGATGCGCCCACCTCCTTCCCGAGTCCGGGGGAAGTAAGCCTGTACGCGCAGTTCTCGATCAGCTCTTCTTTTCCCGCGATGTAACCGCCGATCGGTGCAAGCCCGCCGCCCGGATTCTTGATCAGGGATCCCACGATCATGTCCGCTCCTACATCGCTGGGCTCGATCCGTTCCACAAACTCTCCGTAGCAGTTATCTACCATGCAGATCACATCCGGGCGTCTCTCCTTGATAAATGCGATCAGTTCTCCGATCTTTTCTACGGAATAGCTGGGACGGGTCTGATATCCCTTGGAGCGCTGGATGGTCACAAGTTTTGTCTTCTCATTTAACGCTGCCTCAATTGCAGGATAGTCAAAATATCCGTCTTCCAGAAGTTCCACCTGCCGGTAAGTGATCCCGTACTCGGCAAGGGAACCTTTGGACGGGCGGATCCCGATCACTTCCTCCAAAGTATCATACGGTTTTCCCACCGGGGAGAGGAGCTCGTCCCCGGGACGCAGGTTTGCCGCAAGGGCAAGAGCCAGCGCGTGTGTGCCGCAGGTGATCTGCGGGCGGACAAGTGCTGCTTCTGTGTGGAAGGCTGAGGCATAGACCTGTTCCAGCGTATCCCTTCCCTGGTCATTGTACCCATATCCGCTGACATAGTTAAAGCAGCCTTCGCTCACCCGGTTCTCCTGCATTGCATGGATGACCTTGAGCTGATTATATTCTGCTGTCTCGTCAAATCCGCGGAAGCGCTCCTTTAGGCTCTCTTCCGTCTTCTGCCCGTACTTCCAGACTTCTTCGGAAATGCCGAGCTTCTGGTACATAGATTGTGATTCTGTCTGGTTCATTTTATTATCCCTCTGTTCTTCAGTTCTTTTCTCATAAAATCCACGACGGCGTCGTCAGACTGCCCGATGACAGACTTATCCGCCCATATGACATCCCGCTCCCGCTTAAACCAGGTGAGCTGCCTCTTTGCGAAATGGCGGGTATCTCTTTTGATGATGCGCACTGCCTCCTCCAGCGTGCATTCCCCGTCAAGATAAGCGTAAAGTTCCTTGTATCCAAGTCCCTGCATGGCAGTGGACTCTCTCTTCACTCCGCGTTCCTTCAGATACAAAACTTCTTCGAGAAGCCCTTCTTCCATCATCATGTCCACTCTCCTGTCGATCCGCTCATACAGCCGGCTCCTCTCGTCCGTCAGGACAAAGTAAGCGAAATCATAAGGCGAGCTCTTTTCCCGCTCCGCCTCATTATGTTCGGAAATCTTCCCGCCGGTCTGATGGTGGAATTCCAGGGCGCGGATCATGCGCTTGATATTGTGGGGATGGATCTGTTCCGCTGCTTTCGGGTCTGCTTCCCGCAGTATGGCGTGTAGATATTCCCCTCCCTTTTCTTCCGCTGTTTTTTCCAGAGAGCGGCGGTATGATGTATCTCCGTCATTTTCCGTAAAATCAATATCATAGAGGAGCGCCTGGATATAAAATCCGGTCCCCCCTGCCACAAGAGGGATCTTCCCTTTCGCATAGATCTCCTCCGCAGCCGCTTTCGCCATCTGCTGGAAGCGTACCACGTTAAACTCTTCCTCCGGTTCCAGCACATCGATCAGATAGTGGGGCACTCCCTCCATCTCTTCCTGCCGGATCTTTGCCGAGCCGATATCCATATGGCGGTATACTTGCATGGAATCCGCGGAGATGATCTCCGCGCCAATGGCTTTTGCCAGGCGTATGGACGCGGCGGTCTTTCCCACAGCGGTAGGGCCTGCAAGTATGATCAGTGGTCTTTTCATTATACGATCCTCTTAAATTTCTTTTCCAGTTCTTTTTTTGTCATTGCGATAATGGTCGGCCTGCCATGGGGACAATGGTACGGATTGTCCAGGGTGAGCAGCTCCCCGATCAGAGCGTCAACCTCCTGCGCTGAAAGTCTGTTGTTTCCTTTCACAGCGGCTTTGCAGGACATGGACGCTACTTTCTCGTCGATCAGGTCCGGCGTCATAGACGTATTCAGCCCGTCCGCCAGATCATCGATCATCTCCATCAGCAGTTCTTTTTTCGCGATGCCGAACAGATTGTCCGGCACTGCGCGCACTGCATACTCTTCGGGGCCAAAGGGCTCGATCTCAAATCCGATCCGGGTGAACCGGTCCATATGTTCCTCCAGAAGCCTTGCCTCCTGCATGGAGAGCGTCAATATGATCGGCGGGCTCAAATACTGCGATGTAAACTCTCTTGTCTTCATCCCTTTGAGCGTGCGCTCATAAAGCACCCTCTCATGGGCTGCATGCTGGTCTATAATGTACAGGCTGTCCTGAAACTGCACGAGCCAGTATGTGTCAAACACCTGTCCGATCAGCCTGTATTCCGCGCGGACATCCCGTTTTAAGAAATTCTCCTCAAAAAGATTGAGCTGTTGGGGCTTCTCCGGCGGGGCTTCTGCTGTGGAATCCGCTTTTTCTTCCCGGTTTATTTCATCGCCGGGCTCCTGAACTTTATCCGTACCGTATTTTACAGTCTCCCGGATCCTGTCCGCCTGTGTTTCCGGGCGGTAGATCCCGCTTCGGTCCGCCACCTCCGCGGAGGACATCCTCTCATGGTAGGCAGTGACCCTCTCCCTCATCTTCCGGATAAAGTAATCCTCATCATGCACCTCTTCCTGCGCCGGAGGCTGTACAGCTTCCGGCGCAGGAAGAGGTGCAGCTCCCGGCTTTACATCCGCAGATACAAAGGCATCAGCAGCCGTATTTCTCGGGCGCAGCAGGAAGGGGCTCTCTTTCTGTCCCGCCCTTTCCTGTGCAGCCTTCCCGGGGCCTTCCGGCTGTACCGGTTCCGGCACTTCCGCTCTCTGGATCAGCTCCGGTTCCAGCAGCCTGCGGTGCACGCCCTCAAAGACCGTATTGTACACGTCCTGCTGTCTCTGGAAGCGCAGTTCCATCTTGGTGGGATGGACATTGACGTCGATCGTCTCCCCGTCCACATGGAAATGGAGGACTGCAAAAGGGAATTTATGCTGCATGGTAAAGTCTTTGTATGCATCTTCCAGAGATTTTGAGATCATAGGGCTTTTTACGTACCTGCCGTTCACAAAGAAATTTTCAAAGTTCCGGTTTCCTCTTGTGATGACCGGCTTCCCGAGGTAGCCCGTGATCCTCAGACCCGATTTTTCATAATCAATATCCAGCAGATTGGCCGCGATATCACGCCCGTATATGTTATAGATCACGTCTTTTAATTTTCCGTTTCCCGAAGTCCTGAGTTTCTCCTGGTTATTGTTTTTAAAGAGGAACGCTACTTCCGGATGGGACAGCGCCAGGTGCATGAGCAGGTCCTGGACATGCCCTGCTTCTGTCATGGGTGTCTTTAAGAACTTCCGCCTTGCAGGCACATTGTAAAAGAGCTGGTGCACAAGAAACGTCGTTCCATTGGGCGCGCCGGTCTCCTCTAAGGAGACTTCCTTTCCGCCTTCGATCACATACCTTGTCCCGAACTCGCAGTCCCCGGTCTTTGTGATCAGCTCTGTGCGCGTCACTGCCGCGATACTCGAGAGCGCCTCGCCGCGGAAGCCCAGAGAGCTGATGTGCATCAGGTCTTCCACGCTGCGGATCTTGCTCGTAGAGTGGCGCAGGAAAGCGCTCCTCACCTCATCGTGGGGGATGCCGCAGCCGTTGTCTGTCACGCGGATAAAGTCAATGCCGCCGTCCCGGATCTCCACTGTCACGGAATCCGCCCCGGCGTCGATGGCATTTTCCACCAGTTCTTTTACAATAGAAGCCGGGCGCTCGATAACCTCGCCCGCCGCGATCTTATCGATCGTCACCTGATCCAATACCTGAATGTGGGGCATATCAATCTCCTCTCTTTTACCATCTGTTCTTCAGCTTATTCTGAAGTCTGTATATCGTATTCAGCGCGTCGATCGGCGTCATATTCCCTACGTCAAGGTTTTTCAGCTCCTCGAGGACATCGTCGTCTTTCACTGTATCAAACAGCGACATCTGCGCAATGTCCACTTCATCATATTTCTTCACTTTTGGCCGCTTCTTTTCACTGCGCTCCCTGACCGCGATCTCGCTGACCTTTGCGGTCACATCCTCATCACTTAATTCCTCAACGATCTCTTTCGCGCGCTCGATCACCAGGTCCGGCACTCCTGCCAGCTTTGCCACCTGGATGCCGTAGCTTTTGTCCGCGCCGCCTTTTACGATCTTGCGCAGGAATACGATGTCATCGCCCTTTTCCTTGACTGCGATGCAGTAATTGTTGACATTGCTGATCTTGCCCTCCAGTTCGGTCAACTCATGGTAATGGGTCGCAAAAAGGGTCTTCGCTCCAAGCAGACGGCTGTCGCTGATATACTCCACCACAGCCCACGCGATGGAAAGTCCGTCGAACGTGCTCGTCCCCCTTCCGATCTCATCCAGGATCAGAAGGCTCTTCGAGGTCGCGTTCCTTAAGATGTTCGCCACTTCCGTCATCTCTACCATAAAGGTACTCTGGCCGGATGCCAGGTCGTCTGACGCGCCTACCCTCGTGAAGATCCTGTCAGACAGGCCGATGTTCGCGCTTTTCGCCGGAACGAAGGAACCGATCTGTGCCATCAAAGCGATCAGCGCGGTCTGCCGCATGTACGTGGATTTCCCGGCCATGTTTGGCCCGGTGATGATAGAGATCCGGTGTTTTTTATCGTCCAGATACGTATCATTTGCGATAAACATATCATTGGGGATCATCCGCTCCACTACCGGATGCCGCCCGTCTTTAATATCTATGATCCCTTTCTCATTGATCTTCGGGCGGGTATAATTATTCCGCTCCGCCACAACGGCAAGGGAAGCAAACGCGTCCAGGGCTGCCACTGCCTTCGCGGTCTTCTGGATCCGCTCGATCTCCCCGGCGATGGTGTCCCTGACCTGGCTGTAAATCTCATATTCCAGCGCATAGAGCTTATCCTCCGCGCCCAGGATCATATCCTCCAGCTCTTTTAACTCCGGGGTGATGTAACGCTCGGCGTTGGCCAGTGTCTGCTTGCGCGTATAGTAGTCCGGCACCATATCTTTATAGGAATTGGTAACTTCCAGATAATAACCGAACACTTTGTTGTATTTGATGCGGAGATTCTTGATCCCCGTCTTTTCCCTCTCATCGTTTTCCAGCTTCGCCAGCCATTCCTTGCCGTCTGACTTCGCCCGGCGGAGCTTGTCTACTTCTTCATTGTAGCCGTCCCGGATGATATTGCCCTCTTTCATGGCTATGGGCGGTTCCTCGCGGATCGCGTCTTTTACCAGTGTGCAGAGATCTTCCAGCGGATCCATATCATCATGGATATTTTTCAGAAGCTCTGACTGCATTTCTTCCAGGATATAGCGGATATGCGGGAGCATTTCGAGAGAACTGCGGAACGCGGTCAGGTCTCTCGGATTTGCGGTCCCGTATGCGATCCTTGTGATCAGCCTCTCCAGGTCATAGACCGGGGAGAGGTACTCGCGGATCTCCTCCCTGGAGATGGCGCTGTCCTTCAGCTCTGCCACAGCATCCAGCCGTTTCTCGATCTCATTTTTATCGATCAGAGGCTGCTCCACATATTTTCGCAGCGTCCTTGCCCCCATGGCGGTCTTCGTCTTATCCAGCACCCAGAGAAGGGAACCTCTCTTCTGCTTCTCGCGCAGCGTCTCGCACAGCTCCAGGTTCCGTCTTGTAGAGCTGTCCAGCATCATGTATTTTCCCGCGGCGTAAGGGGTGATGTGTGTCAGGTTGGACAGAGAGTTTTTCTGCGTCTCCAGAAGATACTGCAGGAGCGCGCCCGCGCTGATGATCCCGCAGTCATAGTCTGCCAGCCCCAGCCCTGCAAAGGATGTTACCTGAAAGTGCTCCAGAAGTTTCTGGCGGCACACATCGTCGTCAAAGTACCAGGAATCCAGAGAATAGATCGTGATCCCCAGCCTGTCCTTCATCCCATCCAGGTCCATGCCGCTCATATAAAAGGCTTCATTGCTTATGATCTCCGACGGGGAGAAACGGTAGATCTCATCCATGAGCTTCGCGCTGTCCGGGATCTCTGTCACGAAATAATCTCCTGTCGTGATATCAGATACAGACACCCCATAGCGGTCTGCAATATAAACGATGCACATTATATAATTGTTTCTCGTCTCATCAAGCGCCTGGGTATCCAGATTCGTTCCCGGCGTGACAATGCGCACCACATCACGCTTTACGATCCCTTTTGCCGTCTTCGGGTCTTCCACCTGTTCGCAGATCGCTACTTTATATCCTTTTGACACCAGTTTATTCAGATAGCTTTCCACAGCATGATAAGGGACACCGCACATGGGTGCCCTCTCTTCCTGCCCGCAGTTTTTTCCGGTCAGCGTGATCTCCAGTTCTCTTGATGCAGTCAGCGCATCGTCAAAGAACATCTCGTAAAAATCTCCTAATCTATAAAAGAGGATGCAGTCCTGGTACTGGGCTTTCGTCTCCATGTACTGCTTCATCATTGGTGTTAATTCTGCCACGTTTGTACTCCTTTGCTGTATGTGCGCACATTCTTATCCAGTCTTGGCATACATGTGCGCAGGTAAAAATTTCTGCGGATGTATTATAGCATTTTTGAGAAATCTGTTCAACCGAAAAGGACGGAAAGGAAAGGGAGCAAAGTATGGCGGACCATATTAAATAAATCTCAATAAAATATACATAGAATTTTCAGAGGATCCGTGTTACATTGGTGATATCACATAAACAGGAGGACATTATAATGATTCAATTTCCGACATTCCCGCCTCACTTAAAGCAGGCGGCAGACAGGCAGAAGGGACAGAACTGGTTTATCGAACTTCTGATATTTTTTCTCGTTTACATGATCTCATCCATGGCGGCAAGCATTATCGTGATCATAGGAGGCGTGGCTGCGGTCCTGGCTGACAGCAGCATCCTGAAACAGTTTGCCAGCGGAGATCTGCGGCAGGCAGAAGCACTGATGGACTCACTCCTGGATTCAGATCCCATTATGATCGTCACGCTGTTCGCCAATGCAGCTATGATCCTTATCACGGTGCTTTTCTGTATTTTTCTCCAGAAGCGGACCGCCGCATCCATAGGATTTGTGCGCAAAAAGGCATTCACCCAGTATCTTGCAGGCGCAGGGACCGGGCTTCTGCTCTTCTGCGGAGCTGTCCTCATCAACGTCCTGACAGGATCCATGACCATCGACGGGATTTCTTCCGGATTTTCGCCGGTCCTCTTCCTGCTGTTCCTGCTCGGATTCGGCGTCCAGGGGATGGGGGAAGAAGTGCTCTGCCGGGGATATTTTATGGTGTCCCTGGGGCGGAGATACCGGGCAGCCGCGGCAGTTTTCCTGAATTCCGCCGTGTTCTCACTGCTCCATATTTTTAACCCCGGGATCTCCCTGCTGGCGATCGTCAATCTTCTGCTGGCGGGTGTGGTATTCTCTCTGTATTTCCTGAGGACAGGCAATATCTGGGGAGCGGGCGCCATGCATACGGTATGGAATTTTGTCCAGGGAAATGTATTCGGCATGGAGGTGAGCGGCCTTGAGATGTCCTGCTCTCTTTTCTCCTCCACTTCTGATCCGTCCCGTTCACTCTGGAACGGAGGTTCTTTCGGAGCCGAAGGCGGACTGTCCGTGACCATCGTGCTGACCATCGCGATCCTGGTCATGCTTTTTACAGCACGTGGAAATGCGGCAGTTTCTCCCCGTACAGAAAATGCAGGAGATAACTGCTGAGAAAGATGCCAAGCACGCAAAGACCGGAAAAGATAACGGCAAAGGGCAGGCAGATCTGCCCCATCAGCTGAAAGGGCTGGTCCGTGTAATCCCACACTGCCCAGCCCATTATTTTATTTACGATGATCCCGGTGATAAACTCGCACGCCGTGACAAAGATCACGCACCAGCCAACCTGTTTCCAGAGAGGCGCGTCCCACCCGGTCCACATCCCCTGCTGGGCGAAAAACACAAGGCAGAATCCGCCGAGCAGGAACATGGACCAGTGGGAAAATCCCCGGAATATCACTTCAAATGTATAATACAGGATCCCGCCGAGAGTTCCCAGAAATAAGTATTCACTCAGTCGTTTCACAGTAAGTATCCTCTTTTTCATTTTTCTGTAATCCCATCCTTCCCATGAGTGGAAAATGGTTTCATACATAGTCTGGACATCCCGGCATTATTTTATAAGTGGAAATCTCTTACGTTTCTTCTCGAAAACGTCTGATCTCAGCAAGTCTTTCCGCTGTTTTCTTTTCCTCCCCTTCCATAGTCGGATGATAGTAGGTCCTGTCTTTTAACCCATCCGGCATACACTGCATGTGGGTCAGCTTTTCCTCTGTGTCATGTGCATATTCATAACCTTTCCCATATCCCAGCTCTTTCATCAGCCCTGTCGACGCGTTCCGGATCTGCATGGGCACTGGCTCTGCGTTCCGCTCCCGGACATCCCGCTTACATTCCTCGCACGCTCTGTACAGGGCGTTTGATTTAGGCGCCATAGACAGATACACGACCGCGTGGGTCAGATGGACGTCGCATTCCGGCATGCCCAGGAAATGGCACGCCTGATAAGCTGCCACGGCAACCTGCAGCGCCCGGCTGTCCGCCATGCCTACGTCCTCGCTGGCGAACCGGATCAGCCTGCGCGCGATATACAGCGGGTTTTCCCCGCCTTCCAGCATACGCATCATCCAGTAGACCGCTGCGTCAGGGTCACTGTTCCGCATGGATTTGTGGAGTGCGGAGATTAGATTATAGTGTTCTTCCCCGGTCTTATCATATAGAAGAGATTTCCTGCTGATGCACTGGGACAGCCCTTCCGTTGTCACTGCGATCCCCTCCGCGCTGATCTCTCCGTTTAACACTGCCATTTCCAGTGTATTCAGCGCGGTCCTGGCGTCTCCGTTGGCGAACGCTGCGATAGCTTTTATATGGTCCTCAGATATCGTTACATTTTGATCTCCGAATCCTTTTGGATCTTTCAGCGCATTTTCAAGCAGGCGGACCAGGTCCTTTTCCTCCAGTGCCTTCAGCACAAACACCCGGCAGCGGGATAAGAGCGCTGCATTGATCTCAAAAGACGGGTTCTCCGTGGTCGCCCCGATCAGGATGATGCTTCCCTTCTCCACATACGGGAGAAAAGCATCCTGCTGTGCCTTATTAAACCGGTGGATCTCATCCACAAAGAGCACGGTGCGCAGGCCCACTCTCCGGCTCTGCTCCGCCCGGTCCATGACCGCGCGGATCTCCTTGATACCACTGGTCACGGCGCTGAAATTGATAAACTCTGACTTCGTCCTCCCCGCAATGATGCTGGCAAGAGTGGTCTTTCCCACGCCGGGCGGTCCCCAGAAGATCATAGACGAGATCTGGTCCCGCTCGATGAGCTGCCTCAACATTTTCCCCGGCCCCAGCAGGTGCTCCTGTCCCACAAATCCTTCCAGTGTGTCCGGGCGCAGTCTGCTCGCAAGAGGTGTCATCGCCCTGTTGTTCCCAAATAATGTCATCTGCTCCATATCTTATCTCCTATCTCATCAGCAGCTTGATCAGTATCAGAATGGCAGCGAATAGAAAGATTATTTTTCCAAACAGCTCTCCGCCCATGTGAAATTCCTCAAATTCCCTGGGCATGTTGAAGATATCCGGATCTCTTCTGTGCTCTTTCAGCTGAAAGTCTTCTATGTAGTGTTTCCATCCGCTCCTGTCCGTATAGACGCTGACCCGGTCAGAGGCAAGATACCGGTGGACAGGTATCCGGTATCCCTGGCTTTGGATCGTACTTGCTGCTCCGGTCGCAGGGTCATACATTTCCACCTGAAGGAAATAATATCTGCGGTACCTGAGCCTATTGTGCTCTCCTGTCGTATATGGCACATCCTGCCTTGCGATACCTGTGATCCGCCCCCGGGATACATCGCCCAGCGCCACTGCTTCCGCTCTCTGGCGCCGGTAAAACAGCGCTCTTCGCACATTATTGACCGCAGTGTACGGCATGAGCAGACCCGCCGCAAGAAAGACCAGCAGAAACGGATCAAAACCTGCCGCTGCGATACTTCGGATCAGGACCGAGTACCACACGGCCGCAAATACAAATATAGGTATCACTCCGCTGATCTCTTCCTCCGCCGGTCTGATCTTTCTTTTCATCTCAGTATCCTCCCACGTTCTTTCTTATAATCCCTGTTCATATTATTTACAAGGTTTAAAAAACGACTGTCTTGTAATGATGTTTTTTCAGGTACATTATAACAGATTCTCTTCGACAGATGTAGAAAAATAAATAACCTTAACAGCGCATCCTGCAGGGCAATACTGGAAGTGGAGATCACAATAGGCCGGTTATCCCGGCTCATGCAGTAATTCCCATTCAGCATGCCGCTGTATTTCCGAAATAACAGGCTGGCGGTCAGGTATGCATAGGTCTTCCCCACGCCCACCGCCGCATCGCAGAGGGCGATCTGACCGTTCCACAATGCAGACAGCATCTGGTGACAGAGCCGGAGTTGTTCCTCCCGGATTGTCATGCCGTACTTTGGAAATAAGGAACAGAAGATCTGATCAATCTCCTGGTGTACCTGTTCCTGGAAATGGTTCTCATGCATCTTCACTCACTCGCAGCTTCATGTATATCCTACCCTTGCTTTCTATTGTTGAAACCACATCAATACGGCCAGAGGTTTCCCGCTGGCCGCATGTATCTGATATCAACAGCACACTTCGATTGATGTTCTTTTTGTTCTGTTTCTTCTGATACCGTATTTGTCCTCTCACACCCCTGATATCATAGGGAACATTACAGCCGGTATCCGGCACAGATACCTGCACAGATCTTCCAGAAGTCTTAACTGATTACAACTAAAGGTCGGTCTATCCGTAGCCTGATGGATCAATGGTGTATCATTATCATCCATCCGGGTTCCTGGCGCCGCAGCCCTACCAAAGGCTGCTCTCAGGATGAAAGGGGCGCTCCTATATGAGAAAAACGGCCGCTGATGTATTTCCTGCTGTCAAGATCTGATGTTTATCATGCTGTCTGACCGGGCCGTACTTCTTACATGATCCTTGCGTTTTCTCCTGCTACGCTCCCCCGGACGGGAACGTTACTGTAATGCTGATATGAAATTTTCAAGGTGCGCAGATCCTTATCCGGATCCTGAGCTTTCTTGGCTCATAAAAGGATATTTTCCACAAATATCTTTTTATGGACTAAGAAAGTCCATTTTTCATCTGTGTCTGGAAGACTTCAGAAGATTAGAAAGCTGATATAGATTACATAGAAGAATCTCCTGTTCCTGCTCCGTACATCCCGCTAGAAGAGCCTGAATATCTGCCATACTCTTCAGATTATGTAATGGATTTTTCTTAAATAGAATTTCTTTTTCTCCATTATCATGGTCTTCTAAAAGTTCATTTGCATCAACTTCAAATAAATGTTTTATTTTCAGAAGAAGAGGCATGCTGATATGTGCTTCTGCGTTTTCAATACGATATACATGATTTGCGGAAATATGAAGTTTCTCTGCAAGATACTCCTGTATATAATTTTTACTTCTACGCAATCGCCGGATATTTTCTCCAATTATGATAAAATCTCTGTTTTCCAACAGTTTCTCCTTTCGGTACATTTGAATTATAAATGTATCCGGCACTTTCCACCATTACGCACCATGTAGATTTTCTCTACACCACAGGTAGAATATGAGACTGTTATCGCAATTTACAGATTCCATAATATCCGGTTCAGCAGAATTTTCCCAAAGAATGCCGAACAATGCTTCTCTGGTGATTGCCTCGCACCAAATACCATAGTGACATGGCGGTCTTTAGCGCCCGGATACTTCGAATCGTAATTTTCCGCATCTCCAGATAGTAAGAATACGGGATCCAATGTTTTCTTCTATACAGAAGTTATTTTTTGTTTTTGAATCGGATAGAGGAAGAGAATCTTCCCCCTATCCCCGCGATACCACGGGCAGCTCACGGCGAAGCCGTTCGCTGTCCGTTGCCCGGCAAATGCCTGCTCGTGCAAGCACGGCAGCCGCTTGCCGGGCTTATCGCACAAAAAGAAAAGGACCGGAACTTTTTCATCCGATCCTTTCCCGCTTCATTTTATTTTTTATATTGATCCAATAAATTTCTTCAGTTTTTCATGGCTGTCATCAGCCAGGATATCATCAATCCGGCTGCATACATCAACCGCCGTCTTCTGGTCCCCCCCGCCGGAAATAAATATTTTG
>ERZ1090864.992-NODE-995-length-14159-cov-66.403644_pt1 | contig 14159 bp, 11 predicted proteins | sample MGYA00478479_ERZ1090864 | MGnify/ENA primary metagenome ERZ1090864 (study PRJEB33644, sample SAMEA5815743) | chicken gut metagenome | biome: Chicken; feature: Gastrointestinal Tract; material: Caecum | place: Ireland | collected 2019-01-01 | study: A study of the... | reverse complement strand
ATAGGAGTTGGGGATGACGGATGGAAACGGGCGCTCAGCCCTTGACCGCGCCGGCCAAACAAAAAAGCAGGGCGCCGCTTTCAGGAAAGAAAGCGGCGCCCTGCCGTGTGCCGGACAAAAAGAAAACCCGCAGCCAAAGCTGCGGGTTTGTGGTGGGCCATTCCCATCAGCGTTCGAACCCAAAACCTCACGAAGGGGGACGGTCTTGGCATTCTCTTTGAAGTTAAAGTTCAGCACCACCCGGTCCTCAAAGACATAGACCGAGTTGACGAAGTTGTCGATAATCTGCCGCTGGTAAGCAGGACTGTTCACATCTCCCTGGCGGAACCGCTCAAACCAGAACAGGATCTGTTCCCGGCTCAGGGCTGGCCGCTGCAGCTCTTCTTCCAGGATGCTGGCCTTGAGGGCGTCCCGGCGGGTTTCCAGCTCGTTCAGGCGCTGCTTGGTGGTGGGAGTCAGGATGCCCTGCTCAATGGCCTCCAGCAGGTTGGACAGGCGCTTTTCTGTGTCCCGGAGCTGTTCTTTCAGGACTGGAAGGTGGGTATTTTCCCGGCCCTGAGCTTCCAAAATCAAATCGGTCAGGTGTTCGATGACCGGATCGTTCAAAACCAATTTGACCGCTGTATCCACCACAAAGCGCTCCAAAGGTTCCTTGCGGATCGCTTTAAGACTGCAATGTGCCTGTCCCTTGCGTTTGGCCTGGCCGCACTTATAGTAGTGATAAGTGGTGCCCATGTGGCTGGTGCCGCTCTCGCCGGCCATCAGGGTACCGCATTTGCCGCAGAATATCTTGGTGGTCAGGAGGTAGTTGACCTCCTCTTTGGCCGGGCGGCCATGGGTGATCTTGTTCTTTGTGAAACGTTCCTGCACCCGGTCGAACAGAGCCTGGTCCACAATGGCGGGCACACCACCGGGGATCACAATGTCCTTGTAGCTGTACTCCCCAATGTAGCGGCGGTTCTTGAAGATCTGAAAGAAGCTGTTCTTGACAAAGGGCTTCCCGGTGCGGGTGCGCAGGCCCCGTTCGTTCAGGGAGGCCGCGATCTTTTCGGCTGGTTCACCGTCGGCATAGCGGGTGAAAATCTCCTGCACAATGGGGGCCATCTCGGGGTCGATGTGATAGAGCCGGTCCTCTTTGCCGATGACATAGCCCAATGGCACTACCCCACCATTATACTTGCACTTAAGGGCGTTCTCTCGTTCCCCGCGGGCCACCTTGATGGCCAGCTCCGCCGAATAATATTCGGCCATGCCAATGAGCAAGCTCTCGATCATGATGCCCTCAGGGCCGTCCGAGATCGGTTCCATGACCGAGACGAGATGGACGCCATTCTTTTCAAGCTGGCGCTTATAATAGACTGCATCGTAGCGGTTGCGGGCAAAGCGGTCCAGTTTCCAGACCAGGACCGCATCGAAAATCTTTTTGGCGCTGTCCTGAATCATCCGCTGAAATTCGGGTCGGTCGTCGGTCTTGGCAGAGTAAGCCCGGTCGATGTAAGTGCCCACGACGGTGATACCGTTGCGCTCGGCGTAGTCTTTGCAGTCCCGCAGCTGGCCTTCAATGGAGGCTTCGCGCTGGCTGTCCGAGGAGTAGCGGGCGTAGATGACGGCGGTCATGGCGGGGCCTCCTTTCGCAAGAACAGGCAGATAAAGCAAACTTTCGTATAACGTGTACCATATTTTGCGAGACAAGGGAAGCGTTTTGCCGCAAATAGTTGGTATATCAGAAAAAGCCGCGGCGCTTTTTGAAAGTCAGAAAGGAAAAGTTTTGAAAAAAGCGATAAGCAAGTATTGACCTGTGGCCACAATTTCAAAATTTGAAATCGCAGCACACTTGCCGGTCGTACTTGTTGGGAGTGCCTTCCCCAAACCCTGCTTCCTTATAGGGCTGTACAGCACACCCCAGAACGTACAAACTGCCCGCGGCAAGTCCGTGCGGCTTTCCTGCGGGCAAGTTATGTGTCTGTATTTCAGCCTTCGACCTCCGCCAGGGTGGGCATGGCGGGGATCGCTCCGTGCCGGCTGGTGGTGAGGCTGGCGGCTTTGTTGGCAAAGGCCAGGATGGTTTCCAGCTTTTCAGAGGTCAGAGCATCAAGATCCTCTTTGCAGAGTTTGGAGAGGGCCGCGCCGAAGAAAGTGTCGCCCGCGCCGTTGGTATCCCCGACGGTGCAGGGGACACCGGCAACACGTCCGGTCCGGCCGCCCATGCGGTAAAATACGCCATCTGGCCCAAGGGTGACAAAGATCAGCCGGATGCCCTGTTCGGCCAAAAGGGCGGTGCCGGTCTCGCAGTCGGTGGTGCCCGTCAGCAGAGGCAGCTCCTCATCCGAGACTTTGAGGATGTCCACAAGTTTCAGTGGGGCTTTCATCTGTGCGACGGCGGCAGCCGCATCCGGCCAGAGGTTGGCGCGATAATTGGGATCATAGGTGATGACCTTGCCCATTGCCCTGGCACGGCGCACCGCATCCAGAGTGGCGCTGCGGGACGGGTCGGCGGTCAGGCTGACCGAGCCAAAATGGACAAACCTGGCGCGCTGCAGGGCGCTGTCGGGGATATCGCCGGCGGTGAGCTTGACGTCGGCGTTCGCTTTGCGGTAAAAGCTAAAGCTCCGCTCGCCGGAGGCGTCCACCGAAACCACCGCTATGGTGGTGGGGTCTTCGGGGTCCACGGCAATGCCGGAGACGTCCACGCCGTTTTCCTGCAGGACGCTGGTCAGGTAGGCGCCGAAGCCGTCCGCCCCCACCTTGCCGATGAAGGCGGTCTGCGCGCCCAGCCGGGCCGCGGCCACCGCCAGATTAGCCGGCGCACCGCCGGGGTTGGCCGCAAACTGGGGGATGCCTTTTGCATCCGTGCCGGTCTGGGTCAGGTCGATCAAAATCTCGCCGATTGCCAAAATGTCCATGACAGTTCTTCCTTTCATGCTTGTATCAGATAGCGGATGTAAGCGGCGGCCCGCTCGGGGTGGGGCGCGTTGGTCAGCACGCCCAGATAGATGGGTTCCGAAAAGCCGGCCTGACGGATCAGGGGCGTCTGGGATACGTCCATCCACTGGCCCGACCAGCCGGGGTCCAGTCCGCTCAGGTCGGCAAGGTAGCCCTGGGCTGCAAAGGCGTCCCGGGCTTCCTGGTCCATCAGGACCACGTCCATCTGCCCGGCGGTGACGGCAGCCAGGACCCGCACTTCCGAGGCATAGACGTATTGCTGGTCAGCGTTTTCGTTCTCGGTCAGCAGCAGCCCGCTGTAGAGGTAGACCTGCTGCTTGGGGGTCAGGCCCTGGTCCTGCGCAAAACCGCCGGTGAGCTGCCCGGTCAGGGTCTCGCCGGGAGAGACGTTCACCAGCGCCAGATAGAGCACGTCCTCCTTGCGGGTGGCCTGGCGGTAGGCGAGATACCCTACCATATACAGAGCGATCGCCGCCAGGACGATGGGCAGCTTATAATAGGTCCAGATGTGGTCCAGACGCTTCCAGCCATGGAGCTGGCGCAGCGTCTGCAGCTCTTCCCGGGCGCGGGGGGTCATGACTGGTCCTCCGGGTGGCCCTCTTCTCCGGCGGCTTCTTCGGCCGCATCCTGGGTGTCAGGGTCGCCGCCAATGGCGTGAATGATGTTGACCAGCAGGAAAGAACAGAGCATCGCGCAGCAGCCAAACCCCAGCAGGAAGGCGGGGGTAAAGAGGTTGACCACCACCCAGCCCATCAAAAAATAGATGCCGGCCATCAGCAGCGTGCAGACAAGGTAGCGCAGCCCCACCAGCAGGGCAGTTTTGAGAATGCCGAATGTCGTGTTCTCGAACCGCGCCAGCAGTGGGAACGCATACAGCAGAACCACCGCGTAGACAATGGCCGCCACGATGAGCAAAGCGGCGACGAGCGTCCAGAATATGCTCTGGCTCCAGATATGCCAGACAATATAGCCGTCCATTGCCAGAAACGCCCCTGTGCCCAATAAAACCAGCCAGAGTTTGGTGGCTGGCAGAAAGTTCTGCCGGAAAGCCCGGAAAAACATCCCGGTCAAGCCGTCGTCCCGGTCCTCTGCCATCTTCAAGGTGACGTAGAACAGGGCGGTGGTGGACGCGCCAATGGTGACAATGGGCAGGCAGCAGATCAGCCATAAAATGTTCAGGTAGGCGCTGTAGGCCATTTTGGTGATAAAGGCCATCAGCGGGCGGTCAGGATCGATCAGGTTGCTCATACTTTTGCCTCATGGTCTCCCGTGGATTCCCGCAGAATCAGGTTGGTCTCAGTGTAGACGGTCCGGTAATTCAGCGAGGGTTCCTTGATGCGGGTCATCAGCAGGTCAGCGGCGGTAAAGCCCATGATCTGCCCGTGGATATGGATGGAAGTCAGCCGCGGCGTCATGACCGAAGCTTCCTGGCTGTCGTCAAAACCGCAGATCCAGACGTCCTCCGGCACCGACACGCCCAGCTTGCGCAGGGCTCGGATGGTGTCAATAGCCACAAAGTCGTTGGCGCAGATAAAAACATCCGGCAGCCCGGGGGTTTGGAGCATGGACCGCAGGGCGTCCTCGAAATAGTCGGGGGCGAGGCCCTCCAGCGCGCAGTATTGCAAGCTGCCGGCCAGGCCCAGCTGGGTCATGGCGCTGGCATAGGCGGCATACCGCTCAAAAAAGGACTGGCAGTGCTGGATCTCTCCGATAAAGCCGATCCGGTCCTTGCCGCGCTGGTGCATGATCTGGATGAAATGCTGGATCTCGACATGGTTGTCCATATATAAAAGGTCCGCTTTCAGGGGCGCTTTCAGTTCCGTCACCGGCGAATCTGCAAACAGGATGGGGATGCCCTGCTCGCAGAGCATCTGGGCGTATTCATAATCGAACACCTCGAAGCAGATGATGCCGGCAGTGCGCTCGGGGTCAAAAGCAGAGGGCAGGCGGCGCTGGCGCAGCTCCTCCGGGGAGATGCGGTAAATGGTCATGCAATAGTGCAGGTGGTGGATCTCGGACTGGAAGCGGTCCAGCATCATGGAAGAAAAGTGGGAACTGCTTAAAAAGCAGGTGGTCAGCATGGCGATCTCCCGCTTGCCGGCGGGCTGGGCGCCCGGCCCGGCCGGGGCCGCCGCAGCGTCCGCCGGGGCTGCCGCGGTTTCCGGCTGGAACAGGGGCAGGTAGGCGAACTGCTTGTAGCCCATTTCGGCCGCCTTGCGCAGGATCTTTTCGCGGGTGGCGTCGGCCAGGACGCCGGTGTTGTTGATAGCCTTTGAGACTGTGTTGCGCGAGAGCTGCAGCTCATTGGCGATGTCTTGGATGGTAACTCGGGTTGCCATCGGAATCCCTCCTTTGCTTATAGTATAGTGCAAATGCACACATTAGTCAAATGTGCAAACGCAAAAACATCGGTTTGCACATTTGCACACGCCGGTTTTTGTGCAATCATACAAACTCACCGAAATATACTGTCGGGCGGGCGAAATAATGTTGACTTTTGCCACACGGCGTGGTATAAAAAGAGCGTAAGGATTTTACATTTGAACTATCCGCAAGGAAATTGATTCCGGCAAATAGTGCAAATGTAAAATCGAAAGTGACATTGTATAGAAAAAGGAGGAATCTACATGAAAGCATCCCGATCCGGGACGGTAGCAGTCTCGGCCAGCCAGCGTGTGCACAATACGGGCGTCTATATGGCGCGGCACTGGCAGCTGTATCTGATCTTCATTCTGCCGGCTGTGGTGCTGACCCTGGTTTTCAAGTACATGCCGATGGGCGGCATCCTGATCGCTTTCCAGGATTATAACCCCTTCCAGGGCATCCTGGGCAGCGAGTGGGTGGGGCTGGAGCACTTCCAGCGCTTTATGTCCTCGCCGGACTTCCAGCGGTATCTGGTCAATACCCTGAAGCTGAGCGTCTACGGCCTGCTGTGGGGCTTCCCCATCCCCATCATCCTGGCGTTCCTGCTCAACCGCATCGAGAGCAAAAAGATCAAGCAGAAGATCCAGCTGGTGCTGTATATGCCCAACTTCATCTCGGTCATCGTCCTCTGCGGTATGGTCCGCGTCCTGCTGTCGGTCACCGGCCCGCTGAACGGGCTGCTGCACACCAGCATCAACTTTATGACCATCCCCGAGGCCTTCCGCCCCATCTACATCATCAGCGGCATCTGGCAGGGCGCAGGCTGGTCCTCCATCATGTACACGGCCTCCCTCTCCAATGCCAGCAAGGACCTGAAGGAAGCGGCCATGATCGATGGCGCAAACCTGCTGCAGCAGATCATGACGGTCGAGTGGCCCGCCATCAAAGATATGGTGGTCATCCAGTTCATCCTCCAGGCCGGCAACATCATGAGCATCGGCTTTGAAAAAGCCTACGCCCTCCAGACCGACCTGAATATGCAGACCTCCGAGATCATCGCCACCTATGTGTACAAGCGCGGCCTGATCGACGGCGACTACAGTTTCTCGACGGCAGTCGGCCTGTTCAACACGGTGGTCAACGTCATCCTGCTGATAGCCGTGAACAAGATCGTCGCCAAGATGAACGACGGCAAGGGATTGTAAGGAGGCACAGTCATGGCAGCAAAAGCTAAAAAGAGCGGCCGGCTCGCGATCTATACCCGGCAGGATAAAGCGATCCTGTTCATCGGCTATGTCCTGCTGGCCCTGTTCGTGGTCGCTATCGTGGTCCCGGTGGTGTACATCGTCATTGCATCGTTTATGGACCCCGTCACCCTTCAAAACCAGGGCATCACCTTTGATTTCAGCAAATGGACCCTGACCGCCTACGAGCGCGTGGCCACCGACGCCCAGATCTGGACCGGCTTCAAAAACGCCGTCCTCTACTCGGTGCTCTTTACCGTCATCTCGGTGGTGGTCACCATGCTGGCGGGCTACCCCATGTCCCTGCCCGATTTCCGCGGCAAAAAGATCTTCAACACCCTCTTTGTCATCACCATGTTCTTCGGCGGCGGCCTGATCCCCACCTACCTGCTCATCAACAACCTGGGCCTTCTGGATTCGATGTGGGCCGTCATCCTGCCCGGCGCGTTCAGCGTCTGGAACATGATCATCGCCCGCACCTACTACCAGGGCGTCCCCCGCGAGCTGCGGGAGGCCTCCGATGTGGACGGCGCCAGCGAGATGACCTTCTTCTTCAAGATCCTGGTGCCCATCTGTATGCCTCTGGTGGCGGTGCTGGCCCTGTGGCAGTTCGTCGCCATGTGGAACAGCTACTTTGACGCCATGATCTACCTGAACGACACCGCCAAGCAGCCCCTGCAGCTAGTGCTGCGCTCCATCCTGATCCAGAGCCAGCCCGAGTCCGGCATGATCGCCGACATCCAGAGCACCGCCGAGCGCGCCCAGCTGGCCGAGCTGCTCAAATATGCCACCATCATCATTTCCAGCCTGCCCTTGATCGTCATGTACCCCTTCTTCCAGAAGTACTTCGACGCCGGCATCATGGCCGGTTCCATCAAGGGCTGACGCCCGCATCCCTGCAGAACACAAACCAAGAAGAAAAAGGAGAAAACGCCATGAAAAAGATGATTTCCCGCCGCAACTTCCTCAAGGCCGCCGCTCTGGCCGGCTCCGCCATGGCTCTGACCGCCTGCGGCGGCAAGGGCTCTGCCAGCGACAAAGCGGCTGCGGCCGTCGTGGTGGACGGCCCCGTCGAGTTCCCGCTGGCCGAGACTGTCACCCTGACCGGTACCACCAGCTATCCCGCAGGCAGCGAATCGGAACCTAACAACCGCACCATTTTCAAGCGGCTGGAAGAATCCACCAACGTCCACATCGAGTGGACTGCCATCCAGTCCGACCAGTGGGGCGACAAGATCAGCCTGAATATGTCCAACCCCAACACCCTGACCGACTTTGTTTTTACCGCCGATTTCTCGGACAGCAACCTGCTCCGCTACGCCAAGCAGGGTGTGGTCATCGCCCTGGAGGAGTACATCGACACCTGTATGCCCAACCTGCAGGCCGTCTTTGAGAAGTACCCCGAGTACCGCACCATGTGCACCGACACCGAGGGCCACATCTGGGCCCTGCCCTGGATCGAGCAGCTGGGCGTGGACAAGACCGCGATCCAGACCGTCGGCAATATGCCTTTCATCAACACCAAGTGGCTCAACTTCCTGGGCCTTGAGATGCCCCACACCGTTGACGAGTTCGAGCAGGTGCTGACCGCCTTCCGGGACAATGCCGCCTCCATTCAGAGCGAATTTGGCATCGAAGGCAGCATCATCCCCATGTCCTGCATCGTCAACGACGGCGACCAGGACCCCGCCGTCCTCATCAACGGCTTCGGCGAGGGCTATGGCGACATGGACAAGGGCCGCCACATTGCTGTCACCAATGACCGTAAAGTGATTTGCGCCGCCGCGCAGGAGGGCTACCGGGACGGCATCCAGTGGCTGCACAAACTGTACACCGAAAACCTGATCGACCCCGAGTGCTTCACGCAGGAATGGTCCACCTATGTCTCCAAGGGCAAAGCCGGCCGGTACGGCGTCTGTTTCAGCTGGGACGTGGCCAACATCGACAACCTGACCGACTGGGAGCCCCTGCCCCCGCTGGCCGCCGACACCACCAATATCACCCCGCAGAACGGTTCCTTCACCAGTGGCTTCAACCGCGGCCGCTGTGTGGTCACTGCCAAGGCAGCCAATCCCGCCCTGGTCTGCGCCTGGCTGGACCAGATGTACATCCCCATCCAGTCGGCTCAGAACAACTGGGGCACCTATGGCGAGGACGACGGCTTTGACATTTTTGAAATGTCCACCAATGCCGACGGCGAGCCGATGCTCAAGCACGCGCCCCTGGGTGACGCTTCCCCTGTCGAGGTCCGCGAGGCCGAGAGCGTCAACGGGCCTCTGGCCGTCCTGAACGATTACTACGACGTCTATGTCACCTGCCCCGACGACGCCCAGTACCGTCTGGACTGGATCGAGCAGATCTACACCCCTGAGATGCACAACGATTATGTTTTCCCCAACGTCTTTATGAGCAGCGAGGACACCGATACCATCTCCGAGCTCGAGACCGACCTGTCCACCTACATGAACACCTGCAAGGCCGACTGGATCATGAACGGCATGGCCGGCGGCGCCTGGGAGGAATATCTGGGTATGCTGGAGGAATACCGCCTGTCTGACTACCTGGCCATCATGCAGAAGTATCTGGACGCTTATTACGCCTGATCCCCGCGCAAAATCGAACCTCCGGGCCTCTGACTCGATCAAGCGGCCCTGGCCCGGAGCATTTTTTCACAGGAGGCTGCTATGGACAGCACGACCTTACAAAAAGCCCGCGCCTATGAGGCGCAGCACGGCGCGGCCATCCCCGCCGCCGAACGTCCCGCCTATCACCTGACCCCCTACGTCGGCTGGATGAACGACCCCAACGGTTTCTCTTATTATCAGGGCAAGTACCACCTGTTCTACCAGTATTACCCCTACAAGACGGTGTGGGGCCCCATGCACTGGGGCCATGCCGTCAGCACCGACCTGCTGCACTGGGACTACCTGCCCGCCGCTCTTGCCCCTGACAGCCCCTGCGACAAAGACGGCTGCTTCTCCGGCTCGGCCGCACAGCTGCCTGACGGCCGCCAGCTGCTGCTTTACACCAGCGTCCGCAGGGAAGAGCAGCCGGACGGCAAGACCCGGGATGTGCAGACCCAGAGCGTCGCCGTCGGAGATGGAATCGACTACGTCAAGCTGGCCCAGAATCCCGTGCTGGACGAAACCTGCCTGCCCGAAGGCTTCAGCCGCTTTGATTTCCGCGACCCCAAGATTTGGCAGGAGCCGGACGGCAGCTATTCCGCCGTGCTGGTCGGGCAGGGCAAAACAGAGGGCGGCGCGGCCCTGCTGTTCCACAGCGCCGACGGTTTCCGCTGGGAATACGTCACCATCCTGGACGCCAGCCGCGGCGAATACGGCGTCATGTGGGAGTGCCCCGACTTCTTTGAGCTGGACGGCAAGCAGGTGCTGATGGTCGGCCCCATGGAGATGCAGGCCCGGGACGAGTTCCACAACGGGCACTGCGTGATCGCCCTGATTGGCAGCTATGACCCTGTGAACCATCGCTTTGTCCGCGAAAACGTCCAGCTGATGGACGAGGGCATTGACTTCTACGCCACCCAGACCCTCCAGGCGCCCGACGGCCGCCGGATCATGACGGCCTGGATGCAGGCCTGGTCCGGCATCAGCGATCAGCCCCATGGGGCCAAGTGGTTCGGACAGACCATCTGCCCGCGGGAGCTGCACATTCGGGACGGCCGGATCATCCAGACCCCCGTCCGGGAACTGGACGCCGCCCATGGCGCCCGTGTATTCCACGAGAATGTCCGCATAGAAGGCGAGACGGCTCTGGAAGGCATTGGCGGCCGGGTGGCTGACCTCCGCGTGACTATCACCCCCGAGAGCGAGGATTGCCGCGTTTTTACCATCAGGCTGGCCGCAGACAGCGTCCACTCTACCACCCTTACCTATGAGCCGCGCACCCGGCGGCTCACCCTTGACCGGAGCCAGGCAGGGTTCCATCAGGATATCGTACACCTTCGCAGCTGCACCGTGCGCGGCCAGAGCGATACGCTCAGCCTCCGCATCCTCCTGGACCGCAACAGCATCGAGGTGTTCCTCAACGGCGGCGAGCAGACCATGACGGCCTGCATCTACACCCCGCCCGAAGCCGAACGCATCACCTTTGCCGCCAACGGCGCGGCCCGTATCACCGTCGAGCAATACGCCCTCGCACTGTAACCAACGTGTTTCCCCTCCTTCATCTTCCTTCATAAAATCACGCACGCGGCAAAGCCCTGCCCTGGGATGAGAACAGGGCAGGGCTTTGCACTTTGAATTCACCTTGCAAGGAGCAGTCTTATGGCCCCCAAAAGAAACACCGCCCCCACGATGAAAGATGTGGCCGCTGAAGCCGGAGTGGCCCTTGGCACCGTCTCCAAAGTGTACAATAATCTTCCGGTCCGGGATGAATACCGGGAAAAAGTGCTGGCCGCTGCCCACAAACTGGGCTACAGTGTCAACCGTTATGCCCGCGGCTTCAAGACCAACCGGACCAATACGGTCGCTCTCATCTGGCCGACTCTCCGCAATCCATTCTTTGCTTACCTGTCCGATGCCATGATCGGAGAGCTGACCCGCCGGGATTACCGGGCCATTGTCTCTATCACCAACTACGACGGGCAGGCGGAACAGCGGTGTCTGGACATGGTACGGCAGAACAAAGTGGATGGGGTCATCGCCCTGACCTACAACCCCGATCTGGAGGTTGCCCCTGATTTGCCTTTTGTCAGTATCGACCGGCATTTTAGAGCCGGTGTACCCTGTGTCGCTTCTGATAACTTTGGCGGCGGGCAGCTTGCCGCCCAAAAACTGCTGGAACTGGGCTGTCAAAAGCTGCTCTTTTTGCGTCTGGGTTCAGCTATTGCCGGCGAGCCCGACAAACGCCAGGCCGGCTTTGAGGCGACCTGCCGGGAACGGAGCATCCCTTTCGATTCTCTCTCCGTACAAAATGAGGAGGGGTTCACGCCTTTCGACACTTTTCTGGACGCTCACCTGCACAGCGGCGTTTTCGACTACGATGGTATCTTCTGCAACACAGATCGTCTCTGCTATGAGATCGAGAAAAGGCTGCGGGCCAGAGGAGTCCTCGTCCCTACCCACGTCCAAATGATCGGTTTTGACGGTATTTACCGCTTTGACAGTGAAGATCTGTCCTGTTCCACCATTGTCCAGCCTGCTGAGCAGATCGCCCGGGCGGCGGTTGATCTGCTGCTCGTCCAGGATCGTGCCAACCTGCCGGCCATGGTCTGCCTGCCAGTAACCTATCGTGCCGGCGGGACCACAAAGGACAGCGCGGGAGAAAATAAGCCGGCAGAATCATAACCGGAAGAATCCAAAGAAACCGCGCAGGGGTTTCGTGGCACACGACTTTGCTCCGCAAAGTCTAGTGTGTTATGCCATGCCTGCCAAAGCAGGCAAATACAAACCGGCGCTTGCGCCCACATCTGGGCCAAATAGCCGCTTGCGGCTATTATTCCTTTGCGAAGGAGAGGGCAACGAGAGTAGGCTCTACGCTTCCTATTCTAGCGATTGCAAACCAGCAGAAATAAAGGCTGGCAGATGATGCGTTTGCACCCATCTGCCAGCCTTTTGCCCTCTGCGGAGCAAAGGTATATCACCCTCGTCTTTCGCCCCGCTATTTCGTCATATTTGGCGTTTTGCTGAAATTTCCAATCCGTTCTACTACATCTCGCCGAAATTGCTTTGCTGTCGTAAAAAGTTGTTGACATCCCATGCAAACCCATGATATACTCACCAAATAATTAAATATAGAAAATAAATCACATAGATATTTTGGCTCGATTCTCAAAGCATTCGGAGCAATCGGAGCAGTTTTAGAACAAATTGAATCGCTACATAAAACAGAACTGGAGGCCTCCCGAGAAGGGAGAGTTTTCCGGTCTGTTTGTGTAGCGATTTTTTGGTTCCGTAGCCCTGTTTGCACTTTGAGAACCGAACGACCGTCTGCATGGAATACCCGGCCAGGACCTCCCTCAGAACGACCAGGAGGAGCGAGCCGGACAACGCCGCCGAAAGGGGGCAGGAAGCTCATGCGGGGAGAGTGGCAAGCCTTTTACAGGCCCGTATTGCCTGTGTCTCCCATCGAACGCAGCTCATCCAGCGCATTGACCGCCGCGTGGTTGAGCGCCTCGTTTTCTGAATCGGCAGAGGCTTTCTTGTTTGTGAGCCGGACTTTACGAATCGCCTTTTCAATCTCTCTGGAAGTATGTCCCGCTTTCAATGCCTGAATCGCAAAACTAGCGATGGTAATACAGTCATCCTGGCTGAACTTGTCTTGTATCAACATTCGCCCAAGCTGCTCCAAGATGCCTTGTTTCCCGCCTGCCGTTTGAGTGGAGGCATCGGAGCACCATAGAAGGTCACTGTCTGGAATTTCGGTAGCCGCTACCGAAATTAGATCGACACCTTCATACATGTACACAGCATTGACAGCTTGCCGTCTGCTAGAAGCGTAAGCCTCGGTAATGTGCGTATCGATTTTCGGCCGGCCCCGGCCCCGCTTGTCCTGTTCCATGATTCAGCCCTCCTTCTGTGCTGGGACTTTGCCCTATTGTACCACAAACCCTCGTCAAAGCATACCACTGGAGGGAGCAGAAAAGAATTTCGGTAGCGGCTACCGAAATTCTTGTTCAACAGAATATTGACCAATAGGCCCTCTCGTTACGCTACGGGAGGGCCTTGTTTTGTCCAAGAGCGTGGAAATCGAGGGGTTTTGAGGCAAATTTCCAACCTCTTGGACATACGGGAAAGCTCTGGATTTTCTGTTATACTGTCTCCAATGTAAAATTGAATGACCGTCCTCACCGCCCAAACCGCCACGACCTCCACCCGGAGCGAGCGCCCGAAAGGGATGGCACAGCGCCCTCAGAGATGAGTGGTTGCCTGCCAGAAGCGATGAGGGAGGACCGGCAAACTTTATCCGCCCGGGCACATGGTAAGGCACCGTGTGCCATCACCCTATCAAGATTGCGAGGTGCAAGTGAATCTTTTTCAAACCATAAAGACTGCCGTTACCGTGAAACAGGCCGCAGCTCTGTACGGCCTGCCCATCACGACCACCGGGATGACCCGGTGCCCCTTCCATGAGGACCACACCCCCAGCATGAAGCTGAACGATGCCTATTATTACTGTTTCGGCTGCGGGGCTACCGGCGATGTCATCGACCTCACCGCCCGCATATTCGACCTTAGCAGCCTACAGGCTGCCCGGAAACTGGTTCGGGATTTTGACCTCAGCCCGGACAAGCCCCCATCCGGCGCGGTTGCACTGCCCAAGCCACCTATCGCCTCCTCGAACGCCCAGCAAGAGGATATTGCCCACTGTCTCCGAGTCCTCTACGACTACCGTAACCTGCTGACCCGGTGGCGAACAGAATTTGCTCCCCTCTCCCCGGAGGAATCATTGGACGATCGCTTTGTGGAAGCCCTGCACATGCTGGATGTCGTAGATGACCTCATGGATCGTCTGGCTTTTGGACCGGCCTCTCAGAAGGCGACCGTTGCCAAGTGCCTGCTGGATGGTCAGCTTCTGCCCAGAATGGAAGCCCGCCTAGGGTGTATCTGAGAAGTCGGCTCATATGTGCAAAATGGAGAAAATGACAGC
>ERZ1090864.990-NODE-993-length-14189-cov-7.809113_pt1 | contig 14189 bp, 16 predicted proteins | sample MGYA00478479_ERZ1090864 | MGnify/ENA primary metagenome ERZ1090864 (study PRJEB33644, sample SAMEA5815743) | chicken gut metagenome | biome: Chicken; feature: Gastrointestinal Tract; material: Caecum | place: Ireland | collected 2019-01-01 | study: A study of the... | reverse complement strand
AACATGGGGTTTCTTATGGAAAGAATCAAATTATTATCAATACGTTTAAAAGAACTTCGCGAAACACTAGGATTAAGCCAATCGGCCTTTGCAGAGTCAATTGGCTTAAAACAACAAACCTATTCTGCATATGAAAAAGGTACGAACAAACCTCCCATTGATGTAATTATGAAAATAGAGGAAGAATACAGAGTTTCTCTTGACTGGCTTTGTGGCTTTACAAATTTACCTAAAGAAAAAATAAATTTAAGTACCTGCGCAGATGTACTTCATTTATTATTTGAATTGGGAACTCTTGACGGAATTGAAATCGACAACGGTTTCGTTAGAGATACCAGTGGACCTAATGAATTTCCGAACAATGATACATCATATGAGCCTTTTATGATGATCTATTTTGATGACACAACTATTAATAATGTTTTAATAGAATGGAAAAAAATGTTTGATCTATACCAAGATCAGACCATAGATGAAGAAGTGTACCGTTTGTGGATGGAAAAAACATTAAAAAAATACAATATTCCGTATCATCCTAATAAAGGTGTTCGCTCTCAAGAGACCGAAGATTTATGCCAAATACCAGACGGCCTACCGTTTACCTAATTTCAACTTACTGGCCCTATGCTCAACTTTCGCTACAAGTTGCGAATCTTCGTCCCCACTTGTGGGGAATCGCGATTTGCGACTTTTAGATTTACTTGTATATTGCAATCCGGATGCGCATATGCTATAATGCCTATAGGCTAAAAGATACAAGTATTCCAAGCCAAACGGCAAACAAAAACCCCAGAGACGCAACCTCTGGGGTTTTTTATTCCCAATTTTGGTACGGCAGGGCTTACGGCCGTAGGCTAGTTACCGGCTATTTATTGTCGTCTAACCATTTGCTGATGAGGTGGCTAACAACACCAGCCGCAACGGCAATTAAAAAAGATACAAGAACTTCCAAGTCAAAAACCCCCTTTCCGTACCAGGTATAGGGGCGGTAACAGAATTATTGTATCATAAAAGATTACTATATGCCATCTATTTTCCCTTGAATACTTCCGTCGGATAATATATTATAAACAAAAGGAGCGTGATACTATGCCATTACCCAAAGGACAGACTTCCACTATCGAAGATATATACGCGTTACCGGACGGAACCAGAGCCGAGTTAATTGATGGCCAGATATATTACATGGCCCCACCCAGCCGCAGACACCAACAGATCCTTGGCTCTTTATATCGCAAGATCGCTGATTATATTGACAGAAAGCAAGGTGCCTGTGAGGTCGATATAGCCCCTTTCGCCGTCTTTCTGAACGATGACGATATAAATTATGTCGAGCCTGATATAAGCGTAATATGCGACAAAAACAAGCTTACAGACAAGGGTTGTGTTGGCGCTCCTGACTGGATCATTGAAGTGGTCTCTCCAGGAAGCCGACGTATGGACTACTATACCAAGCTTTTCAAATACCGCACTGCCGGAGTTCGGGAATACTGGTTAGTTGATCCTGATAAAAACAGGATTCTTGTTTATAATTTCGAAAAAGAAGACACCGGAGAATATTCTTTTTCCGATATCATTCACGTTGGGATTTATTCAGATTTGAGTATTGATTTTACTCAGATAAATGGATGACAAAGAGCTTTGAATATTATTAAAGGGTCGTTGCAATTTGACGCAACGACCCTTTTCGGTACGCTATAAATATCTTTTTATAACCATTTTTTCTTTCTCCCTCGTTTTGAACCTATGAGAGGAGTTATCCTGAATGTTTTCAAAATATAAAAGAAACTCATCATAATTTTTATCACGGCATATATTGACACTTCAGCAAGCCTAAGCCCAGCAAGACTTATACTCAAAATCCAAGATTCCTTTTTTCTTCTACGTGTCATAACGCGTCACCCTTGAGCTATATGGCATCTGCTTAATAACAAATACTGCCCGTCCGATACAGTTACATATGATTGCCCTTGGAAATTATCGTTTGCAACAATGTCTTGATGTCTTGAATCATTATATACCGCATAATACCCCATATCGGAATCGGTGACGAGTTTATACTCACCAGAAGGAATGTGAGTACCTACTTTAAACATATTCCCTTTTTCCGTTCCGATAGTTTTAACATCTTCGGAAGGAACCGCATAACATCGGGTAAGGTTGATATACTCACCGTCATTTACTGTTATAATGGAATTATAATCAAAATTATCGTTTGATATTATGTCGGATCCGTTCGCATCTGTGCTAACGCAGAAATACCCGGCTCCGCTGTCAGAAAACAAAACGTATTCCCCGGATGGTATATCTGTTCCCACTTTCCACTGTCCTTCCGGGAACGTGGTTGCGTACAACGTAGTACCTGTGACTTCGCTGTAAGTAGTGGCAAGAATTTCGACTTTTTCATGGAAACTTTCGTCGCCTAAATACAGTGCCTCTACAGCATCTAATCCGCTTTGTGCTATTTTATATCCGGGCTGATCTTCTGGATAATACATATCCATATAGCAAAGACACGCCATTAACCCGGACAATATTGTTGTATTAGTTTCGTCTGTAGGCCATTCACTCATATTTGCAAATGTTGGGAATGCCATTTCAAATAGGCCGAGCATACTTATTGTATTCTCTTCATTAAATTCTACGCCAGAAAATTCCTCCATAAGAGAATCGTACATCTGAGTAAATTCTTCTGATCTCGCATATGTGATACTCGTTGGAACGATCATTACTAATATGCCCATCAATACAGCACATATTTTTTTCTTCTTCATAAGTAAAAACCTCCCGTTTTTTTACTTATATTGTACAACATAATACAAAATTTACAATAGGGAGCCTCTTACGGCCCCCTATTTTTTATCCAAACTGCGGTGTAGGATTATACCGATAATCAATGGACTCCTGTCCTTTGGCAACCGCACGAGCAAGAACCTCATTGTCCTCTGTATATAATGTTGCATACAGTTTAATCGGTGTCTTATTGCCCTGATTATTCATCAGAGCCATAGTAACTCCCGCTGTAACGGCATTTGTCAGTGCTTCTTCACTCATTCCGGTTGTAGCATTTCCCATGATGCTGTCCGCGATCATGCTCATAGTTCTACGGTTCTCCAGCGGAAGGACGGCTTCTTTTCCGGCTTCTGCCAGACCGATTACAGACGGTTGCATAAACAGACCGCCCTTCTTATACCACTGCACCGAACTGTTCATCCTATAGGAATATCCGCTGCCGGTATTCCATGCGCTTGAATCCACGGTGATGTGGGGCATCGGAATGTGTACAGAACTGATTCCGTTTGCGAACTGAACCGCCGCATTATGTCCGACCGTGTATAAGCCATTCATATTTCTTGAAATTTGATCGGCAAGTCTCGAAAACTCATTTGCAATTCGCGTCACATATGTTTGCGTATCTTTCTGCATATCAGAAAGCATATTCCGCATAGATCCACTCACAGAAGAATCCATGGAAGAAATCTCTCTTTCTACTTGTTGTGCGATATCCTCAAATTTTCCAGTGAAGATATTGTACATGGACTGTGAGTAGCTTCTAACAGTTTCCGTCATTGCCGCAAGCTGTTCGGATGCCGCAAGTTTCATGGCACGCAAGTTCAGCTTTACTTCCTCCGCAGAATTTCCCCAGTTGGTAACTGTGGTGTCGCTGACATCTCCGAAAGCTGACTCCGCCGCATCACCGACACCTGATAAATTGGTTTCGGCATCTTCTTTCATCTGCGCCGTGGATTCAGATACGGTATCCTCTGCGTCGCCGAAAATTTTTGAAACGCCATCCTTGAGTTTTTCCCAGATACCCTCTGCAGTGGATTTAATACCTTCCCAAGCTTCTGACGTTGCTGTCTTTATATTATCCCAGGTCTCACCGATTTTAGTTCCGATATCATCAAATATTCCGGTTACATCTCCAACGAGATCCCCAATACCGCCAAGCAGACCCTCCATGAGATATCCGCCCAATTCCGCGAAAACCGTAGACGGAGAATTAATCCCGAACAATTCTTTGAATCCGTTGACCACCGGGTTGAAAATATTTTCCTCAATCCATCCCTTGATATCAGATACAACTTCAACAATCCCATCAAGGAAACCGCTAATTGCCTTTTTGCCAAGTTCGAGAAGTTTGTCCGGCAATCCTGATAATGTTTCGATGATGCTGTCCCAAATTTCGACAGTTTTAGTCTTAACATTATCCCAGGTCTCGCTAATAGTTGCTTTTATAGATTCAAAAGTTTCTGATGTCCAACCAATAAGACTATCCCATTTTTCACTTATAAATGATGTTATAGTCTCCCATATTTCCAGCGTTTTTGTTTTTATGGCATCCCATTTTTCAGAAATCCATTCACCTAATTGGGCTGCTTTTTCTTTGACCGTATCCCAGTTCTGATATAAAAGCACACCTGCGGCAATAATTCCGCCAATTGCAGCAACCGCAATACCAATAGGCGAAGTCAGGAAACCAATCGCCGCACCTAATGCAGTTGTGACACCCGATGCAATTGTAGCAACCCCGTTCCAGACTGTGACAGCAGCAGAAACCAGTACCCAAGCCGCCGCAAAAGAGCCAATTACTGTAGCGATTCCCTGAACCAGTTCCTGGTTTTCACCTACCCATATGCTAAAGTTATCCAACAGCCCAGTAAGCTTCTCCATAGCCTCGATGATAATTTCGCCTGTCCACTGTCCAAGGGGCTGCAGGAAACTCTCCCATAGCCACATACCAAGCGGCTGAAGGGCTTCTACGACGGAATTTACTGCAGTAATTCCACTGGCAAGCATATTGAGGAACGTCGGAACTGCTTCCTGCAGAGTCCATGACCCAATAGGCAAAAGGACGTTTGACCAGAACCATTCAAGCCCCGCACCAATATTTTGAGTCAAAGGCTGCAAGGCAACTAAAAGTGTATTAATCGACTGCAGCAAAGGTACAAAATTGAGTTGCTGCGCCCACGACAGAGTAGCGCCGGTAATGTTCCTAATTACTTCCAACACAATATTACACAGATTAAATATGTTCTGTATGATTGCGGTTCCTAGTCCAGCTGTATTCCATGCCTCAGCAAACTGTGTCGCAATTGCTCCGATTGTACCCAATAAATTCTGTGTGATCTGGAGCAATAATGTCAGCATCTGGGTTCCGGTTCCGTTTGTCCATACTTCTGCAAAACTGGCGCCGATACTTTTTGCCAAAATGCCAATGCCTTCAAGGGCGTATTCTGCCGCTTTAATTGTATTTTGACCCTCTTTATCCCACGCTTCTGCAAATGGCTTGAAAAGTGTGGCAAATATACCTTTTACCTTATCGGCAAATGCTTGTATTTCCTGTTCGATCGGTACAGTAGTAAACATTTCCGATGGCAGCAATTCATTCGCTCCGCCTGCGCCAGAACCTGCTCCCGATCCGGAACCTGGCTCATCCTTGTTAGTAGGACTCAACTGATTAAGTTGATCAAAAGATAAAACCGAAAGCGTCTTCTCCAGCTTTTTGGCAGAATCCGTTGTTTCGTCCATGTCTCCTGATACGTCCGAAAGTCCGGCGGCATAATCCTGAACAACAGTCACAGCCTGCGGTGTAAAGCTTTTTCCCGTCAAAGCAGCAAAGAACTGTCCTACCTTATTCATTGCCGCAGATATCAGATTAATAAATGCTGTGATATACGGTGCAACAACATTTACTACAGGCGCGAAAGCTACGGCAAAAGCATTTTTTAACTTAGTCAGCGCAGACATCATGGAAGAAATACTGGAATTAAATGCACCGGAATACTGAGCCAGGTTCTGGCTACCTTCCCGAACAGCATTTTGTATTCCACTTATGACAGCAAAAATGCCGGAATACAGCACGGACATTTGGAACATTTTCCCTAATCCGAAACTATTTCCAGCATTTTTTTGAATATCTGCCGTCGCACGACCGACTTTATTAAAGCCCGGTATCAAGCTCTTAATTGACTTTGCTAAATTTAGAACACCTTTTTTTAATCTTTCGACAATGCTTAACACGCCCTTTGTCGATGTCTTCATTTTCCCAATATTCTGAGACATTGCATTAAAAACATTCTGGAGCTTCTGCCATCCTGATAAGGCGGGAGTAGTTGCACTCACTTCACGGATTTTTTCTTTCAGGGCATCCGCATATTTCGAGGAATAAACAATCTGCTCCTGGAGATTCCGAAACTTAGAACTGTCAGGGTTTATTCCTTTTGCCGCCCAGTTGTCAGATCGAGTTTCAAGCTCGTTCAGCTTCCGCTCTGTTTTATCCAGCTCAGACTGTAACTTTTTAAGACTCGCATCGGAAATCTCAGGCACCCGGATATTTTCGAGATACTGCTCAAATTGCCCTGCGCTTAATCCGGCATCCTTTAAAGACTTTTTTATTTCCCCCAAATTATTGGATACGGAAGCGGCGACATTCCCCATGTCCTTTCCCATTTGCACAACAGCCTGGCTAAAATCTTTAATTTCTTTGAACTGTTCACCAAATACCACCTCCATAGCAGAACTATTATATTTCATGCTGTCCGCGGAAACTTCAGCAGATCTATCTGGGATCTTAGACGCTTCTGGCGCAGTGTCTCCTCTCTCGATGCTTAAACCCGCAAGATTCTGAGCATGGATTTTTTTCAAAGCCTCACTTTTTTCCCTTAAAATATCCAGTTTATTTGTAAGGCTCGCAATATCAAATTCAAGGCTACGGAAACCCTGTGTATTGATGTTGGCTCCTATAGCCCTGAGCTTATCTTCTTTCTCGAAAAGCCGGTTTAACTGTGCTGTCGTTTTTTTGATCTCACTATCCAGCTCGGTTGTTGTTCCCGTGAATTCGAAATCAATTCCGGCATCCCTGAATCTATGACGTAACTCCTCGATGCCTGCATCAATCTGTTCTGCATCAAAACGGACTTTAAAATCTCCTATACCCTTTGTTGATGTTTTTATTTTATTTAGGGATTTCACAAATTCTCCACTACTAGCACATAAATCTTTGAATTGCGTTGTATCTATCGCGGAAAATGATTTCCGTACGCGATCCATTGTTTTTGCCAGGTTATCAAGAGACCTTTCCGCTTTTTGCGAATCCACTGATATTTGTATGTTTAAATTATCAACGGTTCCATCAGCCATATAAACTCCTACCTCCTATCTCATAAAGGTTAGCGACTATCTCCTATTTGACAGCCGGAAAAAGGACGGAAAAGCTATGACACCTTTCCGCCCTGGAATCACTCAATTATTTTTAAAAACCCTGCTTTTTATGTTATCGTCTCCGTGTGTCCACATGATTTCCGGAAGCAGACAACAAATTGTTTGCGCAATCGTCTCAGACTCGTCCACCGTCTGGATCTTATCCGCCGTAATATCTCCATATCGTTCGGAATATAGGGTATATAAATCACGTATGGCCACCTCTGGCAGATTGTCCAATGGGACAAGAATCTGAAGAACGTATTTCCAGGATTGATCAGACTCATTGATCAGTAACGTCCTCTCCGCCACATTCCGGATGAATAACATGTCGGAAATTTCATCAAACCCATCTATTCCTTTTTTTATTTCGGCTGGGATTTTTTTGAAATTAAAACTATAAATATGTGGACTGTGGATGTGATAATTTTTCTGGAACTTCCTGATTTGCATAATGTTCATACAATTACCTCCAAATTAACAACAGCGCACATCCTGATAACAGAGCACATGTAAAATTGCCGCAGAACAAAGTCCTGTCTTCTCTTTTATTCCATGCGCCTCCGCCGAAAACCATCATAGAATAAAACAAATATATCGTAACTATAATTTTAATCATGCTTAATACCATTTTGCTCTCCGTTTCTTTTTTGGGGCCTTACCGGCAGCTCCACAAGGTAGGGAGTGGAACCGCCGCGCCCGGATTAAATTACTGCGTGTATAGTGTGGTGTCCCGCAGCAATCAATTCTCTGTGCCGTCAGTATCAAATGCGCCCAGGCCCACATAAACACCATCCTCCGGCTCTGAGTCCAGATCAAAGCCGATGTACGGTTTTTTGGGACAAAACATGCTTTCAACAGTATAGTTTTCGCCTTTATAAGATACTTCCAGCGTCCACCCGGCAACCCTACCGCCAAAACAGAAATTTGAAAATCCTACATTGCCTCCGTGCCGCGTTTTGCTTATAATTTTACCTCTTACAATGTTCACGTCTTTTTAATCTCCTATCTTTTTTATTTTTCAGAAATATATCTCCGGTATTCCGTCAGTTCTAAGGCTTCTTTTATTTCCGGCGTCTCTGCGAGCAATTCCTTAGTTCTCGCCGCCATGTCCACATCATTATTGCAACCGCTGTACAGCTTGTTTAAAATATCCTCATCCTCGGAACTTATCTTCGTTTTCGGACAGGGGATAGAGGACCCATCCCAGATAAGAGCGGCTCTATGCAATGCGCAATTATCCCTTAAAGGCGCACCGGCGGCCGCCGCTGTAACAATATGCCTGTTCACGTTTGGCGGAACAAGTTCCCATTCCGGATTAGTCCCATAAAACCCATTCACGATAACATCAGCGGATGAAATGCAACCCTCTAACAATCTTTCGTATGTTTCCAGACCATAACTTGATTTTATAAAAACGCCGTCACGCTCCGCCAGCGCTTGCAAAATTTTATTTCCAAAGTAATTGCTCCCGATAGAGTTTTGTATAACTTCGAATTCTGCTCGGTTCAGCTTCATGCCGGACTGCATAATCAAATACAGCATATTTACTTTTGACTCTGGCAAGGGTGCGGCAATCCATTTATCAAGCATATCCTGTATGCTCCAAAACCGATTGTTTATGCTGTCACTCACGCTTTCTTTTTCATCAGCAATTTTCTTGCGGTACCTTGCAACTAATTTTTCGCGTTCCTCTTTATAGTGCAAGTCGGAATAGATTTCACGGTTTTTCTTATCAGTCTCCTTAAACTCCTCGATCAGTTTGTTAATCTTATCCCTGTGAACATCCAGGGAGAGCCAAATTCCAGAAAAATCATTCATCTTTTTATACCTCCGTTATTAAAAATTTTCTGCCAGTTCGCTTCATCTTGACTTACAAAATTTTCATCTAAACGACCTGCATATTGCGTCAATATTTCTTTGACCGGCTTGTTGTTTCTTTCCCTAGCCAGTCTTTCGGCAATTTCGCAAGCCTTAGTTGAGTGCTCTTTTTCCGCCTTTTTTCGCTTAACAATTCCCCTGTGAGTCATTACAATCTCTGTTTCGTCCGGTTTTCCTAATTCTCGCCCGCCGACTCCATATTTAATCATCTGCATTTACCTCCACTTCCTAAAAGTTTCGATTGCCTTATCAAGTTCACTGCACATTCGTTTTTTGCACATGGTTAGGTACTCCACCATTTGCCGCCCTTCCTCCGCATCGCATTTTTGACAGAAAGCACCTTTAAAAACTACTATGTGCTTGACAGCTGCATTTGTCGCAGACTCAACCTCTAATTGCAAACGTTCTTTACTTGCCATTGCTGTCTGTAATCTCCTTTCTCATTTCCATGCCTGATAAGTAATACTGTGTTGTTTGGCTTATCTCTCACCATATGTTCCCCTTTCCGGCCATCGCCTTTTTATGACATTTGATTTTTTAAAGATGGCTTTTTATTCTTGCGGCTGAAAAGATACGTCACTATCGCTCAAAAAATTTACACACAAGACCCCTACTCCCACGTTTATGAGCACAAAAAAGACAGGGCAACAAATTCCCTGCCTTATACACCATTATTTATTTTTGCGTGCTCTAATTAACGTTGATTTAGATATTCCTGTCATTTTTTCAACCTGACTATAAGAATGATCTTTTAACAGATCCATTGCGTGTTGTATCTGATCTTTTCCAAATTTTCTGGGGCGCCCCTCACGATATCCAGGCTGTTGTTTTGCTATGGCTTTACCTTCCTGAGTCCGCTCAACAATCATATCTCGTTCAAACTCTGCGAAGGCTAAAAAGACGTTTCTTATGAGCCTACCCGCAGCCGTATCATCCAGCACACCCATATTCAAGATGTGCACTGTAACGCCCTTATTCAATAGCTCGTCAATCAGATCAATTCCTTTGGAAACTGATCTGGCTATGCGATCCAGTTTAGTAACAATCAGACGATCACCGCTCTGCAACTTCTCTATGAGCTTTGTCAACTCTGGCCTATCTGTCTGAGTTCCCGTAAATGCTTCCTTGTACACAACCTCAGCACCCACTCCTCTCAACGCTTCTTCCTGCGCCTCGAGACTATTTCCATCGGCCTGACCTCTTGTAGATACCCTGGCATAACCGTATATCATGTATATTCCTCCCTTTATTTATGAATATAAGTTATGATACCGCTCTATGCCTTGATTTTACTACATTTTATTTTAAGTGTCAATACTTATAAGTTATGACACCAAAATAATTTTTATACAATTCATGCAATTATCATTCATCCGGTAGGCTCTCAATGATCTCCGGAATGCTCTCTCGTTTAGCTTGCTCCGCAATCCGATGTATTTCTTCTTGTGATAAAACTGGGCGCTGATCAGATTCACTGCTGACCATTTCAACCTCCTGCTTGTTCGTCCATCGCTCTGAATGTGCGTTTAACAGCCAGAAGATAGATCCACTATTATTACGGTTCTTGCCAAGTTGGCCTTCATAAAATTCCTCGATTACGCAACAAGCCGCCTTAATAATGTCAAAATCACCGGGAGCGACAATGCTTTGTATAGATTTATCAGTATACGGAGCCCCATTGACGCGATTACTAATGTATCGTGATAACGTTTCCGGAGTCACCCCGATCGCTCTTGCAAGTCCCGCTTTTGTGGGGTTTTTCTTCCATCTGTAGCGAACCTCGCCTGTGTCTTCATCCTCGTATTCTTCCATGCAAGATAAAATATAGTTGTTAGCCCGTTGTTCTGTTTCCTGACGCGACATCTGGTATTTATCGTTGCCGCTTAAATATTGGGCCACTTCTTCTGGAGTCGGGGCTTCTCCACCCGTTCTCCCTACATCCTCCCATGCTCGTTTTACACGCGATCCTCGACCGCTAATTTTGGGTAATTTTTCCATGTTTTTCCTCCATTTCCTTTTTCAATTTGACACCTGAATTTGCAGTTTGTCCCTCCTGTCTGTTCTCACCCTCCCTATACTTGCCAGACAACACTTCTTGAACAAAACTTTTCCATCGTGGCATATCACCCATCATTTTTATCCTCCTTCCGCTGACGTTTACTAACTCTTTCGATCTCCGCAACAATTGCAACGACCAAATCTTTTACAAAATCACATTCGGGTTTATCCTCATATTCTTTCATGATCTCGCCGGATTCGTTAACTAATTGTTCCCAGAATTCCTCAGAGTCTCCTGGAGTTGCATATTTCTTGTGAAAATTCCATGCCTCAGCCCATAAGTTAAAATAAGTCCGCTTAAAATCCATAACCCACCTCCATTCTTATCAGGCCTGATAAAGAAAAGCGTTGGAAACGTTGATGATCGTTTATAATATCAACGGATATCAACAATGTTTATTCACCCATAATTCATAGACAGGTAGAGTAAATGGGGTAATAAACAAAAAAGCCTTATTTTACGCGGTTTCTGCTTACTCCGCACCGTGGGGCAATAAAGAACTTGCTTACTCATCATAGTTCCCTTACTACCCCACCATGATGAATAAGAGTAAAGCCTTATTTTATGCGGTTTCTGACCTTATTACCCCAACAAAAAACCTCTTATAGAGACTTGTCTATCAAGTAACTGTAAAAAGCTTTATTGTTTCCAAATCCTTCAGATTTTCCACCCAATAACTCACGCTTACGCAAATTTGTCTTTGCCCGACTCAACGTATTTTTGCTTATCCCTGCCGCTTTCGCTGCATCATCAAGTTCCGCAGTTAGCCTCTTTCCATTCTTTAGAAAATCAAGTATAAACATTTCTGCATCCGCCCGTTGTGGCGCTTGGCGTGCGTTATAATCACGTTCCAGCACAAACTCCTTATCCTTTTTCTCTGAATATTCTTCGAATACCGCCACGCCGTCATCAACTGAAAATATGGCAGTCTGCGCCATCTCCCCATAATTGCTCTTTTCGTGCGTTAAATAACGATGTCCGTCTTGCGTTTGCCCTACAATTAAAACGCTCCTGGCGATATCCCATATATCAGCACTATCAGCAACCCTGTTCCGCCCGTAGACTCCCTGCCGCTTATTCGTATGAACCACAATCAAGCTGGTTGTACCAAATTCTTCACCGATGCCGATTAATGGATTGAGACAGTTTCGCATTGCATTTCTCTGCCCCATCTGCATATCTGGCGGCAAAAAAGCCTGCAGAGGATCGAAAACTACAAGTGCAGGATTTACATCTGCAATCATTTCTTTTAAAATGGGAGCATTGAACTTTACTTCGGAAAAGGCTTCATCTCTCAAGCTGACAGAAAATATATTATTCAGGTTTGCCCCCGCCTTTCTCAGTCTTGCCCTCAAGGTATATTCAAGAGAATCCTCTGAACTAAAAAACAGTACCTTTTGAGGTTCGCGTTTAGCAAATTCCTCTGGCACTGCATCAAAATAAACCCTATTTCCGCTACTGACCGCTGCCGCCAGCCCGCACCATGTTATTGTTTTTCCAGATCCACCGTCTCCCGCTAAAACATTAATTTGTCCTTTTGGGATGTATTGAGGTACTAACCATTCTGGTTCGCGTTCTTCTACACTGTCCATAGATAATAACATAGGTCTTTTTACGCTATTTCCACTCAATGGTATCCCTCCGATCCGCCCCTGGCTTACGTTGTGATTCAAAACTCCGCTGCGCCTTTATTTCGGAAAGCTCCTCCGCTGTCGCTGTAAAATATCCTTCTTCCGCCAAAATATCCAGCGCATCAAGCAACCATTCTGGGCGGTCACTTGACAGCCCTAAGCTTGAATTAGACTTCATTCTCCTATATGTACCCATATCAGCACAACATAGGATATCAAGCCTGTAAGAAATGCGCTGTAATTCATTCAGAATATAAGCCCACAAATCGCTGAATGGCTCAATTTCGGCTTTATTTAGCGCAACCTTATAATTGTCCTCTTGCACCTTTAAATCGTTTATAAGGGCAAATAAAGCGTTGTGAAAAGCCTGCTGCCGCTTCGCTTTTTCTTGCTCCTCCTGCTTCTGCTTCTGTATCATGCGTCGCCGTTCTTCTCGGCTCCGTTCATCTGCGCCAGATAAGCCATAATGTTCCGCAAGCAGCTTCGCGCCTTCCCAGTTGTTCAAACCTTTTACATAAGCCACAAAAGCGACGGCATCGCCACCACGGTTTCCATTTGCAAAATCACAAAATGTGTCAGTACCAGGATACAACCTGCAAGATCTGTTTTTATCTGGCGTAACAGGGGATTTCACATAATTCCTTTTGTCCGGTGTTTGATAGAGATCCATAGAAATTTGATGTATCCCAATCCCCCTGTCTCTTAATTCACTCAATGTCTCCTCAAATACCCTGCTCATACTATCCTGTCCCTGATTATCTTATCCATGCGATCCACAAATAATAAATATTTGTTTCCGATCCGAACAAGCGCATCATTCTCCTTCCCGATTTTTGTCAAACTCGTCCTGGATAGACCATATCTCACCTGGGCGTCCCTTAAGGATATTGTCAGCTGCTCCACATCAGTTTTCATTGTACTTCCTCCCTTCTTGCACGAAATTGCAAGTTTTAAAAGCAAATAAAAAAGCACCTGGATTTTATCCAAGCGCTTCTGCTACCATTTAAAATTAAATTGATGTCCCTCTGGTGTTTCTGTTTTGGCGTTTTATCATATTTTAAATTATATCAGGTCGAAACCGGACATATCGGACAACTTTTCTATCGTATCTCTATCTTAACTATACACCAAGAATTCCGAACATATCGAACAACTTTTAAATGTTGTCTATCTTATCATGATTTTTATTATAACAGATAAAAAAGTAACATATATAACAAGTTTCCATTTTTATGATAATTAATCAGAAATTAAACATCAAGTCTCATTTCGTCTCATTTAGTCTCATCTCAGATCTCCACAATATCATCCTACATCATTTTTTTAGGAATCCTAGGAAAGTTTTTGTATTATATCATCAGTTTAACATTAACATATTTTTCCGGGACATATGGGACAACTTTATGTTCATATTG
>ERZ1090864.987-NODE-990-length-14208-cov-5.747686_pt1 | contig 14208 bp, 36 predicted proteins | sample MGYA00478479_ERZ1090864 | MGnify/ENA primary metagenome ERZ1090864 (study PRJEB33644, sample SAMEA5815743) | chicken gut metagenome | biome: Chicken; feature: Gastrointestinal Tract; material: Caecum | place: Ireland | collected 2019-01-01 | study: A study of the... | reverse complement strand
CATTTTCTTCTCCAATCCTTTCCCGGCGTCGTTCGCCGCTGTAGCTGTATCCCCAGTTCCGTCAGTTCTCCGGTCTTGCGGTTCTCCAGCTTATTGTGCGTCGCCAAGCTTACGCTTATCAGGTTCCAATCTTCCCACGCCCACTCCGGATATTCATCGGCCGGATAGATGTGATGTACAACTACCGCCTCTTCTGTCCGTCCGTATCTTTTCGCGATTTGACATACATATCCATCCAACCTCAGAATATGCTTTCTTTTTCTTTTCCATTTCGTTCCGGAGTAATCAAACATATTTATCGATAAAAGCGCCCCGCGGTGCGGCAACACCACGAGGCAAAACAGAAATAACTTTGTGAGTTGAGCCATCCAGCTTTCGCCTTCCGGCTCAAGTATTATTATACATATGCTTTTTATGCGTGCTATGCGTTTTTCAAATAATCGTCAACTCTTCTGCTCACACGGCTCTGATCCAGGTGCACCGCCTTCGCCACATCCTTTTGTTTACGCCCATCTATAAAGCACATCCTGAATATCCGTCTCGTCAGGCTTTCGTCGATATTTTCGACAAAAGTCTCTATTTCTTCGCACTCTTGCTCCAGTTGCTCCTTCCGGCGCAGATCCCGGTTCTGAAGGCGCTCATACTTCGCTTGGTCGAATCCCACCACGCTCTGTGGCATCGGATATCCCTTGCTGTAATCGAAGATCACGTCATTCCCGATCAAGCCTTCATCCCTCCACCGGTTTTTGAGTATGTAGTCCAGTTCCTGAATCTCGTCCTTCTTACTCCGGTATCCCTGAAGCAACTCCTTTGTTATGTCCATCCGCATCACTCCCTATCCCGTATTTTCTCGCCAGGTACTCCACCGGATCCTCATGCCTGCCTTCCAGCAACTCCGGCGGTACCGGCTCGTCTCCCTGTAGTCTCCCGCTCTCCAGTCCTTCAAGGAGACAGTCGAATAGCTCAGCTACCGTCATCTGCATCGCCCCTTCTGTCTATTCCAAAATCAAATAATGACATCTGATTATTAATGCCTTGAATAGTTGTTTGTGGTCTATCGTAATCTCTCAGCACCCTTCGTATAGCACTTATAAAAGGCTTTATGCTTATCCCTTCTATTTCGCATACCATTTTGTCAAAGTCCAGTTCTCTTCTTATTCTTTCAAGAAATGACATTCTCGCTTCATTTTCCAAGACTGTCGGATCTATTTCTTCATTCTCAACCTCTTCTTCGATGTACATGTTCACCGAAAGGGAATAGTCATTTTCTTCTATCGCTTCACGGGATATAACTTCGATGCGATCACCGTCTTCAAAAATTATATCCGTGGTCTGCCTGTTCTTTTTTAACACGATAATGCATGTGCTGATTGTTGTATCCTCAAACGTGTTTCCCGGAACATGTACCACGCGGTCTATATAATTGTTTTCAATAAACCATCTTCTGATTTTTCCTTCTCTCTGACCCCTGTATAAAATTCCCGGGAACTCCAGTATTACCGCAACCCCCGAATCCGACAAATGATAAAGAATATGCAGCATAAACGCATAGTCTGCCTTTGATGGTGGAGGAAGAATCGGACACTGAGCAAAACGCTTATCCCCCTTCAGGCTATCCGGATCCCATTTAACGGAAAACGGAGGATTCGCCACAATGCAGTCAAATTTCATTCCTCTAAATCCATCATTTTTTAATGTATCGCCTGCATATCCCCTGAAGTTTGGAAGATCTATCAGACTAAGCTGTTCATCATCCAACTCTTGCCCGTACTTTTCCACATTATCAGGAAATACCTTCAGCAGATTTCCCGCGCCGCACGTCGGATCATATACGCTTTTCGGCTGGACATCTACGTAGGACAACAGCCTATTCGCTAGTTCTGGAGGGGTGTAAAAAATTCCATTATCCTTAAACTCCTGTCGTATATTTTTAATACTTTTCTGTCTCACGACCCTCCATGTCCTTTCGTTTTCTTCCCGGTAATGTGGTGATATGCCTGCTTTGATTTCATTCCATCTGCCACCTCGGAATCATCTGGCATATATATCACATTGCCTCCTTTGTCTATGCGATCGAGCAGAATGTCAAGCGCTTTTCTCGTTTCGTCATACGATCCATATTTTCCGAGTATCCCTCCACGAGTCGTACTTCCGGCAGAACACTTTACAGACCGTCCGTCAGACCCTATGTATAGGTTTGTAACGTGTCTAAGGTTATATGCGTCATTGTGATCCTTATTCGCTATAATCATTCTCATCACCGTCCCTCACACTGTAATTCTAGTATGCCTTATGTACGAACTGCCGTGCCGCATGTCCGTCCGGCTTCTTCTCTGCCAGACCGCCGTATCGTCTCTGTAAATCCGCCTTGACTTCCGCGGGGCTGCGCCGGTTGTCTGTGCTTCGTTTCATTTTTACACACCCCTTCCAATGCAAAATCCTACAAGAAATCCGGTGATCACTCCCGTGGCTGTGGATACCAGGCAGACCAGCGCTGTTGTTAGTCCTCCCATTAAATCCCGCCTTTCTCGACTATCTCAACCGCTCTATTTCCTTTCTCATCATCGATAATGCATCCTTCTTCCTTCAATTCCTCAATCACCTTCTCCTTGTCAAAGGCTGTCGGCTGTCTTCTGATAAGATCTTTCCATAAATCCGCAAAACCGTCTTGGCAATACTCATCCGTATATCTGCAAAATTCATCAGCATCAATCAGTCTCATTGTCTGCCCTCCTGTTCCATTCGTAAATTTTAGGGCATCCGCTCGGATGCGCTCCAAGCATTGTAGATGTCAGCACAGGGGTTTTGCAGTCTGGATTTTTACAAAACCACGCATCATCATATTCGCATCTTGTTTCCGGCGCTCCTGTGCCTTTGCAACAAATCTCACTCATCTTCCATTCCCTCCAAATTCTCATCAATAGCCTGTCCGCAGTTCGGGCAATACTTAATATCTAAGCATTGTTTCTGGCCTAGATACCAACCGCATTTACACCATAACCCACTAAATTTCTTGTAATTTCTGTGCGGTTTCTTCGGTTTCTGCTTCTCCACCGCCTCCCTGCATTCTTCCACGGTTCCGATTTCTCGATATTTCTCCAATTCTTCGCAATCTCTTTCATACGCTTCTCTATTCGTCATTTTTCGCTCCTTTCCGGATGATTCGGGCAATCCCCACACTGATCTATTGGCCAACAACAGGAACCACCGGTATATTTGCATGTTTCGGGTTGTTCCGGGCGATACGGCTCTGGAAGAGGTCGCCAGGCGATTACATCAAGTGACACTGAACACATACTGCCTACATACCATCTATCGCTATAAGGACTATATCTTGCCGTGTCTATGCTCCCATCTCTCCTGCAAGCGAGGACATGTTCTTGTTCAGCTTCCGGCAACCGCTCCTCCACCGGGATCCAGCCGTCATTCATGTGCTTGCGGATGATATCCTGACACTCTTTATACGCCTCGATGAATGCTTCAGCCACATCGTTCGCTACTTGGTCAAGTTTATCGTGTGGTGGTTTCACTATAATCTTTTCCGCACTTGCTTTTCTCTGTTCTATCTCTTCCAGAATCTTCTCTAATTCCTGCATGCCAGTTCGTCCAGCCTCCTTCTTACCCCTTCCAATCCGCAATAGTTGATTATTTCATCCAGTATGGTGTCGAGGAAGTATACCGGTGTTTCCTTTTCGGGATCTTCCCATTCATCTTTGGAGCAATCGAACACGATTGCAAATTTATATCCCTGTCCGCCGTATCTTCCCCACAGTTCTTCGTATATTTTCTGTGGATTCGCATCCTTGCCCTTTATCCGTAATGCTGGATAGTTTCCATATCTATCTTCCTTTTCATCTTCGTATACCTTCATTTTCCCCTGCTCTCCTTCTGATCTGTCAGGCACCGTGTTCCGTCCCACATTAGCCGGTAACCGCAGTTCGGGCAGAAATTATGGTGGATCATTACCGTGCTTCCGCAATTCCCGCATGTGTACCAGCTTTTTACGTGTTTTCCTTTGTTGTATTTCGGTTTTGCGCCGTCCAGCTTTTTAAATTCATATAATACCCGGTTTACTGATCTCTCGTAGTCCATCCATTTTTCCGGCGGAAGAAGATCCTGGATCTCTTCCGTCAGAATCTCCACGCATCTTTTCTTCGATACGCAACTACCGAAGCTTATTCCTTTCTGCATGTCAGTCCTCCCACTTAATCCTCTGGCCGCATTCACTGCAAAATGTCCAATAATCCCTGGTCATTGCACCGCATTTTGGACACTCTCCTACTTTGCATCCTATGGCGCGACTATACCCTGTAATAATCGCTGCTTTCGCCGTATCCCGCTCCTTCAGCTCCCGGATATGTTCCGGGATAAGTCCGGTATCCTCAACCACATTGTCCGGCCAATACTGGGGCAATTCTTCTATAGTCCGTCTCAGCCCCTTATAGCAGGATGCGATAATGTCTTTCTCTCGTTTTCCCTCATAACACATCATCGTATCCTGCATGTCCTCTTCCAAGGCATTTATCACATTGCTTTTAATCAGATATCCCATCTCCGCTCTCCTTTCGTTTGTTTTGACTATCCGTCCACTCTCTTGTTGTAATGCCGCTCACCGTTCAAAAATTCCTCCTGCTTTCTCTGCTTCCCGAGGATCTGCCGCATTTTATTTATCGTGCTCTTCGGAGTCTGATCTTCAAAGAACTGTACGATCAGTTCAAGTCGTTTCACCTCGTCCTTCTGTCTGCGGCGTTCCCTCCTGCTTCGCTGGAGTCGCGTTGCCACTCGGTTTCGTTCCGCTTTGTCTTCCGCAAATTCCATCTCATGCAGAAGATCCTGAAGACGCATGTCTTCGATCTTCACAGCCTCCTGAGCAGCTTTATATTCATACCTGATCCGGTCTATGTAGTTTATGAAGTCTGATAAGACCTCAGAAGGCTCTTTCTCCTTTTCTTTCATTTCCTCCATCCGCTTTCTTTAATCCATTGTTTCTGCCTGCTGCCCCTGATACATTTCTTCCGCGTCTGGTCCTTCTCCGTATTTTTCCGCACACGCTTTACTGTCCGGGATCAGGAACATGCACGCCCCTTCTGTTATCTCGCATTCCCATCCGTGATATTCATCCGTCGGTCTTGCCGCTTTGCACGCCATATTGTCTCCTTTCTCCCGCCGCCCGCAGACGGCGGGAATACCTGTATTTACTGGTTGCGTGTGACATACTGTATGTACCTATCGCCTTTCGGCGGAGGTGCCTATAGATAATTCTTTCCCGCGATTTCCATCCATTCGTCGCGGGTGTGGTTCTGCTCATATTCCTTCTGGGCGATTCTGCAGAGCAGTTCCCGGATCTCCCGGTTTGCGTGAACCGCCTGCTGCCCCTCGCGATGGTGAGGGATGCAGAGATATACCTTTATCCCTTCTCCTTCCGCCCTGGTCCGGCGCCCGCCGCCGTAGAGGATGTGATGCTCCTCTGTGTACTTTGTGCGGTAGTCCCCGTTTAGGCGGGAGCAGAGATAGCAGACTCCCTTTCTGGTTTTCAGGATGCTCTTTTTATGCTTCTTCTGCTTCTTTTTCTTTGTTGGCTTGGGGAACGCCATGTCCGAATAATCAATGCTCATCCAGCCACGTCGCCTCCATGTCCGCAATATGCAGCAGAAATGCGAGCGGGTACCTCTCCCATGCTTGCGACAACTCGTAGGGAAGAGTTTTGGCCCGGACGTCAAATTGTCCCATATGCCAGCTTATCGCCACAATTTCCTCATGCGTAAGCTGCATATACCGCTGGATTAGGATCACGGACTTTTCTCCGTGTCCAATCGGAAGCTGATTCTCATATCCGTATTTGTATATTCTCTTTCCGTTTTCCTCCCAGGAAGCTTTCTGCACATAAAAATTCGCTTTGCACAAATCATGCAGCAGTGCTACAACCGCTATTCTTTCCGTTTTATTTACTCCCGGTATCTCGTCCGCCTTCCTGATCAGTCGCCTAAATACGTTCAGCGAGTGTTCCACAAGTCCTCCCGGGTAGTTCCCGTGATATTTCGTGCTCGCAGGTGCAGTATAAAAATCCGTTGCTGCAATCCAGTCGAGAAGTTCTTCAACTCCCGGTCTTTTAACGCTTTCGCGAAGTGCTTTTTCGAATGTCTTCTTGTTGTCCTCAATCATCATCTCGTTTCTCCTTTGTGTATAATTCATGTGTCCCATCCAGGATCTTAAGTTCATCCAGGCTCCCGAAGGTGAATCCGTATTTCTGGAGCACTCTGTAAAAGCTCCGGAGCGTTTCCATGTCCTTGTTGTACGTACCAAGGTTGTTTACCGGCTCGTATGGCTGGCTTCCATCGCTTAACATGATCAGCATCTGTTTTTCCATGTCCATGCCCCCGAACTTCTCTATAGCCGCTTTTTCCTTTTCCGGCTCCTCATAGCGAGGTATCCCGTAGAAATCCAGAATTCTGTTTAGGTACAATCCTCCGCCACGGCATATAACATCCATATAGATTTGCCACATTTCTTTTACCGGATCGCAGTCTTCCGGGCAGCGATACTTTCCCGCTATGATTTCTGCGATGAAGGCGTTTCGTGTCTCTTTCATTTCCTTTAGGATGTTCTCAATCTGTTTCTTTCTCCTCTTCAGTTCCCTTGTCTCTTCTTCCTGTTTGCTCAGCGGTTTTTCTGCGTTTTCCTGCTTTTTTACGACATAGATGCTGCTAAAATACCTGTAAGCAAAGAGTTTTCCCGGATTTTCAAACTTTCTGACTTCTTCCGGGTTACACTCTTTGAGGTCGTATCTTTCAACGTCTTTCCACTTTCCGCCCCATCTTTCCTCCTGGGCCTTTTTGGGTGCGGGCTTGATTCCCTGCTGCCGGAGTTTCTCCATGATCTTTTCCGCCGCCTCATTTACCTTGGCTTCCTCAACCGCGCTTTTCACTTTCCATTTGATCTGACTGGAGTTCGTGGAGCTTGCAAGAATCTTATTCCTGGTTTCCACGTCTTTGATCTTCTCCAGTTCATACAGATCGGTCAGGTTCAGCTGGAAGCTTTCGTCCTCCTCGGCGTTCCCGAGGAGTTCCTGGTCCAGCTTCGCGAGATTAACTCTGTGGCGCACCGTGCTCCTGCTAAATCCCGTCTTTTCTGAGATGCTCTCCTCCGTTTCTCCAAGGTCCAGCATAAGCTGGAATCCCTGCGCCTGCTCGATCGCGGATAAGTCGCTCCTCTGCATGTTTTCCAGGAGCATGGTGGATATCTGGTCTTTCTCCGACATTTCTGCGACCGTACACGGCAGCGTTTTGATGCCTGCTGCCCTGGCCGCGGTTAATCTCCTGTTCCCGATCACCACCCAGTAATCCCCGGTGTTTCCCGGTTCCGGCACGACTGTCAGGTTCTGGAGCACCCCCTGTGCCCGGATGCTGTCCGCCAGTTCGTCGATTCCCGTGTAAGTTTTTCTTACGTTCTTCGGGTGTATCTTCAGCTTGTCGATGCTGATGTCCTGTATCATATTCCTATCTCCTCTCCATTCATTACTGCCCTTAACGTTTCTTTGTAATCGTTGTATTTGCTGTAACGGAACTCAATCTTGTGTCCCTTTACCTTCTCGAGGAACAGTTCCCAGAGTTCCTTATTCTGTACCGCGGTCCCCGCAGCCTTCTTCCATTCCGCCCGGCGCCACTTCTCCGGGTTCCCCTGCTCGATCATGCCTTTTATGTACAGATTTTCCGAGTAGAAGATCAGGTGGCAGGGCTGGTTCAGGCGTTCCATTGCACGAATCGCCGCAATCAGGGTCAGCCTGTTAAATGTGGTCCCTTTTTCTTCCCCGGCTACCGTTCGGGTGACATCTCCGTGCATACCAGTAAATACTAGTATGGCCGCGTATTTTCCGTCCTTCTCGATTGGTGCAATAAAGGACGTTTCTATGTAGATTTTTACCGTTTTCACTTCAAATCCTCCTGTTCAGCCGGATCATGGTGTATCTCCTGTATTTGTACCCCGTCGCCGGGTTGATGCCTTCGTGGATCTTTGCGATGTAATATCCCTTCTTGGGTTTCACCTCTTTTTTCCATCTTCTAAGCTTGTCCACCGCCGGTTCCGGGAGAGGCATGTTTCGGGATGTACTGTAACTGGATTCTTTTATCCGTGGCTTTGCCGCGGATCCGTCTGCTTTCTTCTCCAGGGTGTGCTGGCTCTTCGTTATGTAGGCGGCCAGCCGGGAGAAATCCTCATCGTAATACTTGCTTTTCTTCAGCTTTTCGATGTAGATCCCGCCGTGGGTCCAGGCTTCCTCCAGGATGCCGGCCGTTTCCGGGATCCCAGTGAGTATCAGATGGATATGCCATGCTCCCCGGGTCCCTCGTTCGATGTTTCGGATCCAGTAGAGCGGGCTCCCCCGCTTCCGGTATTCCTTCCGTATCCGTTCGATCAGATTCTTCCAGTGCTTTTTGGCCTGCTCCATATCTGCTGGTCTGTCCTCCACCCGGTAGGTAAGGGTTGCAAAATAATCCTCCGGGGTCATGTACTGGATCATTCGGCACTGGCACAGCCTTGCTTTGTTTGCAGCGTTGACCCGTTGCATGTCCTCTTTTGTCGGTTTCTTCTTTTTTTGCCGGGGTGTCCCCGGGGCTCCATATCTCCCATCGTGATATTCCCCTACGATCAGGACATCTCCTCCCCTTAGTTTCATTGTTTTTCTCTTTGTTGCCATCTGCTTTCCCGTCTAACTTTAATATCTTTATCGAGTTATAAAACGGGGCGTAAACCCCCGATTTTCTTGACTTTCCCGCCCCGTAACGTTATAATAATTATGTCTAAATTTTAATATCTTTAGGGCGAAAGCCTTGCCGCATCTGCCGTCAACAGATGCGGTATTTTTATAGGATCAAATATGTATTTCCGGTCTCTTTGGCTTTCTTCTCTGCATACGCTTTTGCCTCCTCAAACGTTCCCGATCTGCATTCCAGGCCATACGGATCATCCCAGCGGATAATCCAGATTGGTTCAATTGGATTTTTCCTTCCTTTTTTCTCTTCCATTTTGCCTTTTGATTTGTTATTATGTTTATGTGCTTTCCTGAGCACTCGCGAGGCCCCCCCTCATATGCGGGTGCTCTTTTCATTTCTCTGTTTCATGTACATCCTCATGTACCACTTTTCACATTCCCTGCAGTATGAGTTCCTGTAGATGCGAATCCCCTTTTTTCCTTTTCCCTTCATTAGGCGGAACTCAGTCTCCGGTTTTATCTTCCTGCAGATTGCGCACATCTTTTCCACCTCTCGGCACCTCCTCTCTGAATCCAAGATCAAAAACCTTCCGGATCTGATCTCCTGTAAATGCGATCTCGCTTCCTCCGTATCCTTCCAGAGCCCCGACCAGCGCGATCCGCTTTGATTCCCCCGGATCCATGTGTGCCAGTTCTTTCTTTACGGTTTCGTAAAAGCAGTTAAACTCACCTTCTCGCATTATTCTCGCCATTCTGATCACCTTCCTTCACATCGGTCCCGCCTGCAGAATATAGATTATGATCGCCTGGGCGATATTGACTCCCAAGGACACACTAAACGCGAATGCTGCTTTGCGGAGCATCCGTCGGTATTCTCTTCCTGTGACTCGTTTTTTTGTTTCTAAGATCGGTTTGCGGTCAAGATTGATTACCTGAAGTTCAGGCTGCTCCGCTTTCCTTTCTCTTACTTCTTTCATGCTTGTCCTCCCTTCTCCCGCTTACGCGGGTTTCTCTATTATGTAATTCCTTTCGGATAGCACCCTCTGATTGGTGCTATCCGCGAAGGCTTCTCTGTCTTCGAGGTCCTTTATTTCAACCTCTTTCCCGTTGATGACAACTATGCTTTTTACCGTCAAATGCACCACCTCTCTTAAATGTATGCTCTCCTGATTGTCCAGGTTTCCTGTGTTGCAGTCATCCGATAGCTTAAGCCGTCTCCTTTTCAGTTTCCTGTTTCTCCATGTCCGCTCTAGCTTTTAAGATATCCATGCTGCTCTTCGCAATCAGGAGTCCTTGCGGATCATGCTCTGCCAGATATTTCGCTGTTTCTACCATCTCGGCGATGTCTTTTCTGTCTTTTTCACTCACTCTTGTTCTCACCTCCTCCGAAAATCTGGTATAATCTTCTCATCAAATAATGAAAGGATGTATTATGCTATGAACAATGTTTGCTTTGTTGTAATGCCTATCGGCACTCAAAAGATTGGCGATTTAACTATCACTGAAGATGAATTAAAAAAGAAATATGATTACATAATCAAAAACGCCATTTTAAAAGCCGAGCCAGATCTCGAAGTAATACGAGCCGATGAAGAGCTCAACCCTGGATCTATTAGCAATGATATCTTTACAAAGCTTATGCATTCACGGTATGTGATTGCAGATATCACATACCCGAACCCAAATGTGTTTTATGAGCTCGGGATTCGTCATGCAATAAAGCCCGGGACCATTCTCATTCGTGAAAATGTTGATTTCTCCATTCCCTTTGATATATCCCATCTGCGATATATCACCTATACGCAAGAGCCTGATGGAATGAATAAGCTCTCCGATCAGTTAAAAAAACAATTTGAATTTTATAAAAATCATCCGAACAAACCTGATAATCAATTTTTGGAACTTTGTTCATTTACCAATTACGTTCCCACAATTTACGGAAAGCCTTCCGTAAGTAAAGAGGATGTTTTTGCAAGTTTGATGGCAGCTTTTATCAGTTCTCCGGCTCTAATGGAGATTTTAAGTAACAACACTCTCAGCGAAGAGGAACAGCAACGCGCAATGCTTATCGAAATAGGCAAAGATCCTGATAACGCGCAGAAGCTAATCTCTTCTTTAATTCAGGCTGGCATTATTGATGTTTAAACTCTTGTTTCGTTCTTTCGATTAATGTATCCAGAAACATTTCGTAAGAATGATTACTTCGAAATGATGGAATGTTTTCGGCGCTTATTTCTACCGAAAGCATTCCTTCTTTTAATTTCAGTGTCTTTTTAATGCTCCTTTGAGTTTTTTCTTCCATCTATCTCACCTCGCTTTCTTGTGCTTATGTTGCAATTATATGCCACATGCTTGCATTTGTCAATATCGCTTTTGCAACATTGTTGCATTTTTTATTGACTTTGCTTTTCCGCTGTTATATACTCAAGTAAAAGGTGGTGATGAACTTAATGAATGAACGCATAAAAGAGTTAAGAAAGGTATTAAATCTAACCCAACAAGAATTCGCAGACAAGCTCAATATAAAAAGAGGGGCCATTGCCAATTATGAAATCGGAAGAAATGAGCCAATCGATGCAGTTATTTCTTTAATATGCAAAGAATTCAATGTAAGCGAAGACTGGCTCCGCAATGGCGAAGGTGAGATGTTCAAGGAGCGATCCCCTTCTGAAGAAGTCGGCTATTATGTCGAGGATCTTCTGGAATATGACGGGAACGGGAATCCGTTTTACGATATGATCATAGAAATGATGAAGAAGTACAGCGAACTCGACGATAAGTCAAAGACCGTTATCCGGGAATACTTCCGCGGTGTTGCAGATGGAATACATAAAGAAAAGCAGGAGGGCTAAAGCCTCCCGCGTTTTTCAAGATACCTGTATATGATTGCGCATAGCTGCCTGATGATATTATAATCCTTCTTATCATCCAGCTTCGTTAATAAGGTTTTGAGTTTCTCCATTATGTACACCCTCCCGACTGCAAAAACACATGTTCGAAATTCCTTGATTGTATAATATCACAGTGGGTGTCCGATTTAAAGGTATTCTCGATCTTAACCTCTCTATCCATCTGAAGCTGATCCAGCTTCTCGATATCTATGATCTCCCCTGTCTCCAAGTCCACGCAGTCCATAATTGCCTGCTCTATCTCATATAATGTTGCCATGCTCTACCTCCATATAATTCCTGTATTGTCTTTTCATTGTTTCTCTTAATATCATCTGGCCATCCTGATCCTCGGTAAGGAGCTCGTCCACCATCTGTAAGTTTCGCTCATGCGTGCTGTGACAGGTGCAGCGCTCGCCGGGATCAAGATAGGCTCCGCAGTCTTCGCATCGGTAGTTATACATCAGCAGTCACATCCGACGTGAGTCCCAAAGTCGACTTGATCCGTTCTTTGTCAAGACTGTATTTCTCGCCTTCGATATACTCCATTAAGACTTTCATCCTGACGCTCAGCTCGATATATCGCTTATATTCTTCCATTGTTATTGTGATTTTCTCTTCCACTTGCATTTCCTCCTGAATATGCTAAAATATAATTGTTTTTATTCCCGAGTGCCCGAGAGGTTGCCGCCTCGTTTAAGGGCACTCATTTTTTATTTCTGAGCTTAAGTATCTCAGCCACCTGCACAGCGGTAAACATTGTTTCCGGCATCATCGCCCCAAAATATCCGGCAATCACCGCCATACGCTGGGCAGTGGTCTCATACTCGGACACTGTGCCTTTTATTCTCGCGTACCATCTTTCAAACTCCTGATCCGTCATCGTCCTCACCTCCTTACACCGGCCCCGCCTGAAGCACCCAGATCACCACTGCCATGATGCAGATGACTCCCATCAGGACCAGGTTCGTGATCCGCGACTTCAGCAGACGGTAATCCTTTCTCTTCGGCTTCCGGGGCGGTGCCGGGCGCTTCTGCCAGAGCACGTCCAGTTCCGGCTTCGGGGGCGCTGTTACTTCATGCATTCCTTCTCACCTCCTCTCATAACAACTCGGACCTTCTTTCTTCCGGAATCTTCAGCACTTTGCATAACGCTTTCAGTTCCCATCTCCGGAAGGTATCCGGCTCCCGCATCCTTGCATAGAATGTTGACTTCGGGATCCCGCACCGCTTTGCTACTTCCGGCATATCCAGAAGAGCATTTCCTGCGAATTCACAGATAATGCTCTGCGCTGCCTGTGCATCTTTCTGATCACCCAATAATACTTTTGGCATCCTGTACCACCTCCTTCTCTGCTTTCTGCTCCCGATCCATAACTATTGTCCATCTCTCCTGCTCAAGCTGATCAATTCTTCCCGTATCCCTAAGCATCATGCAATGTGCGACAGTATATAAGCGACGCAATCTAATAATGCTATTGATTTTTTCTACTGCTTTAACTATTTGAGCTCGATATTCTTCCACACTTGTTTCCATACATCTTACCTCGCTAAGAATTTATTGATAAAATACTGCTGTCCTTTCCCGGTTACTTTGGTAGTTCTTGTAAGTCTTGTACTTCCATCCGGATTCGCAATCGAGCTTTCCTTTATCTCAAAAAGTCCTTGCTCTACATATCTCTGCATCGGCATGTTGTAGTCTGATCCACTTTTCATCAGATATCCGTTCTCTCTCATCCATTTAAAAAGACGTTTCTGACCGATTTCATGACCGTTCTGGCAGATAAGTTTTGCAAGCTGACCGATCAATATTGATTGCTTCGATGTCGCGACCGCATCAGCAAATATTTCTTTTGGTCTCATGCGTTCGATAATCTTATCCTGTTCTGCAATCATCTTTTGCGCCGCTTTCAGACCTCTTGCCATCACAAGTTCTGGCGTATTCCATGCCTTCTCAAGATCAATTAGATACTGTCTGCACTGTTTCCCTTTTTCCGTCCTGCTCATAAGGCAAATATGTTTTGTCATATCAACAGATAACTGGTAGTCTTGCAACTCTCTGCGTGCTCCATTATTTACAACCGTACCCGTAAGTACACTTGTAAAATCCTCTCCTTCAACAAAGCCCTGACTGTTTGTTTCAAACCATGCGCTGAAGCGTTTCTCGATTGCCAGTGCCTTATGAAGTTCTCTTGCCGATACTGTCGGCTGCTCTGTGTCGTAGTTGATTTTGATTAATTCCTGCATCTAGTCTCCTTTCATTTAGTTAAATAACGTTTAGCTTTTTAGGTAAAAAAATATTCACCGTATTCAGAAATGTCAATATCCAAAAGCTGAGACCATTTAATCATATCTGCCTGCGAAAACCCCGTTTTTCCGTTGAGTTTTAAAGACAATGAATTCTTAGATAATCCCAATACCTCTGAAAATTTTTCCTGACTGCCATATTTTTCTACAATCCTGCCACGAAGTTTTCTGTATTTGTATGGCATTCATCATCCTCCTCTCTTTCGGTATATGCGTAGTTTAACACTTTTTAACTCTCATGTCAATATAAAAGTTAAATAAAATTTAACTAGAGATTGAATGTTTAACCGCTTTGTGATATCATAT
>ERZ1090864.985-NODE-988-length-14235-cov-9.725176_pt1 | contig 14235 bp, 20 predicted proteins | sample MGYA00478479_ERZ1090864 | MGnify/ENA primary metagenome ERZ1090864 (study PRJEB33644, sample SAMEA5815743) | chicken gut metagenome | biome: Chicken; feature: Gastrointestinal Tract; material: Caecum | place: Ireland | collected 2019-01-01 | study: A study of the... | reverse complement strand
CCGGCAAGATCGTCCCCGGCGACGTGGTGGTCATCCGGTACGAGGGCCCCAAGGGCGGCCCCGGTATGCGGGAGATGCTCAACCCCACCTCGGCCCTGGCCGGCATGAAGCTGGACACCACCGTGGCCCTGATCACCGACGGGCGTTTCTCGGGCGCGAGCCGCGGCGCCGCCATCGGCCATGTCAGCCCTGAGGCTGCCGCCGGCGGCCCCATCGGCCTGATCGAGGAGGGCGACACCATCACCATCGACATCCCCAACGCCAAGATCACCCTGGAGGTGTCGGAGGAGGAGCTGGCCGCCCGCAAGGAGCGCTATACAGCGCCCCAGCCCAACGTCCAGTCGGGCTGGCTGAGCCGCTATGCCCGCATGGTCACCAGCGCCAATTTCGGCGCAGTGCTGAAGTAAGCCGGCGCAAGATCCATCCGCTGCCCGAAGATCCGTTCGACCCCAAACGGGCCGCGCAGACCAAAGCAAGAGGTCCAACAAACGCCCCTGTGCTGCACCTTGACGGTGTGACACAGGGGCGTTTTTGCAGGCTTTTTCGAATCGCCTGCAAACAGGCCGCAAAAACAAAAACCCCGCATGGACACTTGGTTTTTCAAGCATCCATGCGGAGACTTATCAAGTTGCGCCAGCAGGAGTCGAACCCTCCAAACCATGCGCAGCAACGTCCTGTTTCATTCTTTGCCGACCTTGTGCTGACTTTTATGGAAGTGATAGAAAGCGTTCAGCCTGTCGGCTGCGCTCTGTACCTGCCGCTCCCGGATGTGGGTGTAGATCTTCCGGGTTGTGGCGATGTCTGCATGACCCAGAATCTTCTGGGCCTCCAGCTCCCCCACCTTGGCCTCGTACATGGTGGAGGCCATCTCGTGCCGGAACTGGTGGGCCGTCACCGCCGGACGCAGCACCGGCGGCAGTTCTTTCAAAGGGCGGACGCCTTTGCTGTCCCGGGCGCGGCGCTTGGCGCGGTAGCGCTCCCCGCTCTCGCTGATCTCCACCATCCCCAGGGTCTTGCAGTATTCCAGCCATTGGTGGTGGTACTGGCCATCAGTCAGGGGCTCGGGGCCATCCGACAAAATATAGTCATCAGGCCGGCCCCGGCGCGGCTCCAGGACTGCCCGCAGCGGGTCCAGCAGAGGAACCTTGCGGATGCTGTTTTTGGTCTTGGGGGTGCTGATCCGCACCCCGCCGCCCTTCCAGCTGACCGACTTGGTGATGTGAATCCAGCCCCCGTCAAAGTCCACGTCCCGCCACTGGAGGGCGATCACTTCCCCCAGCCGGCAGCCGGTGAACATGAACAGCCAGGCACACAGCCCGAAGCCCTCCGGGTGATCCTTCACCATCTGGATCTGCTCGGGGGTGGGCGGCTCCCGCTCTGTTTTGGGCGCCCCCTTGGGGGCCTTCACCACACTCACCGGGTTGTAGACTTCATTGTCCCGCAGGCACCAGAACCGGAAAATCAGGCTCAGCACGCTGCGGGCATTTTTGATGGTGCTCTCGGCCAGGCCTTCATCTTTCAACTTTTCGCCGAAGTTGTCCACCATCCCCGGTGTGATCTCTTTCATCTGCCGGCCGGAAAAGGCGGCCAGGCACCGCTTGTAGTGGGATTCATAGCTCTTCCAGGTGCCGGCCTTGATCCGGGTCTGGTAGTCGGCCCACCACTCCCCCGCCACCGTTTCAAAAAGGGCGGACGCTCTTTTCTGGGCCTCAAAGTTCACCAGGGCATCCCGGTACTTGCGCTCACACTCGGCCGCCGTCTTGCCCAGAAAGTGGCGGACGCTGCCGTCCGGCATCTTCCGCTTGATCTCCATCCGGCCGTCGGCCCGGCGCTTCTTCTTCGCCATACAGAAAATCCTCCTTTGGGTACAGTTTGACAGACCCCGCCCAAAAGAGGTATAATCACAGTGTTCCACGACTGTGCGATGATCCTCTTTGAGGGGAGCCGGTTGCTTTCCCGTCCGCCTGTTCCAGCAGGAGGGCGGGATTTTTTGTTTTGGATGAAATCGTTTACCATCAGCCGCTCTGCGTTGCAGAAAACGGCCGGCAGCAAAAGGTCGTATCTAAAAATCGTTGGCAATACCGAACATCAAGGAGCGCGAATCACCATCCCATTTTCGTCCACAAGGAGATCAGAAGAAAGATACTGGAGTGGAGATGAGACAGGTCTGATCCGACAATCATTCTGACTGTCATCTTGGAGTGCATCAAGCGAGATATGCAGTTTTTCGCAAGCAGTTTTCCAGCTATATTGTTTATTGAGTTTACGAAGTTGCTTTTTCCTAATGTATTCTTCCGGATGATTTACTACTTCATATCCGGCCTGATGGAGAAGCTGTTTTACAATATAGGACCGGTCAGCAGGCAGATTCAGCCCAGCAAAAGTTTCGGGAGAAATGACATGAGCAGAACAAATCTTTTCCATCTGTTTTTCAATTTGTGGGATATCGTTCACAGGATATACTTTGGCTCCCTGCTCCATCTCTTCAAAAATCCAGCGGCAGAACCCTTCATCGTGTTTAAAACGGACTTTCTCAAACAGAGGATCCTGCAGCATATCGTAGTCCTGGTTTTTGGTCAAAAGCATGTGGCCATACTGGGCGCTGCAGCGCATAAACGGCTGATAACCAATGGGCATGATGATTTCTTCTGCGGAATCAGGTTCCGATAAAGCCCATTTCATGGATGTAATTTCGGTGGGGGAACGATAGAGAATCCCATATTGAGGATCTTTTGAGCCGGAGCTGGCAGCAAAATCCTTCTGGTTCAATGGGCGCCACCGGTGATGTTCATATTTGCAGCAAGCAAAGAAAAGCGCCGTCTTCAGATCACTCGTGAGGTCCATCATGGGCGTTGGTACTCCGTAGTGCTGAGCCAAGGCAAGATAATTTACATTACAGACGGGCCAGTGCTTTACTGCATCAAATTGATTTAGAAAATAACAAGCTTCCGAGATTGTAACCCAACGGGCCATCAGTTTGATTCGATCTATGCCGTTATTAAATCGGTACATACTTGGCCTGGAAGATCCATAATAAGCACTTTCGCCGCGGTAAAAATAGCGGCTTTTAGGCTGTGTCATGGCGGTCCCGATGAGAGGAAATGTTAACAGTTCTCCGGGAATTAAAATGGAGGAAAAAAGGCTTATGACAGAAGCCAGTTGTCCGGGATTAGAGCGGATAGCTGCCTCAATGGATCTCTGTTCTTCTGCTGTCATGCCGTCCCGCAGGATAAGCCAGTGATAAAGGCTGTCACTGCTCTGGACGGGAAGAATTCCGAGGAGAGACGCAGCATGGAGCAATTCTTGGGGATCTTCATGGGGGATGGACTTTCGAATTTTTTTGCATAGAGCCAGAAACTCATCTCTGCGGGTATGAAATTGTTCATCTTCAGCAATCATTTGCCGGAGATCGTCGGTGGTTATAAGAGGAATCTCCTCACAGCTTTTGGGCAGGTGGCACTGTCCCTGGTATTCACTGCTGTGATAATATTGCTGGATGCATTGGTTCCAGTCTGCCCGAGCCCCATAAAATGTCTGCAGGATCATTTGGATAGACTGAACGTAGTCTCTATAACGAAACGAGACATGCGTTTTGTCAGTGATATCAGGAGACTGTAGCTTATGATAGGCTTGTTCTTGAAGTGTTTCCTTTAAAATAAAGAGTCCCCCTTTCATCTGGGATCACGATAAAAATAGTAATAGGTTAATGATAGGAGAGTTAGTGGCACCGCTTGCAGGGGGTAAAACCGAGGGCCTGTGCCTCCTCCAGAGTGACCTGCTGTGGATCTTCCATCCCGCTGCAGCTGGAGCGGCTGTGATATTTGGTGCCGCCGTGGGTGGGAATCCAGACCATCACTTCCTGCTGCTGGGGCTGGGCCGGAGCGGGAGCAGCAGGGGCAGGCTCTGTCACAACAGGAGCCGGTGCGGCGGCCGCTTCGCTGGAAGCCGCCGGAGCGCTCTCAGAGGCTGCAGGCGCAGCCGGTTCTGATGCCGCGGCTGCCTCCTGCGGTTCCTGACTGGAAGCAGGCGCACTGTCGGCCTCTTCCCGTACCTCCTGGCTGGAGGCCGGCTCGCTGGCCGGGGTAGATTCTGCTGGGAGTTCTTCTTCCTGTTGCGCCTCCGAGGATGCCGTGATCATCGACGATGCCGGCCCGCTGGAAGCCACGGGCAGAGAAGAACCAGTGGTGTCGTCTGAGCTGCCGCCGGCCAGCAGGATCAGAACCCAGGCTACCGCCAGGATGCCGGCTTTCAGGGCCTTGTTGGAGACAAAGCTGCTCCGCCAGAACCAGATGGAGAGGGAGAAAGGCCAGAACAGGATGGCCAGTACCCACCACAGGCAGCCGTGGCCGGGGCGTTTGCCGCCTCCGCTGCTGCCGGATCCGCCGGATGCCGGTGTAAAATCCGAATGGCCCATGGTGGAAGCCTGGTCCAGCAGTTTGGGATCCGGCCTGGATTTGGGCTTTGCTTTGCCCAGGTCAGTGACATGGGAAATGCCTGTCCCTCGGATGGTGGACGTCACCGTCCGCCGTCCGTCGGCCCGGTGAGTGTAGCGAACGCCGCCAGCTCCCACCGACCAGCCTACGCCCTTCTTGCTGAAATTCAGCCGGAAGGGCCCTATTTTTGTACTCTTGTGAAACCTCCAACCCATGATGTTCCTCCTTTTAACCACAGCCCCCTGCTCCGCATTGCATGGAGACCTGCTTTTCTGTTACCCTTCCTCTCCCAGCTCCATCATGGAGTCCAGGAGCGCCCCTGCGCCCAGGGGCGGGCTGGCCAGCTGGACCCGGGTCTTGAGGCCGCCCAGGTTGAGGGCCACCGAAAGGATCGAGATGCCGCCGGTGGTCTTGGTCTCGGTTTTGGCTGTGCTGGCGCCCACAATCGCCCCTGCCGGGCCGAACAGCGCACCGCCCACCACGGCCCGGGTCAGGCCGCCTTTGGTCTTGGTGACCGTCTTTTCTCCGACCCGTTCCAGCTGGTATCCTTCCACCTCCGAGAACTGAAAGACCAGCGGTTCCACCTTGGGCTTCTTCTGCCCCGACAAATAGCCGAGCCGGTGATCCAGATCCACAAAAATAGAACCGCCCAGCGTCTGGGTCAAAACCTTGGTTTCATGGAACAGCTGGAACCGCCGATGGTTTTCTTCCCGCGCCTGCCGGACAGCTGCCACCGACGCCAGCGGTGACTGGACGCAGTACCGGGCGCACTGGGGGCAAAGGGTACCATCCGCAATTTCAGTACACAGATGCTTGCTCTCTTTTTCGCCGCAGACAGAACAAGCTGTTTTCCCGCCAAACAAGCCCATGGTGAACCTCCTCTTATTTTTAAATTCAGAAAGTCTTTCTGACCTCCATCACCCGGCCCATCACATGGACCGGCGTTTTTTTCAGGTCATAGACCTGTACCTGGTAGCTCGGATTATAGCTCTGGGGAGAGAGAAACACGGTGTCACCATCCTGGCGGAACCGCTTCAGGGTGGCCTCATCCCCGTTGACACAGACCACAGCGATGGTATTGGGGTCCACGGTGTCCTGCTGACGGACAATCACCGTGTCGCCGTCGCTGATACCAGCGGCGTTCATGCTGTCCCCCACGGCCCGCAGTGCAAAGTATGTTTCGCCGCTGTTCCCCTGATAGGCCACGTACCCGCTGATATTTTCCTCAGCATACATGGGATGGCCGCACCGCACCTCTCCCAGAATCGGGATCATCGGGCCTGTCCGCACCGGCAGTGCCCCCGACGGCAGCGCGGGGTCATCATCCAGAATGGCGCTCTTGGAGATCCCGAAATAGCAGGCCAGCTTTTCCACGGCCCCCATCCGGGGCACTTTGGCGTCCATCTCCCAGGTGGAAACCGCTTTATCCGATACGCCGGCAATCTTCCCAAATTCTGCCTGGGAAAGGTTGTGCTCGGTCCGCAGCCGTTTGATGTTCTCCCCGATACTCATGTTCGTTCACTCCTGTTTGCTTTCTAAGGTATAGACTACCCCAAAAGTAGAGAAAAGTCAACATGAAGTTGAAAAATCTCTACCAAAAGTTCTTTACATTCTACTTTTAGTGGAGTATACTACAGGAAACCATTGGAAATGCGAGGTGATAAATTTGGGTTTTACTTTGAAACAAGCCCGCCAGTATGCGGGGTTTACTCAGCTGGAAATGGCCCGCATTTTGGGCGTTTCACGGGATGTTTACCGCAAATTGGAGCGGTATCCTGAAAAGACGCCCATCGAGCTGGCCAAAAAATTCAGCACAGCGGTCGGCATTGACATCGACCAAATTTTTTTCGTCAATAGCTCTACTTAAAGTAGATTTTCAAGAAAGGAGGACCCTATGAAACGCGACAATCCCGAGCTGGAAGCCGTCTACCGCACCCTGTCCGAAAAGTACGGCCAGACCATGACCATGCAGGACGCCTGCAAAGAACTCCACGTCCAGACGCCCCGGGCGGCCCGCTCCATCATCCCCGAAGAATGGCATGGCGAGCGCCAGGGCAAGCGGATTCGTACATACAGTTTTGCCCGGCAGTTGGTGGCCTGGGCCGAGTGAAAGGAGGCCATCATGCAGACGATCCTTGAGCTGGCCGGCTATGCCGACTACCAGGCCACCTGCCTGAGCCCGGTGCTGTGGGCGCTGGCAGCCTTTGCCCTGGTGTCTCTGCTGGCGGGCTGGTGGTGCGACCGGATCGAAAAGCGGGCCCGGCGCAGAGCCATCCGAAGGAGGCGCCGCCATGGCCGCCGGTAAAACAAAAAGGCCCCACCCGATGGACTGGATCGGGCAGGGCCAAAAGGTGAGCTTTGCAAACGCTCACCTTCATTGTAGCAGAAATGGAGGAATTTGCAAGAATGGAAACCACAAACGCCGTCAAGCTGGCGGAAGATGTACTGAGCGCCGTGAAACATTTTAAAGGCGAGCTCACTGCAGAAGGCTGCCGCCAGGCGCTGGGGAAAAGCTACTTTTCTCACGGAGGATTAGATCTGGGTGATTTTCAGTGTTCTCCCCGAGGGGTCAAACTGATTCCGAGAGGTGAAGATTTCATGGACCTCACCTGGTCCAAATTTATCAAGTTCTGCCGTGAGAACGGCCTGATCGAGGAGGACGCCCATCCATGCAAAATCAAACCTGCCCCGAGCACGGATGCTGCTGCGACTGCGGCAGACCCTGCTGCCGCGTCGCCGGCGGCAACTTCGACTGCCTGGGAGAGCGGGGCGGATGCCGCCGCATCGACCCCCGGGAGCTGGACCGAACCCACCCAACCCTCACCATCGGGCCCCTGCTCCCCTGCGGAATGCGGCACTGCCGCGCCTTTGGCCTGTGCGCCCGATGCGCCCGCAACCCCCGCCGCTGGCTTTGATTACAGCGGCCTCGACCGTCCCACGGCGGACGCTCTGCACTGGGCCGAGCAGGAAATCTGCGACGCCCGCCGGGACTACGTCGCCAAGCTGGCCCAGGCCGTGTACATTGCCCACGATGCACTGTGCGGGGAAGTCGTCCAAAATTTGGACAACTCAAAACATGGTCACAGAGGGGATGACGCTTTTGTGTCCTGGTGTGCTTCTGTCGGCATGAAGCGCTCGACCGCTTACAATCTTCTCCAGGTAGCCGGGCTGCTGAACGGCGCCACCCCCGAGGAACAGGCAGTACTGGAAACCGCCAGCCCTTCCCTGCTGTATGCAGCGGCCAAGCCTTCCGCCCCGGCCCAGCTGGTACAGGGGGTCAAGGATGGCGACATCACCACCCACAAGCAGTACCAGGAGCTGCTGGCCCAACTGAAAGCCAAAGAACAGGAGCTGGCCGACGAGAAAGCCGCCCATGAGGCTGAGAGCAAAGCCTGCAGCGAGATCCTGGCCGATGAACAGCAGCGCCGCCAGGCTGCCAACGAAGCCCGGATCGCGGCAGAAAAGACGGCCCAGGAGGCAAAAGAGAGCTGCCGCACCGCCCGGAAAGCCCTGGACGCCGCCCGGGACCAGCTCCGCACCCAGACGGCCCGGGTGAAGGAGCTGGAGGACAGGCCCATCGAAGTGAAGGGCGCCGACTCTGACGACATTGCCCGCTGGCGCTCCGAAGGCGCCAAGCCGGTGCAGGACAAACTGGACAAGGCCCAGGCCGAAGCCGACGCCCTGCGGGAACGGGTCCGGGAGCTGGAAACCAGCCAGACCGAGGGCGAATCCGCCGAGGTGTCTGCCTCCAGGCAGATCGCCGACACGGTGGAGAGCATCCTCCGGGCCCAGTTCGAGGCACTGGACGCCCTGCCCTATGAAGTGTTCGAGGCGGCTGTGGAACCCTTTGAGGCCCTGCGGGACAAGCTGGGCGAGGCCCTGGAGTTTGGCACCTGGCCCAGCGGAAAGGAGAACACATGAGCCGGAAATCCAAGTCTCTCCAAACCATTGTGGAGAAGCGCCTCTGCGGCCAGATGAAGCCCCGCCTTTCCGAGTGCCACTGGTGCATCCATCGGGATGCCTGCCCCTGGTATCAGGCCGCCAAAAGAAAGGAGACCCCATGAGCTATTCTGAATCTCTGTACGCCGCCCAGGATGCCGCCCTGGCCCGCGCCTGCAATGCCAGCCTGGAGCCGCCGGACGACTATTATTTTGACCTCAGCCCCAGCGAGGACGAGCCGGAGGAGGACCAGCCGTGAAAATCGCCATGAAGGAGGGCCGGATCATCCTGGCCCAGATTGAGCCAGCCCGGATGGAAAAGCTCAAAGCCATCAGGATGCTCCGGTGGGACCGGGCCCGGCAGATCTATTCTGCCCCCATCAGCCTGGACCTGCTGAACGCCCTGGCCACCGTCTTCCGACTGCCCGACTTCATCGAGAAGGAGCGCCGGCAGCTGGACTACATAGCCCGCCGCATCGAGGGCGAGCGGAGCACCGTCCATCCGATCCCCCTTGTCCCCTACCCCGTGCAGGCCAACCTCTACGCCCACCAGATCCGGGCCGCCAACATGGCCATGCTCCAGTTTTCGGGCAGGCGGTCCGCCGGGTTCGGCCTGCTGTTTGAGATGGGCTGCGGCAAGACCCTGACCGCCATCGCCATCATGGGGGCGCTGTTCAACCGCCGGGAGATTTCCCGGGTGCTGGTGGTGGCCCCCGCCAGTGTGTGCAGCGTCTGGCCCCATGACCTGGAAGCCTTCGCCGCCTTTCCCTTTGAAGCCCGCGTCCTGCTGGGGGAAAAGGAAAAGCGGCTGGAAGATCTGCAGCAGCTGACCAACTTCCCCCAACCCGCCCGGCGTCTTTTGATCGCTGTCATCAACTATGAGGCCACCCACCGGGAGGGCATCTTGGAGGCCCTGCAGGACTACGGCGCCGACCTGATCCTCTGCGACGAAAGCCAGCGAATCAAGAACCCCAGGGCCGCCCAGTCCAAAGCCGTCCAGAAGCTGGGAGATGCCGCCCGGTTTCGTCTGATCCTCAGCGGTACGCCGGTGCAGAACAGCGTCATTGACCTGTACAGCCAGTACCGCTTTCTGGACCTAACGGTCTTCGGCACCAACTTCTATGTGTTCCGCAGCCGGTACTGCCGGCTGGGAGGGTACGGCGGCCACGAAATCACCGGCTACCAGCACATGGACGAGCTGGTGAAAAAGGAGCACGCCATCGCCCTGCGGGTCACCAAAGCCCAGTGCCTGGATTTGCCCCCCGAGACCTTTGTCCACCGGTATGTCCGGCTGGAGCCGGAGGCCCGCCGGCTGTATGCCGGGATTGCCCGGTCCAGCCGCACCCAGCTGGAAAGCGGCGGTCACATCACCGCCGCCACCGTCCTGACCCGGCTGCTGCGCCTGATGCAGCTGACCGGCGGCTTTGTCCAGGAGGACGAGGCCGACCGGCCCCGCCCTGCCGGCACCGCCAAGCTGGACGCCCTGGCCGATCTTCTGGAGGACTACGTCCAAGAGGCCGGGCACAAACTGGTGATCTTCGCCCGGTTCCGGGCCGAGATCGGCGCCATCTGCGGCCTGCTGGCACAGCGGGGCATCCGGTATGGCGTCATCGACGGCACCGTTCCCATGGAACAGCGGGGGGCGGTGGTGAAGGACTTCCAGCAGAACCCCGACACCCTGGTCTTTGTGGCCCAGATCCAGACCGCCGGCCTGGGCATCACCCTTCACGCTGCCAGCGCTGCGGTGTTCTACAGCCTGGACTTCAACTATGCCAGCTACGCCCAGGCCCTGGCCCGGATTCACCGGATCGGCCAGACCCACCCCGTCACCTACATCCACCTGCTGGCCGAGGACACCATCGACGACCGGGTGCTGGACGCCCTGGAACACAAGGAAGACCTTGCCCGCACCATCGTGGACAGCTGGCAGGACTATTTTCAAGGAGGAAACAAATCATGACGATGATGGAACAGCTGGACGCATACCGGGATCTACTGGACCAGAAGGAACAGCTGGCCCAGGCCGTCAAGGCAAACAACCAGGCCATCGAGGCCGCCCGGAATGCCCTGGCCGACAGCATGGTGGAGAGCGAAACCCAGCAGATCATCCGGGGCGGCTACAGCTACACCCTGACCCCCAAAACCAAGTACAGCAAGGCCGCCGGGCAGGATGAAGCCCTGATGAACGCCCTGCGGGACTACGGCCTCGGGGATCTGATCCGGGAGACGGTCAACGCCCAGAGCCTCCAGGGGGCCATGAGCACCCTGGCCGAGGAGAACGAGGACCAGCTGCCCCAGGCCTTCGAGGGCCTTGTCAACGTATACACCTTCAACGATGTCACCCGGCGCAAAGCCAGAACCATTCACAAATAAAAGGAGGAAACCATCATGGCAGCCAATTTGACCAAACCCGAAACCTTTGCAATCGTCCCCATGTCCGCCGAACTCTCCCAGATGCTCACCGAGGAACTGGACGGCATGGGCCAGGTGCCCTTTGACGCCGTCAAGATCCCCAGCGGCGGCGGCCTTGCCTTTGAGCTGTCGGGGGATGACCCCGACAACCCCGAGACGGTCCAGACCCTCACCGGCGTGATCGTCCATCACCATCCGGTAAACGTCTACTGGGAGCGGGATTTCGACGGCGCCGGCGGCCTGCCCGACTGCAGCAGCCCCGACGGCCACCACGGTTTCAACGCCAAAACCGGCGAAGTCCTGGACTGTGCCTCCTGCCCCTACAACCAGTTCGGCAGCGGCCGGGGGAACAGCAAGGCCTGCAAGAACACCCACCGGGTCTACCTGCTGCGGGAAAACGAGCCCCTGCCCATCCTGCTGACCCTGCCCCCCACCAGCCTGCGGGCCTTCAAGGATTACCTGGCCAAGCGGCTGATTATGAAGGGCAAGCGCAGCACCGATGTCATCACCAGCATCAAGCTGAAAAAGGAAAAGAACGCCGACGGCATCACCTATTCCGCCTGCACCTTCTCTAAGGCCGGGGACCTGACCTCCGACCAGATCGCCGCCGTCAAGCCGGTGGCCGCCTGGGTGAAGGGCATTGCCGCCCGGGTTCCGGTGGAGCAGAAGCCCGCCGGCTCCGACGGCGAAGGCTTTGTGGAAGTGTCGGACGACACCCCCTTCTGATGACCCTGAAAGGAGATTTGGATGGAACACAACATGAAAGTCTGCCTGGACGGCCCTGCCTTTGAGAAGTTCAAGTCGGATTTCGACGCCGTCCTGAAGGACACCCTCACCAAGATGGTGAAGAACAGCATCCCGGAGGGCTCTGTCACCGGCAAGATCAAGATCACCCTGGAAACCCGGCCCAACGATTTTGGGGTGCTGTATGTGGCCCCCCTCTTTGAGCACAAGGTTTCCGGCTCCACCACCCAGAAACTGGACCTCACCGGCACCACCGACGACACATTTTCCCTGGAAACCGACCTGGAAAGCGGCGACTTTGTTCTGAAGGAGCCGAAAACCGCTCAGACCCGGATGTATGATTTTGCCGCCGGCAAGCGCTGACCCGATGGAGGCCCCCATGGAAAAAAGCAAGAGCGTTCTGCTGTATACCGACTGGGCGGGGCCTTTGAAGGGCCTGCCGCTGGAGGATGTGGGCCGCCTGTTTTTGGGGATTCTCAACTACACCGAGACCGGCAGCCCCCAGACCTTTGACAGCCCGGCGGCCGCCATGGCCTGGGAGTTCATCCGGCTGCGGCTGGACAACAACCTGGAAAAGTGGGCCGACACCAAGGAAAAGCGCCGGGAGGCAGGCCGCCGGGGCGCCCAGGTGACCAACGGCAGAGAGCGGCAAAGGGCGGCAAATCCGGCAAATGCCGCTTTTGCCGAAACCAAAGCGGCAAAACCGGCTGTACCTGTTCCTGATCCTGTTCCTGTACCTGTTCCTGGGAAGACTTCGTCTTCTTCCGGGGCGGGGCCGCCGGGGATGACGACGATGACGCCCTCCCCCGAATGTTTTTGGACTGACTGCGGCTACACGGGAGGCGCAGCGGTCCGGGATGCCTTTGCTGGATACAGGAAAGCCGGCATGGAGGACGCCCTGATCCTGGAAGCCATCCGGGAGACGGCAGCCCACGCGGCCAAGTGTCCCCTGGCCTACACCCGCCGGATTCTGGACCAGGCCGCAGCGGCGGGCCAGCTGACCCTGGCTGCCTGGCAGGCCGGGCGGCGCCCCGCGGGCTCGGACAAACGGGTGGACCGGGAGACCCCCAGCGGAAACGATTTCCTGGCCGACGCCCTCACCCGCCCCCGGCGGCACAAACGAAAGGAGTGACTTGATGCTTACATACACCCTGCTGGGCGCCCCACGCACCAAGAAAAACAGCCAGCGGATTTTCAAGGGCCGGGGCGGCCAGCCCTTCCTGGTGCCCAGCGCAGCCTACGCCCAATATGAGAAGGACTGCCTGCGGCAGATCCACCCGCCCCGCCAGCCGGTGGCGGCGGCGGTAAACCTGAAGTGTGTCTACTATATGCCCAACCGCCGCCGGGTGGACCTGGTGAACCTGATGGAGGCCACCTGCGACATCCTGGTGAAGGCGGGGGTCCTGGCCGACGACTGCGCCGCCATTGTGGCGGGCCACGACGGCAGCCGGGTGCTGCTGGACCGCCTGCACCCCCGGGTGGAGATCCAGGTGCAGGAGCTGGAAACACCATGAGGAGGCAAGCGTGATGACCTATCAGGAAAAACTCGCCTTCCTGCGCCGCTACCGGGAGGCGGTGCAGCAGGAGGACACCATCCTCCAGGAGATCGAGGCCCTGCGCTGTCAGGCAGCCCGGGTGACCCAGGCGCTGACCGGGATGCCCGGCGGCGGGGACGGCCAGGCCCTGCCCCGGGCGGTGGAGCAGATCCTTGAAGCCCAGGAAAAGCTCCAGGCCCAGGCGGCCCGGACGGCCGAAAGCCGCACCCAGGTGGCGGCTGCCATCTATGGGGTGGATGATCCTCTGCAACGGGATATTTTGACCCGGCGATACATTCTGGGGCAGCGCTGGGGGCAGATTGCGGCAGACCGGGGATTCACCCTGCGGCGGGTGCTTCAGCTCCACCGCCGTGCTGTAGAGGGGATCAACCCGGACTAAAATTTCATTGTATTTCACATTCCGAATGTGGTACACTGTATCCGTAGAGCATCGGCAGAAGGGCCGGTGCTCTTTTTTATGCGCGGCTGAAAGGTTCGGCGCCAGAGGGTCCGCTCCCGCCTTCTTGCACGTGTCGGTTCAAGTACGACCAGCCGCACCAAAGAACCATATCACAAGAAAGGCGGTGATGGCGACGGCCAGGGGCAAATTTGATGACTGGCGGACCGAGGAAGGCCTCTTGAAGCTGGAAGCCTGGGCCCGGGACGGGAGGACCGACCAGCAGATCGCCGACGGCATCGGGATTGCCCGCAACACCCTCAGCCTGTGGAAGGAGCGGTTCCCGGACATTTCGGACGCCTTAAAAAAGGGCAAGGAAGTGGTGGACATCCAGGTGGAGAAAGCCCTGCTGCGGCGGGCTCTGGGCTACCAGGTCACCGAGACCACCCGGGAGCGGGTGGTCTCCACCGACCCGGACACCGGCCTGCCCGGCCCTGCCCGGATGGAGGTCACCCGGGAAGTCACCCGGGAGGTGCTGCCCGACACCACCGCCCAGATTTTCTGGCTGAAGAACCGGCGGCCCGACCGCTGGCGGGACAAGCGGGATCTGGGGGTGGAAGCCGCCCCCGCCGAAAACCCGCTGGCCGGCCTGTCCACCCAGGAGCTGCGGCAGCTGATCGCCCAGGGCCAGGCGGAGGGCCATGATTAGCCCGGCCCTGCCCCGGGCCGCCCCGTGGGGGCTGCACGGGGCCTGTCTGCGCCTGCCGGGCCCCAGC
>ERZ1090864.984-NODE-987-length-14237-cov-8.381117_pt1 | contig 14237 bp, 11 predicted proteins | sample MGYA00478479_ERZ1090864 | MGnify/ENA primary metagenome ERZ1090864 (study PRJEB33644, sample SAMEA5815743) | chicken gut metagenome | biome: Chicken; feature: Gastrointestinal Tract; material: Caecum | place: Ireland | collected 2019-01-01 | study: A study of the... | reverse complement strand
ACGGCCCACGCTTACGGTGATGGTACCGAACGAAGCTGCCGGAATGCCGTGGCGGCGGTTTCGAATATGCTGGGCGGCAAAACCATTGATGGGTATGTGGCCCTGAATATGGACGCGGTTGCCATTCTCAATGATATGGTTGGCGGCGTGCCAGTTACGATCACATCCGATTTTACAGATATCGATCCCAGTTTGCAGGAAGGCGAGACCATAACGCTGCAAGGGCAGCAGGCACTGGCCTTCGTGCGAAGCCGAAAAGGTGTGGACGATGAAACCAACCTGTCGCGCATGGAGCGTCAGCGCCAGTATCTGGCCGCACTGGAAGAGAAAATGGCGCAGCAGGATGAGGAATTTGTGATCCGAGCCTATGATGCAGTGAGCGATTACATGGTGACGGACATGGGAAGCGGAACAGTGGCGGAGCTGGGCGAAAAGATGAAAACCTATGAGGAGTTACCGTTTTTAACCATTGCCGGTGAATCCGGCACGGACGAAGAAGGCAGTGCTACCTACACGCTGGATCAGGACAGCCTGCAACAGGCGATTATGAGCCTATTCTACGAGAGAACATAAAAGGATACGTTATGGAAGGCAGAAGCATGGAATACCCAACGCAGCAGACACAGCAAACTGCGCCGGTGCACGCAAACACAACAACAGAAATTGACCTTGTCGAAGTGTTTTACCTGCTGTGGGGACACTGGTGGCAGATTTTGATTAGCCTGATTGCAGGTGCGGCGATCGCGTTTGCAGGAACTTATTTCCTGATCACACCGCAGTATGAAGCATCGGCACGCATCTACATTGTGTCCGCATCCAATGATTCAGTCGTCGACCTCTCGGATCTGCAGGTCGGTACATCTCTTACCGCAGACTATCAGGAGCTGCTTCTCAGTCGGCCGCTGTTACAGGATGTTATCAACAACTTGGGGCTGTCTATGGACTATCAGCAGCTCGAAAGAATGATCAATATCACCAACACAACCGATACGCGAATCCTGCGCATCCTTGTGACAAGCCCCAACCCACAGCAGGCGGCGGATATTGCCAACGAACTGGTGAACCAGGCCAGCATCTATCTGCCAAACGTCATGGAGACAGACCCACCGAACCTGGTGGAAAGTGCAATTGTACCGAACCAGGCCTCCAGCCCCAGCTACTCCAGGAATACTGTGCTGGGTGCGCTGCTGGGTGCAATCCTTTGCTGCACGGTGCTGTTGGTTCGCTATTTAATGAACGACACTTTTGTCACACCCGACGATATAGCACGTTACTTTGGTATTCAACCGCTGGCGACTATCCCGGAAGGTGATCTTGGAGACTTCAATAAGCAGATTAGAAAGAAAAAGAGTCGTAAGTCGCATATGAAAAAAGACACATGGCAAGCGAAGGGAGGGCAGGCATGAAAGAACTTGTGATTCGCAATATGCCGAAACTGCCCTTTGATGTGACAGAAGCCTTGAACCAGTTCCGTATTAACCTGGGCTTTTGTGGCGATGAGGTTAAAACCATCATGGTGACAAGCAGCTTGCCCAATGAGGGAAAGAGCTTCTTGGTTATGCAGCTCTGGCGCATGATGGCAGAAGTCGGTACGCCTACGCTGCTCATTGATTGCGATTATCGCAACTCGGAGATGCGCACCAAATATGGGATCAGCAGTACCGAGAAAATTGTGGGCGGTGCGCATTACCTGGCAGGCAAAGCGGATATGTCGGATGTGATCTATCAGACCAATATTCCCAATGGATATATGATACCAACCACGTCGGCCATCGCTAACCCGACGATTCTGCTGGAAGGGACCCGATTCAGCCACATGATCGAGAGCTGTGCCAAAACATTCAGTTATGTGCTGATTGATACGCCGCCGCTGGGAAGCGTAGCCGATGCGCTGAATGTGGCGCCCCACTGTGATGGCACAGTGTTGGTGGTGCGAAGTGGTGCAACACCGCGAAAACTTGTTGACAATTCGGTTCAGCTGCTCAAGCGGACGGAAACACCGCTGCTTGGCATTGTGCTTAACCGCGCCGATATGAACAGCAAATCGAATATGTATTATCACCGCTATTACCGTTCCAGTTATTACTACAACAGCTATGGCAGCAGAAGCCAAAAGCAAAAGTGAAGGAGGAATTTCCCATGAAGAAGAGATTGGTTTCAGGCGTGGTTGCCGTCACGATGGCGGCTATGATGGCTTGCCCGGTGTTTGCGGCCTGGCAACCGAGCAAGACCGTGCAGGAGGTTAACGGCGTACAGGCGTCGGTCACTTCGACAGATGGCACGACAGCTGATTTGGAAATCACAATGCAGCCGAAAACAGCAGCAGATTCCAGTGTACTGAACGTGGTTGAGGATGCAGAGCCTTATATCAAAGTGACGCCTGTTTCCCAGACACAGGCCGCCAATGAGACGGTCGATGTTGAGTTGCCGGAGCTGGCCTACGCAGAAAAGGCCAATGAGACAACGGAGACGGGCCTTCAGTATTCTGACAATGAAAAAGTCAACCTGATTTTCGAGACCGTTACCCGCTCGACTTCTACCACCCAGTTCCTGGAAAAAGTTGGCGGTAATCTGCTGAATTTGGTCACGGAAGCAGTCACCGCGATTTCGGATGCACAGACTGAGCAGAGTGTGACCATCGATGATTTTGCCCCTGCAGCCCTCTTTGATGTGACGGCTTCGGCTGGTGCACTTGAGCAAAGGGGCGAAAACGGCAGCGTTGATGTGGAGCTGGAGGTTCCCGGCATTACGTCGGACAGCAATATCATCGCAATCCACTTCCTTGGCGATATGGCAGACGTCGAGGCGGCACGTGAGTCACTGACCAGCGATTTTGAGAATGCAATCCTGAACTATGACGCCGAGATCCTCGACGCTGTTGCGGGTGATGGAACCGTGACGGTAACGATGACCAGCTTTTCGCCGGTTCTGATTTTGACCCAAACGGCAGCAACGCCTGCCGCGACCGAAGCGCCTGCGGCAACTGAAGAACCGGCCGTCGGCACTGTGTCGACACCGGAACCGAGCGCCGAACCCACACAGGCGGAGCCGGCCACGGATAACGGTGGCAATGGCTGGGTACTGCCCGTGGTAATCGTTGTTATCGTTGTTGTGGCTGTTGTTGCTGTGGTTGTGACTCGCAAGAACAAGAGCAAGCAGACTACTACGACCGGTAGCAAGAAGTAAGGATTTTATACATACGGCTGACAATATCAAACAGGTGCCGTCATCCCCCGCATGGCGGCGGATGACGGCACCTTTGATTTTGTTGTGATTTGTTCACGATAAAGAAGTGAGAGGGGAAAACGTGGATAGCCTGTTGCATAACGTGGCATTGCGAATTGTTAAATGCATGGATGCAGTACTCATAACCATACCATTTGCGGTGTGTTGGTATTTAGTCTACGCGCCGAATGTTGCCGCACCATACTATGATCGGGGAAATTGGCTAATCGTTGGAATCTATTTGGTGATCTATATCATCTACGGACGCGTGTATGAAGGTTTTATGGTTTCGCTATATCGGATTTCCGAGATGGTCTATTCACAAGGGTTGGCAGCGTTTATCACGGACGCCATTTTGTACCTGATTACATGGCTTTTGACGCAGCATTTGCCGAGCATCTGGCCGTTACTGCTGACCTTTATCATGCAGCTACTTATTGCGGCACTTTGGTCGTATTGTGCGCACCAGTGGTATTTCCATACGTTCCAGCCGCTTCCTACCGCAATCATTTATGATCAGCGTCGTGGAATGGAAGATTTGATCAATGAATATGGACTCACCAAAAAGTTTGATATTCGGGCAATGGCTACGGTAGAAGAATGCTTGGAAAGTAATCTTGGGGTTTTGAAGGAAATGAAAGTTGCCTTCCTCTGTGGCGTGCATAGCCATGATCGCAACATTATCCTCAAATACTGTATGGCTGCAGGAATCCAGGTGTATATGCTGCCTCGAATTGGTGATGTGTTGATGAGCGCAGCAAGGCCTATGCACCTGTTCCATTTGCCGATTCTGCGGTTGACGAGATATAACCCACAGCCGGAATACCTGTTTGTGAAGCGTTTGTTTGATATCGTTTCTTCTGGTTTGGTACTTCTGATTATGTTGCCGCTGATGCTGGTTATTGCACTGGCAATCAGGCTGACCGATGGTGGGCCGGTATTTTACAAGCAGTGTCGTCTAACCAAAGATGGAAAAGCCTTCATGGTACATAAGTTCCGCAGTATGCGGGTGGACGCCGAGAGTGATGGATTTGCGCGGCTGTCGACCGGCGATAAGGATGACCGCATAACACCAATTGGCCGTATTATCCGTAAAGTTCGCTTGGATGAATTGCCACAGTTGATCGATATCTTAAAAGGTGATATGTCCGTCGTAGGCCCGCGCCCCGAACGTCCGGAAATTGCGGCAAAGTACATGGAAGAATTGCCAGAGTTTGCGTTGCGGCTACAGGCAAAAGCAGGCCTGACAGGCTATGCGCAGGTCTATGGAAAGTACAATACTACGCCGTATGACAAGCTGCAGATGGATTTGATGTATATTGCGCATCCGAGTTTGCTGGAAGATTTGCGAATCATTTTTGCTACCATCAAGATACTCTTTGTTCCAGAAAGCACTGAAGGAATTGAAGAAGGAAGTGTAACTGCCCTGAGAAAAGTAAGCTCAGAGCAATAAACAACGCAAAGCAATAACTCTCAAGCGGAAGGCAGGAACACGATGAAAATTGCGGTAGTATCGATTGGAAGCTTTGATGTACAGTATTCGGACTATCACATCATGAGGGATATTGTAATAGCGTTGCTTGAAAATGGGCATCAGGTAGTTCTGATTCAAAAGCAATATGAGGAAGAACCTCGCTATCCACAACAGTTTATTGGATACTTAGGCAATCAACTGCATGTTTTTAATATCCCTTTTCAAAGAAGAAATAAAGCAAATTTGAAATCACGTTACTTGGCTGATTTACAGTACTATCGACAAGCGTGCCGCTTAATGAAATCCAATAAACCAGATAAGATATTCCTACAATCTAACAATACGGCATTTTACACTGTATTTTATGCAAAATGGATTTTGAAGCGACCGCTGTTTTATAACGAACAGGATATTTTTCCCGAAAATGCATTATTTGCGGGAATTATCGGTTTAAAAAGTCCCATTTATCTGGCTGCACACCTACTGCAAAGATATGCGTATAAAAATGCAACAGCGTTAAGTACGATTTCGGAAGATATGAAATCGACAATTGTCACTAGATATAATATTCCGAAAAGTAAAGTGCAGGTTATTTACAATTGGGGACATGAAGAATTAAAGGCACATTCCGACAAGAAAAACACATTTTTACAGCAGTATCCCAAAAGGCAAGGGGAATTCCGCGTTGTGTATGCAGGCAATTTGGGCAAGATGCAAAATGTTGAACTCGTCCTTCGGTCCGCCGTACTTCTGCAAGGAAATAAGGATATTCGATTTTATATTGTTGGCAACGGTGTAAATGAAGAAAAACTCAAAAAAATTGCTAAGGAACAATCGTTAAACAACATCATGTTTGTACCAATGCAGCCACCAGAAAATGTAGCCGATTTGTATGCGGCTGCTGACGTGAATGTGATACCGCTGCAAGAAAATCTTATTTATGCGGCACTGCCGAGTAAAATGGCAGACTGTTTGTTAGCGGCAAAGCCTATCATCACATGCGTAAATAAAGATTCGGCACTTGCGCATCTGGTAAAAAACTATGGAATTGATAATGTGGAACCGGATGCAGAGGAGGAACTTGTCCAAAGCATCTTAAAAATAAAGGAAAACAAAGACAAAACAAGGTATGAAGAATTGTTGGCAAAACAATTTAACAAGGATAAAAGCGTGCACGACTATTGCGTGGCTATAGAGCAAATGGAGCTGAAAAAACGCACTAGGCATCGAACGGGAAAATATAATAGTTAGAAAGAAAGCGACAAATGAAAATCTTAATAATTGGTTTTGCTAAAATTGCTTACATGCCGTACATTAATATGTATTCCAGAATGGTATGTGATAGAAATATCGTTCATGTGATTTGTTGGAACCGAGATCACGAGAAAGATGTGGAATTAGAAAACTGCACGATTCATCGTTTTCAGGCAGATCAACTGGACGAAGTGGCAAAGTGGACAAAAATTGGAAACTTTCTTGCGTTCAAAAAATATGTTGCCAGAAAACTGAAAGACATCAAGCCAGATAAAATTGTGATTCTTAGCACACTTCCGGCAGTTATTTTATCACCAATTTTAATCCGGCGCTATAAAGAAAGATATATTTTTGATTATCGGGATTATACATACGAACGGTTTCGGATATTCAAAGCAGTTGTTAATTGCCTGAAAGAAAATTCTTATGCTACGTTTATTAGTTCGGATGCATTTCGCGAGGTTTTTAATAATCAGAGTAAGCTGTATACTACCCACAATATTTTGATTGATAGCCTGCAATATCGAGATGTAAGAAGCAGGAATCCACGACAGCGAACAGTTATCCGGATCGCGTTCTGGGGATTCATACGACACGAAGAAATAAATCGGAAGCTAATTGAATTACTGGCAGGAGATTCTAGATTTGAACTCCATTATTATGGTAGAGAACAAAAATCGGCAGATGGGTTGAAAAAGCTGTGCCTTGACAGAAAAGTAACCAATGTCTTTTTCCACGGACCATATGCTCCGGCAGAACGGTATGAATTTGCCGCAGATACCGATATTATACACAACATTTATCAGAATGATTTGCAGATGCAGAAGGCCATGGGAAACAAATATTATGATGGAGTGGTAATGAGACTTCCACAAATTTGCATGCGGGGGTCTTATATGGGGCAACTGGCTGAGAAAAAAGGTGTTGGTTTGCAAGTCGAACTGAATGAATACTTTGCAGATACGGTATGGAACTATTATCAAACACTGGATTGGAATCACTTTGAAAAATGTACCGATGCGGAGACAGAACGAATTTGCAAAGAATATGACGATGTACAGAGCATAATCGGTAGCTTCTCCAGCAGATAGAACGATGGTTTATGAGGTTTCCAGATAAAACTATGTAGGCGAGGAGACTTATGGGCAAAACAATTCTATATGTATCTTGTTTGTGTTCAAAACAGATGGAAAACAATTTATTGAAAGTAAATCCGGGGTCGGTAGGATTACAGGCGCAGAAGTATCATCGCCTTCTTGCAGAAGGAATGAAACTGAACGGAGTTTCAGTAACAGTATTGACATATAATAAAGCCATTGCGAAGGTATATACCAGTCAGTTCTTGCTCGAGGAAGAGGTAAATGGAATCCGTTACATGTATTTGATCGCTCATGCCAAGGGAGCTGGACGTTATTTGCAAGTGATGCAGCAAGCATTTATACAGTCGTATCGTTTCCTTAGAACGAATCCTGATGCTATGGTCTTGTGTGATGTGTTGAATTTCAGCGTTTCTATGGGGGCTTTGCTTGCTGCAAAATTGTTACATAGAAAAATCATCGGTATTGTCACTGACTTTCCGGAAATGCTGCCGAATATCGCAGGAATGAAGAAAATGTACTGGTGGTTGATCAACCACTGTACGGAGTATGTTTTGCTGACCGAAGCAATGTGCGACCGTGTCTGTGTACAAGACAAGAAGTACATCGTACTTGAAGGCCATGTAGACGGCAAGATGAGTGAGGTAGAAAATTCTATTGAAAATAAGTGGCCTCACATAAACTGTGTATATGCAGGTATGCTCCACAAAAAATACGGAATAGAAAATCTTGTCAAAGCTTTTCAAATGGCGGATGTGAAAGATGCTTATTTGCATATTTATGGTGATGGAGATTATGCTGAAGAGTTGAAGATAGGGACGGATGACAGAATTATTTATCATGGCATTGTGCCTAATGAAGAGGTTGTCAATGCAGAAATCCACTCTACACTGCTGATTAATCCTAGACCAAGCAAGGAAGAATTTACAAAATATTCATTCCCGTCTAAAAATATGGAATATATGGCCTCTGGTACCCCAGTGCTGACTACTGATTTGCCAGGAATGCCGAAAGAATATAAACCGTACATATATGTGTTCGAAGACGAAACAGTAGAGGGAATGGCCTCTACACTGCAAACTGTACTAAGTTTGACCAAGCAGGAATTGCATCAAATGGGAATGCAGGCCAAAAGTTATGTGCTGGCTAACAAAACAAACCAGGCACAGGCAAAACGCATTCTTTCAGAACTGTTTTGAAACGCAATTTGTATGTCTGCATAATAATGGGAGAATACTATGCCACAGTTCTTAGCGTTTATCCTGTCAACAGGTGCCATAAATGCAATCTATGGCAATATCGCAGCTTCATTGCTGCTAATTTTATTTTATCCAGCTATAAAAGGAAGCAAGATGGCAATCGGCGGCGTTTATGGAATGCCTCTCTGGCTGTTGTTTTCATTTGGATTTACCTACGTCATTTTTGGCGCGTTTACCTTGCAAGGGATAGAGTTTTATATGCTTTCACCACTGTTAGCGTATCTTTCTGGTTGGACGATAGGCTCAGTGAACCGTAATCATCTGGAAAGCAGTACTCGATCGTTTGTTATGTTTATAATTGCTGGATATAGTGTGCATGCCGCATTGAATTTGTCCATCAATGTAGGACGTGCACGTTGGGACTTGATCGACTTCTTTTCGGAATCGGGTCGTGCTGCAACTGGTAGCGGGTCCATCAATACTTTGGCCTTTTCTCTAATTGCATATTTCTTGGTAGTGGAAAAGAAAAAAAATATCAAACTGATAGGTATATTTTTCTTTTCAATTTCGCTCGTTTATGCATTTGTTTTGGGAAGTCGGACGCAATTTTTAATTATGGGTGTCGTAGCGGTGGTAGTAATTGTAGTGTACTTCCACGAACAGTATACGTGGGCGTGGCTACCACGCTTTATCGTTTGCGCTACTGGAATTACGATAGCGTGCATTTCGATTTATCAAAAAAATCTTTGGGGAATTCAAGATGCAATCGAATCGTCTAATCTGTTTGCAAGAAATCTGGAGTCGCTCGCTCAGCAGCAAGCGGATTCATATAGGATGACCAGTGTATTGCGCGGTTTGTTACTCACTTTTGAGTATCCGTTTGGAGGATTGGAACAAACTAATTATTATCACAATATGTGGTTGGATGCCGGACGTGTAGCAGGTCTGATTCCGTTTTTACTTTTGCTTTCCTATTCTTTGATATCGGTATTTCACATAATCCGGATTTTCTGCAACAAGTCAGCACCGGTTTCGTTCCGATATATGTTATTGTGCCTGTATATCGGCGTTTTAGCAAACTTCTTTGTAGAACCCGTATTGGAAGGAATTATTGACTTTTTTTTAATGTTTTGTCGAATAAATGGTTTGGTGGATTGCTATTACTATATGAATCTTGGTATGAGCAGTGATGTAAAAACATGTGTTGAGGAAAATTATGCGAATCGCTGAAATCAATATGCTTCATTACGGAAGTACTGGAAAAATAATGTTTGGTATTGCGGATACAGCACGAGCACAGGGACATGATGTATGCACTTTTTCACCGAAATATTATCAAAGAGGATGCAAACCGTCTTATCCGCGTATCAAAGAGCATCGGTACTTCGGAAACAGATTGGAAAATATGGTGCATTTGCGTTTGTCACAGGTGACAGGTTTGCAAGGATGCTTCTCGCTGATTGGAACGTGCAATTTGGTTAGAGAACTGCAGAAGTATAAGCCTGATATTATCCATCTTCACAATCTGCATAATTGGACGGTTAATCTCCCAATCTTGTTTCGCTATATTAAAAAGCAGCAGATTCCAGTGGTATGGACCTTACATGACTGTTGGGCTTTTACTGGAAAGTGCCCATATTTTGATATAGTACAGTGCGAAAAATGGAAGACTGGCTGCAGTCATTGCCCACAGGTAAAGGAGTATCCCCAGGCGTATGTTGATGCAACAAAGTATCTGTGGGGGATGAAAAAGCACTGCTTTAGCGGCGTGCAACGGCTTGTTATTGTAACGCCTTCTCAATGGCTGGCGTCTCTGGTCTCACAATCATTTCTAAACATATATCAAGTAAAGGTGATTCATAACGGAATTGATTTGAATCTATTTGAACCGACTAAGAATAATTTTCGTATTCAGCACCAAATTCCGGATAACAAAAAGATACTTTTGGGAGTGGCTTTTGGCTGGGGCCACCGAAAAGGTCTGGAGTGTTTTGTGAAACTGTCAAGGGAATTAAACTCAGAACAATATCAGATAGTGTTGGTGGGAACCGATGATTGCGTGGATTCTACATTGCCACGTAATATTTTATCTATCCATGCGACCAGGAATCAACAAGAATTGGCGGAAATCTATTCAGCTGCAGATCTTTTCGTTAACCCGACGCTAGAAGATAACTTTCCTACTGTAAATATTGAGGCATTGGCATGTGGAACGCCGGTTTTGACCTATCGAACCGGGGGGAGCGCCGAGATTCTCGACACAAAAAGTGGAGTGGTTGTGGAATATGGGGATTACGCCGCTCTGAAACGTGAAATTGTGCGTATCTGTACGACAAGGCCCTTCCGAAAAATTGATTGTGTGAGGCGAGCAAAACAGTTTGATCAGCAAGATCGATTCCGGGAATATGTAAATCTGTTTAGGGAGTTAATCGAAAAATGAGGGTTGCACTTTTTTCAAATTTTCTTAATCACCATCAATTGCCGTTCTGCGAAGAAATGTGGAAACTTACGAATGGAAATTTCACTTTTGTAGCTACAGAGGAGATTCCACAAGAGAGGCTACAAATGGGGTATGCCGATATGAATCGGGCGTTTCCATTTGTCCTTCGCACTTATGAAAGTGTCCGGGCTGAAGAAGAAGCAACAAGGCTGGCACAGGAATGCGATGTAATTCTGACAGGATCAGCGCCAGAAAAGTATACGATTGAACGTATTGAAAATAATAAACTGACGTTCCGATATTCAGAACGAATCTATAAGCGCGGACTGTGGCGTGCCGTATCTCCAAAAGGCTACCGGAATATTCATGAGCATCATACCAAATACAAGGATAAACCATTGTATCTGTTGTGTGCCAGTGCTTATACGGCATCAGATTTTGCGATACAGGGGGCATACCTCGGTAAAACATTTAAATGGGGATATTTTCCTGAAACAGATCCATGTGATGATGTTGAACAACTTATTCAGAAAAAGTACAGCAAGCAAACAGATTCACATAGTGTAACACGAATTCTATGGGCAGGAAGATTACTGCCTTTGAAGCATCCGGAGGCAGCAATTGCGTTGGCAAAAGAACTGAAAAAGAAGGAATACAGTTTCGAATTAGATATTATCGGGAATGGAGAACTGGAAAACCGACTCAGACAGCAGATTCAACAAAATCACCTACAAGATTCCGTGCATCTGCTGGGGGCGATGACACCTGCCGACGTAAGAAAACATATGGAACAGGCTGATATTTTTCTGTTTACCAGCGATTTCCATGAGGGGTGGGGTGCAGTTTTGAATGAATCTATGAGCAGTGGCTGTGCAGTGGTTGCAAGCCATGCAATCGGTTCCGTTCCGTTTTTAATTCATGATAAAAAAAACGGTCTAATCTATAAAAATGGTGATCAGCGTGCGCTTAACGCCTGCGTACAAATCCTTTTGGAAAGACCGGAATTACGATGCCGACTTGGGATCGAAGCATACAAGACAATAACTGGTACATGGAGTGCAAAATCTGCAGCTGAACGCTTTGCTACGCTAAGTGAATGCTTGAAAGAAAATAAGAAAAGTCCGTTTCTGGATGGACCTTGCAGTATAGCGATGCCGATACCGCAATGGAAGATGTTCCGTGAATGCAAGAAATAGGTGCCAGAAGTTTTATAACATGTATGTGCTGAAAACAGCACCAAAGAAAAAGACAAAGGAAATTCACATGGCAAAAGGTAACGCATATCATGATATCGGTGAAGGGGAAAATTCCCTTATCAGTGTAATCGTACCTATATACAATGTTGAAAAATACCTTTGTGCGTGTTTGAATTCAATCCTGGAACAGAGTTATCAGAATATGGAAATTATTTTGGTGGATGATGGGTCTACGGATGGAAGCGCAGCTATCTGTGATCGATATGCACAACAGGATAAGCGAATTAAAGTAATCCACCAAAAAAATGGAGGATTAAGCTTTGCACGCAATTGTGGACTTAAACATAGAACGGGAACATTTCTGGCTTTCGTGGACAGTGATGATGAAATCGAACCGGATTTCATGCTGACTGCTGTGAATCTGCTGAAGAAACAAAATCTGGATGCCGTGATGGTTGAAGCATCCCTCATAAATGAGGATGGTATCAAGGTGGGAAGCCGATTCCATGTGTTTGACGAATATACGGTTTTGCCTGCCCAAAAGGTGTTGGAAATGATTATTGCAGATTCCGTTGGGAGCCAGGTATGGAAAGGTGTATATAGGAGCTTTTGTTGGGATGGCATTGAATTCCCAGTAGGGAGATTCTATGAAGATATTGCAACTACATTTAAAGCATATTCCAAAATGATGCATTCTGTGGGTTTTCTACCGAAACAGATGTATAGATATCGGCTGCGCAGCGGAGGGATTTCTCTGTCCGGAAAAAATCAGGCTACCAAAGTGTATCACATTTTTTTATCTCAGCGGGAACAGTTTTTGTATGGAAGAGACCATTGCAAGCAAGAAACAGTTGAGATATGTTTTACAAACACTGTTTCAACAGCGAGCCGGGTATTATTATTGCTTGGTAATAATACAGTAGCATTTAGGGATGCGTATTTATTTATACGGAAAGAGAGGAAAAGGATTCTTCGAAGTCGATGCTTGAAAACAAAAATGAAGGCCAAATTGCTTGTCATGACAATGCCATATGGTTCGGTGGTTGTCAAATCAATTGGAAGAATAGTGGGGCATAAATATGTCGAGTGACTATACAAGGAAAAGCGCGGTTAATGCAGTCATATCACTGGCCACACAATTGTCTTCCAATCTGTTGAGCTTTGTTTCTAGGTACATTTTTATTCATTTCCTTTCAGAGGAATATCTGGGTATCAATGGACTGTTTTCCAATGTTTTGACACTGCTCTCTTTTGCAGAGCTCGGTATTGGAGAGGCGCTTGCATACGCTATGTACAAGCCCATGAAAGAGCATGATCAACGAAAACTCAGAGCCCTTTTATCATTTTACAAAATCGCCTACTGGTGGATTATGGGTGCAGTTCTTTTCATTGGCATTGCTATTTCCTTTTTTGTCGATGGGCTGGTTTCTCAAAAACCGGATATTCCAGAAAATTTCCAAATATTATTTTGTCTGTTTCTGATCAATAACGCGATGTCTTATTTTATGGTATATAAACAATCGGTTCTTATGGTAGATCAAAACCGATATGTTGTATCCATTGTAAGGCAGGCAACCTATGTGGGACAAATTATCATTCAAAGCATTTTTCTCATTGTTACAAGAAATTATTATGTGTATTTGTTGTGGCAGATTGCAGGAACAATTGTGACAAATATGTTATTGTCAATTTATGTGGATAAGAAATATCCATGGGCAAAATGTAGCGGAAAACAGGACAAGCTTTCCACAGATGAAAAACAAAGTATATACCGGGACATTAAAGACTTATCCATTTCGAAAATAGCGGGTGTTATCAGCAATGGATCTGACAATATTATCATTGCAAAACTTGTTGACCTTGTATCAGTTGGATTAATATCCAATTACACTATGGTCATAAATGCATTAAATGGAATTTTGTGGGGAGCCTTGTCAAGTATAACAGGTAGCATTGGGCAGTTTAATGTTGATTCAGATATTAAAGAAAAAAGAAAGATTTTTGACGAACTGTACCTTTGCACATTTTGGCTTTACTCTTTTCTTTGCATTGGATTGATGACGCTGCTGAGTCCACTTGTATCAGTATGGCTTGGAAGCAAATATACTGTGGCACAACCAATTGTAATTGCACTGGTGGCAATTACTTACATTAGTGGGCTAAACTTCCCGTTTTATACCTTTCGTGTAACATGTGGTCTGTTTGCGCCAATGAAGTATAACTATGTATATTATGCAATTTTGAATGTGGCGCTTTCAGTTGTGCTCTGTAACCGCTTTGGCGTATTCGGGGTGTATGTGGCAACATCGCTATCACGCCTTGTTGCAGCTGAATTCAAAGAGGGTGTGATTG
>ERZ1090864.982-NODE-985-length-14244-cov-8.328917_pt1 | contig 14244 bp, 11 predicted proteins | sample MGYA00478479_ERZ1090864 | MGnify/ENA primary metagenome ERZ1090864 (study PRJEB33644, sample SAMEA5815743) | chicken gut metagenome | biome: Chicken; feature: Gastrointestinal Tract; material: Caecum | place: Ireland | collected 2019-01-01 | study: A study of the... | reverse complement strand
TCTGAATCCCATTGAAAGGTAATAAATCCTGCATTCTGGCTGATCAGCTCATACTGCTCCTGCGTAAGCCATAGACGCCGCTCATTTAGTTTTTGTCCGATTTCCTGGATCTGCTGGCTCTGATCCAGCTCTATGCATGAATGGCGGAACCGGACAAGACAGATCACGCTTGCCATCAGTACTGTAAGAGTATAGTTAAATCCCTCTCCGGAAAGCAGATAAATAGGAGCAGCCAGCATAAAAACAAAATAATTTATCCAAATATTGATCAGCCCGTACACCGGTTCCATGGAAACTAACGCTGAAAAGGCAATAAGCATAGTGGCTGCCATATTGGAATATATTTCATCAGATCTCCATATATCATACACATTCAGACATGTATTCCACAAAAGCAGAATACTTGCGTATATAAGACAGACTCTGTTCATAAGAATATGTCTGCCCTTTTCTCTCCTGTCAATAATGAGATATGCAATCGAACAGATCAAAAGACAAATATAAAACCCAAAATATATCCGGTTATTCACCGTACCCAGGCCGCTGTCAGAAAGAAACAGAACACGCAGCACATTAAAGGTTTCTACAATAATACAAAACAGAGACGCAACAGTACACAGCATCCGGTTATTCCGGAGAGCTTCATCTATGTATTTCCGTCTGTTTTCCCCAGAAATTTTACATAAGCTCATAGCAGCCTCCAATTACGGCATAATTATTTTTATGCTTTATATGTTTTATTTTATCACATTTTCCGCATTTTGCAATTTTGGAGGCCTAATCTTCAACCATTATTCACAGTTTTTTCGATGAAAAATCATAAAAAATAAGTCCTCTAATAAAAAACAGACATAAACGGTTTTAGATTCCGTTTATGCCCTGAACATCTCTTTCCGATTCTTTATATTTTTATGTCGTCTTTGATTCTTCTTCGAATATAATCCTCCATTCTGTTTTTGGGAACATCCAAAAGCATCGAAAATTCTGTGTACAGATTCTCCTCCGCTGTCCTGAGATACTTTTCATCTGTCGCCGTGATCTTCTTTCCTCTGGAAAGCCTGTCTCTTTTCCTGAAGCGTATAGTCTTTATCATTTTCATAAGCTCCCGGCACTGACAGCTTCGGATGCATTCCTTATAGGCTTCTTCCCGGAGTTTTTCATTTTCAATGCTGAGAACCTCCATATCAGGAATTTCATCGATCAGTTCCTCTGCCTCCTCTTTTGTCAGAAGTCTGCGCATAACCATTTTTTTATTATCCACCGGGGTAAAGATCGTGCCCTCCGTTTCACCGTCGGGACGAAGGATATAATACAGACAGTCTTTAGGGATTCCCTCCATGTCCATGGTGGTGACTCCCATCACCTGACAAATTCCATTCTTCCCATACACAATATACTCTCCAGTTTCAAACATGTTTTCACACCCTTTCTTTTTCCCATACACTCTGCTCTGATATCCCCTAAAAAACACTTCTGTTATCCAGACAAGACATTTCAAAAACAGTATTAAAATTTTTCAGAAAATATCAGTTCACATAACACCGTATAATTTTAATTGAAAACTCCTTGCCGGAGGATAATCCGGAACAAGGAGTCTTTCTCTTAACTATATTTTACCATTTTTTCTAATTTTTATCAAACGTAAACTTCTTATTCTTATTTTTTTGTGAAAACTTATGATATACTGCCGCTTATATATTGTGCAATTTGTCCTTTCCGGACTTTTTACGATATCTGACACACTCTGTCAGAAGATATTCAATCTGTCCATTGATAGAACGGAAATCATCCTCCGCCCACTGAGCCAGTTCCGCATAAAGAGAGGCGGAAACTCTCAAGGGGATCTGTTTTTTCGCTTTTTCTTTTGTCTTGGGATCCGCCATTGCTCTGCCTCCTTTTATGTATTCTGATCTTTATCCTGCATGGGCCGCGGGCAGATTTCTTATCTGCCGCCTTCCTGCCTTAATAGATGGAACCGCTGTTGACGATCGGCTGTGCGTCTTTATTTCCGCAGAGAACCACCAGAAGGTTGCTCACCATAGCAGCCTTGCGTTCCTCGTCCAGCTCCACAATCTGGTTTTCACTGAGCTGATTGAGAGCCATTTCCACCATACTTACCGCACCTCCTACAATTTTCTGCCGGGCATCGATAATCGCCGCCGCCTGCTGTCTCTGCAGCATTGCAGAAGCAATTTCCGGAGCGTAGGCAAGATGGGTAATCCTTACATCAAGAATTTCCAGTCCGGCTTCCAGAACTTTATTCTGAAGCTCTGCCTGCATGATATCAGCAATCTCCTGGCTGCTGCCGCGCAATGTCTTTTCATCTGATTCCTCATTCATGTCATAGGGATAATTTCTTGCTGCATTTCTCGTGATCGCATCGCACTGGATAGAAAGGAATTCCGTATAATCTTCCACATTAAGAACTGCCTTCGTAGCGTTTTTCACCTTCCAGATCACGATGGTTCCGATTTCCACCGGATTGCCCTGAGCATCGTTTACTTTCTGTCTCTTGTTATCCAGCGTCATAGTTTTGAGGGAAACCTTTTTGGACGCGCTGCTCTGATTCAGGTTCATATTAATATTAATAGAACTTGTTTTGCCGGTAGATGGCTGTTCTCCATTTTCATGTTTTTTGGCCGTCGGATTGATGGCCGTACAGAAAGGATTTACCCAGTAAAAACCGGCATCATAGAGGGTTCCGTAATAATTTCCAAACAAAGTAAGAACAAGAGCCTCGTTGGGGTGTATGATCTTCAATCCACAAAGCATGATGATTCCAATGCAGTTCAAAGTCACTCCGGCAACAATGGCAATTGCCAGCACCAGACCGGACGCCGGCCCGTCCCAGCTCATATAAACGCCGCCCAGCACGTACGCCGGAATCCCCAGAAACATGATCACCAGCGACACAAACAGCATCAGCATACCGGAAGCCGCTTTCAGCCTCTTTTCCTCCGTTACATTGACTCCCTTCATAACTCTCTCCTCCTTAACATGTGATGTTATGTTTTGATATCTTTTTGATATCATTATAACACAAAACATTTCTGCAAATGTCAAGAGTTTCCGCAGTCATTGTACATGATCCGAGCTACTAATAAATTTCGCAGATCCTGGTTTTCAGGATTCTCCTCTCCGGATCCTCTCCACGTAGTCAGCCACCTCATCGTCCACCTCGTCAAAGAGATAGCTCCGGCTGCTCTGGCGGCGCTGGGCCCACTCCTGTTTTCCTGCCCTCTCCGCATCCTCGATCTCTTTCTTTAATCCCGCCGCGGAGAGACGGTGCGCTCCCTGTCCCAAAATAATGATCTGTTCCAGTCCGTCGGAGGTAGCTACTGTCACCTGATGTTCACGGCCGATTCTGTGGACTGTTTTCTCAATATACTGATCTGCAGTCTCGGCCTCCTTCGTATATACTACATAAATATTATGATAAGGAACCACTTCTTCTGCGCGGCCTTCCACCTTATATGCATCGAACACCAGAATCAGCGTACACTTCCGGTATCCCTGGTAGTTGCTGAGAATATCTTTCAGCTTATCACAGGCTGCATGGATATTTTCTTCCGCAAGTTCACGCAATTCCTCCCAGGCAAAAATAATATTGTATCCGTCTACCAGAAGATATTCTTCTTTTTTCGGTCTGCCGGGTTTATATTGACGGGGCTGTGAAGGCGCGTGCACTACCTTCTTCTGGAAGGCTCCCCTGTCCCGTTTTACCGGGCCGAAGGTTCTCTCAAAGATTGCCTGCAGTTCCTGCTCATCCTCGTAGCTGCCGCTGTAGGAGTAACCGGAGGAACCTTTTTTCTTTTTGCGGCCGCTGTTTCCGGAATCGTTTCCTTCCTGGTGGTTTTCAGCGCCACATCTGTCCGCCTCGTTCTCCGGTTCTTCATACCAGCTCTCTCCTGCCGCAAGCTCTTCCGCATCCACGCCGCTTTCCAAGTGCATATACTCTTCCACCTGATCCCACGGAACCACAAACCCCGCGCCGTGGGAACAGAAAACAGAACCGGTCGGATTCTCCAGATCCCGTTCCGGATCATAGCCAATCCGCTCCACGATCTCATCCTGGTTCCGGCAGGGCGCGTATCCTTTCAGGCTACAGAAAAGACGTCCCGCGCCCCGGGTATAGGAATTGATCTCCTTCTGATAATCCCTCATCTCCGCCACCGGAGCCGTTCCGGTAAGTACGGCTGTCTCTCCGTCCGTTTCCGGCGACTGAAAGCTGCCCTGCATTTTCTGGATATCCGCCATGGCTCTCCCCAGCATTTCCCCGGGAAGCTCCAGACGGAACTCATAGTACGGCTCCAGAAGAATACTTTTCGCCTTTCTCAGCCCCTGGCGCACCGCGCGGTAAGTCGCCTGGCGGAAATCGCCGCCCTCGGTGTGCTTCGTATGCGCCCGGCCGGTAAGCAGGGTGATCTGTATGTCTGTGATAGGCGACCCTGTCAGCACGCCCGGATGTTCTTTCTCCTCAAGATGAGTGAGGATCAGGCGCTGCCAGTTCCTGGCAAGCACGTCTTCGCTGCAGGCTGTGAAATACTGGCATCCGCTTCCCGGTTCTCCCGGTTCCAGCAGAAGATATACCTCCGCGTAATGCCGGAGAGGCTCGAAATGTCCCGCGCCGGTCACCGGGGCGGCAATGGTCTCTTTGTATACGATGTTTCCCGCGCCAAATTCCACCGCGACATGAAAGCGTTCCCAGATCAGCCGTTTCAGGATCTCGATCTGTACTTCTCCCATGAGCTGGGCGTGTATTTCTCCCAGGGCGCTGTCCCAGACTATGTGAAGCTCCGGCTCTTCCTCCTCAAGCTGTTTTAACTGCTGCAGCATTTTGTGCGGATCACAGCCCTCCGGAAGCCGGATCTGGTAGCTCAAAACCGGTTCCAGCACGGGCATTGCGGAATCCGCTTCCACTCCCAGACCTTCCCCCGGATAGGTCCTGGTAAGTCCCGTCACCGCGCAGACGGTTCCCGCCGGCGCTTCCTGAAGAGTTTCATATTTTCCTCCGGAATACAGGCGGATCTGATCCACCTTCTCCTCCCAGGGCTCTGCCTGTTCCTTCCGCCCAGGAAGCGTCTGCCCACGGCTTTTCTCTCCGCCTGCAAAGGCAAGATTGGCCTTGACCTTCAGGCTTCCCCCTGTGATTTTCATATAGGTAAGGCGGTTTCCCTGTCCGTCTCTGGCTATTTTGAATACTTTGGCTCCGAATTCTTCCGGATATATCTTTTCTCTTGTATACTCCTCAAATCCGCGGAGAAATTCTTCCACGCCCTGCATTTTCAGGGCGGAACCGAAATAACAGGGGAACAGTTTCCGCTCCCGGATCAGTTCCGCCACAGCGTCCTGATCTATTTCCCCGGATTCCAGATAGGATTCCATCAGCGTCTCGTCACAGAGGGAAACATTTTCCATCCATTCTCCCCTGTCCGTATCCGCGCTGAAATCAATGCAATTCTCATCCAGTCTTTTTTTTAGGTCCGAAAGGATCCCGTCCCGGTCCGTTCCCTCCTGATCCATTTTGTTGATAAAAAGGAATACCGGGATCTGATACCGTTCCAAAAGTTTCCACAGTGTCATGGTATGGCTCTGCACTCCGTCCATACCGCTGATCACCAGAACCGCGTAGTCCAGCACCTGCAGCGTACGTTCCATTTCCGCGGAGAAATCCACATGTCCCGGCGTATCCAGTAGAGTGATCTTCATACCGGCAGTACGCAGAACCGCCTGTTTGGAAAAAATAGTGATTCCTCTTTCTTTTTCCAGTTCGTATGTGTCCAGAAAGGCGTCTCCGTGATCCACGCGCCCCAGTTTCCGGATCTCGCCGCAGAGATAGAGAAGTCCCTCCGAAAGAGTTGTTTTACCCGCGTCCACGTGGGCGAGTATCCCCGCGCATATATGTTTTAATGTATGTTCTGTCATATTGTTTTCTCTTTTCTCAGACGTATTTCCCACAGAAAATACCCCTTTCTGTGTCAGTTGATATAATCATAACACAGAAAGGGGTATAAGTCGATAAAGCATTTCCGCCCGCGGTATCATCCTTTCCTGGTCTTCCAGTTCAGCAGGAAAGCGGAATTTACGATCACAATCACCGATCCGGCGTTGTGGACCAGGGCTCCCACAACCGGATCCAGAATCCCGGTGATGGCAAGAACGATCGCCACAAAATTCAGCGTCATAGAAAAGGTCAGATTACATTTGATCGTGATCATCATACGCTTTGCCAGCTGCAGAAGGTGAGGCAGTTCGCGAATCTTATCGTTGATCAGGGCGATGTCCGCCGCATCCACGGCAATATCGCTTCCGATACCGCCCATGGCGATTCCCACAAAAGCTTTTTTCAGCGCCGGCGCGTCGTTGATCCCGTCGCCGATCATGCAGATCTTTTTTCCGGCCTTCTGATACTCTTCGATCCGCCTCAGTTTATCCTCCGGCAGACAGTCGGCATACACCTGTGAAATCCCCAGTCTTCCCGCCATATATTCCGCGGCGCTCTCATGATCTCCGGTGAGAAGGACCGGCGTTACTTTAATACTTTTAATTTCCTGTATGGTGTCCGGCGCATCCGCTCTGAGCGCGTCGGACACCGCGGCAAAGCCTTTCATTGTTCCGTTCACTGCGATATAAATGACCGTGCAGCCTTTTTTCAGGAATTCCTCCGCCTGTATTTTCAGACTGTCCGGAAATGTAATTCTGTTTTCCGCGAAAAGTTCTGTATTTCCCGCCAGGATCTCCTGCCCTTCCACTACAGAATATACGCCCTTTCCCGGAAGCATCCGGAATTCCTCCGGCTGAGGAATCTTAAATTCCTTTTCCTTTTTGAAGCAGCTTACCACCGCTTTTCCCAGCGGATGCTCCGAGCGGAGCTCCGCTCCTGCCAGCAGCCGGTACAGCTTCTCCCTGTCCATCGCCGGATCGCAGCTTATCACAGCCATTACCTCCGGCGCGCCACAGGTAAGAGTTCCCGTCTTGTCAAAAGTAATGCCGGACACAAGAGCCAGCCGTTCCAGCGCGTCTCCTTCCCGCACGAGAAATCCATGTTTTGTGGCGTTTCCGATCGCGGCCATGATTGCCGTAGGAGTGGCCAGCACCAGGGCGCAGGGACAGAATACCACAAGGATCGTGACGGCGCGGATAATTTCGCCTGTAACAAGCCAGGTAAGGGCCGCCGCCGTAAGCGCTATGACAACGATCCATGTGGCCCACCGGTCGGCAATTCCCACGATTTTCGCCTTGCCTGAATCCGCCGACTGTACAAGTCTTATCATTCTCTGGATAGAACTGTCGTCTCCCACTCTGGACGCCTTCATATCAAAGGCGCCGAACTGATTCACAGTCCCGCTGGAGACTTCATCCCCCGCCGTCTTGTCTACCGGCAGAGACTCTCCTGTCATGACAGCCTGGTTGACGGAGGTCTGTCCGGACAGGATCACTCCGTCCACAGGAATCGTTTCTCCCGGAAGGACCCGGAGAATATCTCCGATCTGCACGTCTTTTGCAGCGATCACTGTCTCCGAATTGCCGGATACTTTTCTGGCGGTGCGCGGCGTCAGATGCACCAGCTTCTCAATCCCGGCTCTGGCCTTCGCCACAGTGAGATCCTCCAGAAGAGCCCCCAGCTGCATGATAAAAGCCACTTCCCCGGCGGCAAAGATCTCGCCGATAATGACGGAAGCGATCAGCGCCATGGAAACAAGCACGTCCGCCTTTATATCAAATGCTGTCACAAGTCCGATCACCGCTTCCAGGATAATGGGAATCCCGCACAGGATGATCGCCGCCCACGCCGGATCGATCCCTGCCGGCCGGATGTGCATAAGACTTGCCGCCAGCGCGATGCCCGAAATCACCAGAAACGTGATATCCCTCTTTATTCCTCCCCATTCCAGCATTTTCTCCAATGTTTTCACAAAAACTCCTCCTTTGCCCTCATATACCCCTATGGGTATATCTTCATTATACCTATAGGGGTATGGGCTGTCAAGGAGATCATTTCATATTCGCGAAACGCTCTACCGCCTTTGTGAAATTGGCTATAGTCTGATCTGCATCCCCATGCTCGATCCCGTCCCGGACACAATGTTTGATATGCCCTTCCAGAACCACCTGTCCGGCTCTGTGAAGCGCTGATTTTGCTGCGTTGATCTGCGCCAGGACGTCTTCACAGGGAACATCTTCGTCAATCATTCTGTCGATCGCCTGCACCTGTCCCACGATCTTCCTCAAACGCCGGTGCAGATTGGCGGAGTCCATACACTGCTTCATAACTTACCTCTCCTGTCTGTATTATTTTTTATCATCACATCTGTTTGTCTGACACTGGAAAATCAGACTTTTCCAAAAAACAATATACCCTTGGGGGTATCTGTATATAATATTATCCGCAGATATCTTTCTTTTGTCAAGTCTCCTCACTTTCAACATCAAACAAGGGCGCCAGTCTTTTTACAATTTTCTCACTGACACGGATCAGCATATCCGGATCTGCGTCCTGATTATTGAGATACACATAAAAAGAACCGTAAATCCCATAGGAAAGCAGGATATTTTTCTCCAGATCATCTTTGTACCGGGGATATTTTCTCCAGATCAGTTTTTTCACCTCCTCTTCCAGGCAGTCCGCCAGACGGCTTTTATTTTTTCCCGAAAAAACAATATTGATCAGGGAACTGTTGGCGAGACAGGCCATGTAGAGATTTCTGGCGAATATGTCCGAGTTTTGCACTGAATAATCCTGTCCCTTGACGATACTTTGAAGAATGGAATCCACTACTTCTTTTTCCAGTTTTTCCGAAAGGGCGTAGATGTCCTGATAATGGGTATAAAATGTAGATTTATTGATGCGGGCAAGCGCGCAGAGTTCCTTCACCGTTATCTTTTCCAGCGGCCGCTTTGCCCTCAGCTCCAGAAAGGCGCTTTTTATGGCGTTTTCTGTTTTCTCTGTCCTGATGTCCATATTTCGTCCTCCTTATTCCGTTATCGATGCAGCTCAGGATTCACCTGCTGGTCCTGACATAAGATTCAGGCCGGTTTTTGCTGGCATGAAGATTTCCTCTCCCCACGGGATTCTCCGACATATCACGCAATCCGTCGTTTATCCGTCTTTTTCCAAACATTATCGGTGGACATTGTGCGGGTGTTTTTTTATATTATAACCAGTAAATCAACTGGTGTCTATTATTTCTTTTGCTTTACGGGAGCCGGAAAAAGAAGGCGCCGTAGACCAGATTATGAGGAGGAAGCATGGATTTTTACGGATTTTATACAGGAAAAATTTTTGACGCGTGGGAATATCTGGGCGCTCATATAGAGAAAGACGGGGTAACCTTCCGGACTTTCGCTCCCGGCGCTTCGCGGGTTTCTCTCATCGGCGAATTCAACGAGTGGAAAGAGACAGCGATGCGCCGTGTCTCCGACGGCAACTTCTGGGAATGCCATATTGACAGTGCCGGAGAAGGTATGATGTACAAATACCGGATTTATGACCGTTCCGGAAACTGGATCGATCACTGTGATCCTTATGGTTACGGCATGGAACTGCGTCCCGGCACGGCTTCCATAATCCGGGATCTTGACGCTTATCAGTTCCATGATACGGAATGGATGAAAAACAGAAGTGACTGCCGCACCGGCCCGCTGAATATATACGAAGTCCATTTCGGCTCTTTTCGCAAGCCTTCCGAAGAGCCGGACGACTGGTATGATTATGAAGAGATGGCGGATATCCTGATCCCCTATCTTCTGGAAAACGGATATAACTATCTGGAGATCATGCCGCTGAACGAATACCCCTGTGATGAATCCTGGGGCTATCAGGCAACCGGATTCTACAGTCCCACTTCACGGTACGGCACAGCCGCCCAGCTGATGGCTTTCGTTGACGCCTGCCACCGGAACGGGATCGGCGTGATCATGGACTTCGTTCCCGTACATTTTGCAGTGGACGGATACGCGCTGGCAAATTATGACGGTACTCCTCTTTACGAATACCCCAATTCCGCTGTGGGAGTCAGTGAATGGGGAAGCTGCAATTTCATGCATTCCCGGGGCGAAGTCCGCAGTTTCCTTCAGTCCTGCGCCAGTTACTGGCTGAACAAATATCATATCGACGGTCTCCGGATGGACGCTGTCAGCCGCGCGATCTACTGGCAGGGCGACCCCGCCCGGGGCGTGAATTCCAACGCTGTCGATTTCATCCGCTATATGAACCAGGGTTTGAAAAAACTTTACCCCACAGCCATTCTCGCTGCGGAGGATTCTACCTCTTTTCCCAAAGTCACAGAACCTGCCGCGGACGGCGGCCTTGGCTTTGACTATAAGTGGGATATGGGGTGGATGAACGACACACTGGACTATTTCCGTACAGCGCCGGAATACAGGAGCCGGGATTACCACAAACTCACTTTCTCCATGATGTACTACTATAACGACCGCTTTCTGCTGCCTTTGTCCCATGATGAATCTGTACACGGCAAGGCTACAGTCCTGCAGAAAATGAACGGGGATTATGACCGGAAATTTCCCCAGGCGCGGGCGTTCTATATGTATATGTACGCCCATCCGGGCAAAAAGCTGAATTTCATGGGAAATGAATTCGGCCAGCTCCGGGAATGGGATGAAAAAAGAGAACAGGACTGGCTTCTTCTGGACTATCCTGTTCACAGCGGTTTCGCGCGGTTTATGAAAGATCTGAACCATCTGTATCTGAAGCTTCCTGCTTTCTGGGAGAAAGATTACGAGACCGACGGTTTCCGCTGGATCGACTGCCATCAGGAAGCTTCCTGCATTTATGCGATCGAACGGAAAAGCCGGAAAGAACGTCTGGCCGCTGTCTTTAACTTCTCAGACCGCGAACAGAAATATGAACTGAACCTTCCGGAAAACACCTGCCTTCAGGAGATTCTGAACAGTGATCTGTGCATTTACGGAGGCAGCCAGGACCGGGAGCTGCAGCCCCTTAAAATCACAAAAGAAGGAAGCTGTCTTCTGACGCTTCCCCCGTATTCCGGCGTGTATTATCTCCTGCAGGAAAATACCTGACGCTGATATGGATTTGTCGCTCGCCGCCTCTTTAGACGGCGAGCCGTCCCCCATCTGATATTAAGATTGTTTATAACCGAACAGATTTATATGAAATGAAATTCCAACAGAAAGATATAAGAATTGTGTTTAGATATGTTAATACTAAAATATTTTACAATTTTATTCAAGTCCCTTTAAATTCAAAGCGCCCCATAATATTCAATAAGCAATGTCATCCCAGGGCATATAAAATTCCGCAGCTTATAAGGCTCTGCAATCTATAAAACTCTAAATTCGTCTGACAAAAAGCTATGCTCCTGCTCTCTCCGGAAAAAAACCGACCTTATCCCTCAGGATAAGGTCAGATCTCCGTCTTTTACCCAGCCCAGATGTCTGCATACCTGGTTGATCGCAGGCGCCAGTATAGCCGGCAGTATAAAAGAAATCAGTATAAGTCCTATCCAGTCGAAAGCGGTCGGACTGATCGCGGCCGCTCCGTTGGCAACAGCTGTTTCACTGGGAGCGAGCCATCCTGTCCAGACACCCAGCTGTCCGCATAATCCGCAGGTTCCCATACCGGAATTGATGGCGTCGCCATTCATCTGCAGACGGAAAATACATGTTGCAATTGGTCCCGTGATAGCTGACGCCACTGTGGGGGCAATCCAGACACGGGGATTTTTAACGATATTTGGCATCTGCAGCATAGATGTGCCAAACCCCTGGCTCACCAGTCCTCCCCATCCGTTCTCTTTGAAACTCATGACTGCAAAACCAACCATCTGCGCGCAGCATCCGGCCACAGCCGCCCCGCCTGCAAGCCCTGTCAGACCAAGAACAGAGCAGATAGCGGCAGAGGAAATGGGAAGGGTCAACGCCACGCCTACCAGTACAGACACAACAACGCCCATCAGGAATGGCTGCAGTTCTGTCGCCTGCATGATCACCTGTCCGAAAGCGCTGGCAACAAAACCGATAGGCGGGGCAATCACCCAGGCGGCTCCTATGCCAACGAGAGTTGTAACAACAGGAGTCACAAGGATATCGATCTTCGTCTCCTTACTGACTGCTTTTCCTGCTTCTGCGGCAATGATCGCTACAAAAAGCACAGCCAGCGGACCGCCTGCCTGCCCCAACGCATTGCACGCGTACCCTACGGTAGCCAGAGAAAACAATACCAGCGGCGGCGCCTGCAACGCATACCCGATCGCCACCGCCATAGCGGCGCCGCTCATAAAGGACGCCATTCCGCCAATGGTGTAACCTACACCGTTAATGGTCACAATCTGCGCAGTGAGAAAACCCACATGGAACTGTGTTCCAATGGTATTCAGGATCGTGCCGATCAGCAGCGAACAGAACAGACCCTGCGCCATAGCACCCAGGGCATCTATTCCGTACCGCCGGGCTGAAATGACAATGTTCTTCCTCTTCATAAAAGCTTTTAATTTTTCCATAATGTACCTCTCTCTTTCAGCCGATGAGCAAACCCCTGCAGACCGTTTATAACACAGAATCTCTGCTGGTATAAATCTGTATGTATAGGTGTCTTGTCATCCAAATACTCATCATACTATACAGCTTTTGGGAGGACTTGTCAATTCTTAATTACACTAATTTTTTATTTATGAACGAGCCGTTTCAACAAACTTTTCCCTCTTAATCCTGCCTCATAATTCGACTAAATAATCTTTGCTTGCAAGAACAGGTGTTTTCTATTCATAAGAACCTCTACAACAGATACCTTTCCACAAGTCCCTTTACTATTCTGATATCCAGGATTGTTTTTTCTGTTTCAAATGTAAGAATCAGATTCTCTCCGGGATATATGCCGTTTTCTTCATACGCCTGTATTTTTCTGACTGCGCTTCGCGCGTATACCGGATCATCCATTCTCCCGTCATGTTCCCAGTATATTTCTTTTCTGGTTCTTCTGGAGAGAAAGGTAAAGTCCGGGTATACCATTCCAGTACCTTTCAGATACAAAGGCATTTCATACTTATACGGAATATTATTCTGATAAAAATAATCCGCCAGAATCTTTTCGGATTTTGAGCGAACCCGCTCGCCTTTTTGGGTCAGTATAACGGCGGTTCCTTCCTGAAACTCTTTCCCCTGATATTTCTGCGCAATCCACTGTTCTATCTGCTGCTCCCAGGTCGGTTCCACCGGATCGATCAATTTCTGTCTCTCCACATGTTCTCTCTGATATACATTTGCAATTTCATCATAATCTTTTGCCAGCCTTCTAACCCGGGACAGACGTTTATCCGCTAATCTTATGATTTTCTCATCGTATGATTTCTGCGCCAATCTGCGGATCAAATCCATCTGTTCCTTGGGAATATAGGTGCCGTTTTTTCTATCCCCCTGCGTGCAGTGATAATACTGGACATTTTCTCTGCAGCTGGATAAACGAAGCGTTCCCTGCGGCGCGTCCGCCAAACGGTCTTTTGTTTTCTTGAGAATCTGTTCCAGTCTTTCCTGTTCTTTTAGCAGCAGTTCTTTCAGTATTTCCATAAAAATCCTCCCTTTTTCGTTCTGAGACGGTTATTCAGCTTTTTTCAAATCTAGAACCGTACATTTTGGAATCATATACGGCCCAGAATCAAATTCAACTTATATAACCGTACATTTAAAACTTCAACACGGTTAAAATCTTAAATTTGACCGTCAAACCGTATCTTCGCAGAATAAATACGGTTATATCCACTCTTCTAATGTCTGAACCGTACCCCCGCAGAAAAAGCACGGTTATATCCTCTTTTCTGATTTCTGAACCGTATCCCCGCAGAAAAAGCACGGTTACATCCTCTTTTCTGATTTCTGAACCGTACCCCCGCAAAAAAAGCACGGTTATATAGTCTGTAGTAATACCACAGCGGTATCTTTTATAAATTTGTACAACTCATTTGGGGAATTTAATTCCAGAAACCGTATTATGTACGGTTGAGAAGAGCTGAACTTACGCATTCAGGGCATATTGCTTTTTGTTGAAGTGTGCTGCCCTTTGTGCGCTGACGTCAGATTAATGATGTCAGATTGATGAAATATAAAAATCCCGGAAGCCGAAACTTCCGGGATAAATATCTTTTGTAATACAGCGTATGCTCTCTGATTATCTCTTGGAGAACTGTGGAGCACGACGTGCAGCTTTGAGACCGTACTTCAATCGTCTGAGCGATGATTTTCCTTGATATTCCGGGCTTTTTTGAG
>ERZ1090864.977-NODE-980-length-14309-cov-12.195103_pt1 | contig 14309 bp, 15 predicted proteins | sample MGYA00478479_ERZ1090864 | MGnify/ENA primary metagenome ERZ1090864 (study PRJEB33644, sample SAMEA5815743) | chicken gut metagenome | biome: Chicken; feature: Gastrointestinal Tract; material: Caecum | place: Ireland | collected 2019-01-01 | study: A study of the... | reverse complement strand
GGCCTGCGGCCTGGTATTCCAGCCAGCGGCGGCGGGCCCGGGCCTCGGGGCTGGCGGTCAGGAAGATCTTGACGGTGGCGTCGGGCAGGATCACCGTGCCGATGTCCCGCCCGTCCATCAGGACGTTGCCGGTGCGGGCCATGTCCCGCTGCAGATCCAGCAGGAAGGCGCGGACGGCGGGGTTTGCCCCCACGGCGGACGCCGCCATCCCCACCTCTCCGGTGCGGATGAGGCCGCTGACGTCCTCCTCATTTAAATAGATATGCTGCTGGCCGTCCAGAACGTCCAGACGCAGGCGGATGCGGGGCAGCAGGGCATCCACCCCGGCCTGGTCCGCCGGGTCGATGCCGGCCCGCAGGGCGTACAGCCCCACCGCCCGGTACATGGCGCCGGTATCCACATAGATGTAGCCCAGATCCCTGGCCAGCTGCCTGGCCAGAGTGGATTTGCCCGCCCCGGCGGGGCCGTCGATCGCAACCGATATCATATTCCCATTTCTCCTTTTGACGGGCAGAGAGGGCCTGCCCGCCCGCACTTTCCTTTTTATTCCGCCACCACGGCGGTGCCGCTGACGGTGACCATCAGCATCCCGTTGTCGGCGCCCAGGACCTCATAGTCGATGTCCACGCCCACCACGGCGTTGGCCCCCATCGCGGCGGCCCGCTGCTGCATCTCCTCCATCGCGCTCTGCCGGGCGCCGATCAGCTCATCCTCGTAGCTGCCCGAGCGCCCGCCCAGGAAGTTGGTGAAGGACGCAGCGATATCCCGGACAAAGTTGACCCCCGAGATGACCTCGCCGCAGACGACGCCCTTGTATTCGGTGATGCGCATTCCCTCGATGGAGGGGGTAGTGGTAACGATCATACAGCATTTCCTCCTTTGGTATCCTGTTCCAGATGGGCCGCGAAGGCCTGGGCCGTGCAGAAGGCGATCTGCAGATTGTAGCCGCCGGTATAGGCGTCCACATCCAGCACCTCCCCGGCAAAATACAGCCCTGCGGCCTTTTTGCTGGCCATGGTCCGGGGGTCCACCTCCCGCACCGGCACGCCCCCCGCCGTGATGACGGCATGGGCCAGGTCGCCCCGCGCGTCGATGGGCACCGCCCAGTGCTTGCACAGCCGCACCAGCTCCCGCTTTTGTTCCCGGGTGATCTGGTTGGCGCGGGTGGCGGGGTCGATGCCCCACCGCTGGACCATCACCGGCTGCATACTGGCAGGCAGCAGCTTGACGAGGGCGCCCTGGGCCGCATGGTTGGACAGCAGGGCGAAATCCCGGGTGATCCGGTCGTACAGCTGCTGGTCGCTGAGGGCCGGTTTCAGGTCGATCTCCACCCGGTAGCGGTGCCGGTCCATATCCCCCAGATGGCTCGACGCGCTGAGGGTCAGCGGGCCGCTGATGCCAAAGTGGGTGAACAGCATCTCCCCCTGCTCGGAAAAGATGGCCCTGCCGTCCTCATAGAGGGTGAGGACCACGTTTTTCAGGGCCAGGCCCATCATCTTTTTGCAGTCCGGGTCGCTGCTGACCAGGCTGACCAGGCTGGGCACCGGCTCCACGATGGTATGGCCGGCCTGCCGGGCCAGCTTGTAGCCGTCCCCGGTGGACCCGGTCCCCGGGTAGCTGACCCCGCCGGTGGCCACCAGGACGCAGTCGGCCGGATACCGCCGGCCCGAGACCCCCCGGATCCCCACGCAGCGGCAGGCGGGGCCTTTCTTTTTCCCCGGCGGCGGCTCCGTCTCCAGCGGTTCGAGCAGCAGCGAGGCGGCCCCGTCGTACACGAGCTCGGCCCCGGCGGCGTAGTCCAGCAGGGCCTGGCGGACCTCGGCGGCCTTGTCCGACACCGGGAACACCCGGCGGCCCCGCTCCACCTTCAGCGCCACCCCCAGGGACTCGAACAGGTCCATGGTCGCGGACGGCGGGAAAGCGTGGAGGGAAGAATACAAAAACCGGGGATTGGTGCGCACATGGCGCAGAAATTCCTCCTCGCCGCAGGCATTGGTCAGGTTGCAGCGCCCCTTGCCGGTGACCAGGATCTTCTGGGCGGGCCGGGGGGCGTGTTCCAGCAGCGTGACGGTATGTCCCCGGCGGACGGCGGCGCCCGCAGCCATCAGCCCGGCGGCCCCCGCACCCACGATCACGATTTGCGCCATCGGCGACACTCCCTTTTTCGTCAGATTCCGTACTTTTTAATAATACCAGAATCCCGCGGCAAAAGCAATTATGAAAAATCGGCCCCCGCCGCCCCGGGACGCAAAAAAGTCCCGCTCTGCCGTTTGGGCGGGACAAAAACAAAGGCACGGCGCCCCGGATGCGCGCCGCGCCCTTCCCTGTCAGCTGCCGATCAGCTTGACCGGGTCCAGATATTGGTCCTGGTCCAGCACCTCCAGGTGGATATGGGGGTCCTGGGCGCTCTCGCCGGTGATGGAGCCGGCCCGGCCCAGGCGCTGGCCCGACGTCACCTGCTCGCCCTGCCGGACGGCCGGGTCCTCCACCGCCGCGATCCGCCACAGCCGGCCTTCGGCGTCACGGATGGAGGCCACCACCCCCCAGTTGCCCTCGGCGGCCAGACTCTCCACCGTGCCGCTCACCGGGCAGAGGATGTCCTCCCCTTCCTCGCAGGCGTAATCCACGCCGTTGTGGGTGCGCCAGTCCCCCAGGGTCTCATGGTAGACCAGTTCGTCCCCGGTCCACACCGCCAGCACCCGTCCAGAGACAGGCCGCGTATAGCCCGGCCCGGCCGAGGCGCTGGCAGCGGGCGATCCGGTTTGCAGTTCGGAGGGTTCGGACACCGAACCAGACCCAGACGGCGCACCAGAAGATCCTTTGGACCCGCCAGGCTCGGGCACATCCTCCGCCGCCTGGGCTGCGTCCGCCGCCTGCTGCTGCCATATCGCTCCCTCCTTGTCCATTCCTTCTTCCACGCCCGGGTAGCTCTCCTCCCCGGTGACGCTCTGCCCGGGGTCCTGGCCCAGGTCCCTTGCCATCTGGTCGCGGACGGTCCGCACGGCCCACACGCCGACGGCCGCAGCCGCCGCCACGCAGGCCAGCAGGGCCAGCGCAAAGCCCTTGCCCCGCAAAAAATTCCTGATATGCTCCATGCTCTTGTTTCTCCTTCGGTAACCTGTGTACGGGTGTTGTGCTTAGTTTTGACACTTGCGGGCGGAATATTCGTGCGGGGAGAAAAAAGCGGGGGGCGACGCGCGAACCTTTCTATATAAGGAAGAGCGGGGCGTTTTGGCATTTCCGTCAAAAGTTCCGTCTCCATTTGTGCATACAAGCCAAAATCACGCGAAAGCGGCCTGTGCCGGCTTGTGGCACTTTTCCATTTATTCTACAATCCCCTCGGTTTTCTTGTATGAATCGCCGAATTTGTGACAAACGCTCAAAACCTATTGAAAATCAGAAAAAAACTGTGCATAATTATAGTCGTGATGGATTGAATTTGTATGATCTGTAAACAATCTGTGTCCAAAAGAAAAACCGTCGCGTGGTTGTTCTTTTTTCGAAAGCGTTTTACCTCCTGTGGACGGGCGGGGTCCAGGCCCCGGACGGCCGCAGGTGGAAATAAGTATGGAGAAGGAGAAATAACATGGTAGGAATCTTGATTGCAGGGCACGGCGGCTTTCCCAGCGGCGTGCTCAGCGCGGTCAACCTGGTGGCCGGCAATCCCGGCAACGTGACCGCGGTAGACTTTGTGGAGGGCATGAGCACCGACGAGCTGAAGGCCAAGATGCTTGCGGCCCTGGATGGGATGGAGCAGGAGGAGATCCTGGTCCTGACCGACCTGGCCGGGGGCACCCCCTTCCGCACGGCTGCCGAGATCAAAGCCGTGTATACCGGCAAGCGGATGCGGGTGGTGGCAGGCGCCAATATGCCCGCCGTGGTGGAGGCCGCTTTCTCCAGCGGCGACATGGACCTGGACGAGCTGACCGCCGACGTGATCCAGACCGGCACCGAGGGCTTTGTGGACCTGGACGCTCTGGGCGCCGGGGAGGAGGAGGCCGAAGCCGCCGGGTTCGAGGACGGCATCTGACGCCCTGTGCACAAAGGAGAACATCATGATCAAAAAGATCGCTGTGGAACCCATCCGGTTCCGTGATAAGTACCTGTCCACCCCCCTGCTGACCAAAGCGGAGGTGGAGCAGGCCATGGACTATGTGGTCCGGCAGACCCGGGCCAACATGGAATACTTTGGCAAAAAGTTCCCCTGGTCGGCCACCAAGGGCCTGAAATACCCCATCATCGAGAACATCGAGTGGACCGACGGCTTCTGGACCGGCCTGCTGTGGCTGTGCTATGAGTACACCGGGGACGAGGCGTTCCGGGTGCGGGCCGAGGAGAACATCGACTCCTTCCTGCACCGGGTAGAGAACCGCATCGAGCTGGACCACCACGACCTGGGCTTTTTGTATTCGCCCTCCTGTGTGGCCGGCTACAAGCTGGTGGGCTCGGAAAAGGGCAAGCGGGCCGGCATCCTGGCTGCGGACAAGCTGATGGAGCGCTACAACCCCCGGGACGGCTTCATCCAGGCCTGGGGCGCTGTGGGCGCCCAGGACAACTACCGTCTGATCATCGACTGCTTTATGAACATCCCTCTGCTGTACTGGGCCACCCGGATCACCGGCGATGCCAAGTACGCCCAGGCGGCCGACAAGCACTTTGAAAAGGCGGCCAACTACGTCATCCGGGACGATGCGTCGGCGTTCCACACCTATTACTTTGACGCCAAGACCGGCGAGCCGCTGCGGGGCGCCACCCGGCAGGGGTACAGCGACGATTCCGCCTGGGCCCGCGGACAGGCCTGGGGCATCTACGGCATCCCCCTCAACTACATCCAGAACCACAACCCCGCATCCATCAACCTGTACGAGGGGATGACCAACTATTTCCTCAACCGCCTGCCGGAGGACGACGTCTGCTATTGGGACCTGATCTTCGGCGACGGCTCGGGACAGTCGCGGGATTCTTCCGCCGCCGCCATCGCGGTATGCGGGATGCACGAGATGGGCAAATACCTGCCGGAGGTGGACCCCGAAAAGGACACCTACAAGCACGCCGCCCACCGCATCCTGCGCTCTCTGATCCAGAATTACCAGGGCCATGAGGCTGCCCCCGGCAGCCCTGTGCTGTACCACGGCGTTTACTCCTGGCACAGCGGCAAGGGCGTGGACGAGGGCAACATCTGGGGCGACTACTATTATATGGAAGCCCTGGTCCGGTTCTGGAAGGATTGGGATTTGTACTGGTGAGCCGCTGTGCGGTCCCCGGTATAAATAGATTTATGATGAAGGAGGAACAATCGTCATGACACCCAACATTGTCGCATTCCGTATCGACGAGCGCCTGATCCATGGGCAGGGGCAGCTTTGGATCAAAGCCCTTGGCTGCAACACCGTGATCGTTGCAAACGATTCTGCCGCGGCAGATCCGATGCAGCAGCAGCTGATGAAGGCCGTGGTCCCCAAGACCATCGCCATGCGCTTCTTCTCGATCCAGCACACCTGCGACATCATCCACAAGGCTTCGCCCAAGCAGGTCATCTTCCTGGTCTGCAAGAGCCCTGCGGATGCTCTGAAGCTGGTGGCCGGCGGCGTGCCTGCCAAGGAGATCAACGTGGGCAACATCCACCACGCGCCCGGCAAGGAGGAGATCAGCAAGTACATCGCTCTGGGTCCCGAGGACAAGGAAGCCCTGCGGACGCTGCGTGACCAGTACGGCATCACCTTCAATACCCAGACCACCGCGGCCGGCGACGACGGCGGCAAGCAGGTCGATCTGAACCAGTATCTGTAAGGGAGGAACCTTTTGTGGAAATCAGCATTGTACAATGTCTTTTGATCGGTCTGTGGACCGCCGTCTGCCTGGCCGGCAACCTGCTGGGCATCTACACCAACCGCTGCCTGGTGATGGCCACCGGCGTGGGCATCATCCTGGGCGACCCCATCAACGGCCTGGCCATGGGCGCCGTGGGTGAGCTGGCCTTCATGGGCTACGGCGTCTCCCAGGGAGGCTCGGTGCCCCCCAACCACATGGGCCCTGGCATCGTGGGCGCCATCATGTGCATCACCGCCGGCGTTGACGTCAACACCGCGCTGGCTCTGAGCATCCCCTTCGCCGTGGCCTTCCAGTTCGTCATCACCGCTACTTACACCTTTGCCACCACCCTGACCGGCACCGCCATCAAGGCGCTGGACAACAAGAATTTCACCCTGTTCCGCATTGCCGCCAACGCCACCGTCGCAGTCTTTGCCATCGTGGGCTTCATCATCGGCTTTGCCGCCGCGTTCAGCTCGGAAGGCCTGAGCGCCGTCATCGCCCTGATCCCCGACTGGCTGAACGCCGGCCTGAGCGTCGCCGGCCAGATGCTGCCCGCCATCGGCTTTGCCATGATCCTGAACGTCATGGCCAAGAAGGAGCTGATCCCCTTCGTGCTGCTGGGCTACATCGCCATTGCATACCTGGGCCTGCCCACCATGGGCGTCACGTTCCTGGCCGCCTGCGTTGCGCTGATCGTTTTCTGGCACAGCGGCAGCTCCAACAAAGAGGAAGAATCGGAGGTTGAATTCGAAGATGGCATCTAATTATCAGATCACCAAGGGCGACATCGTCAAAACGTCGCTGCGCTCCTACTTTTTGCAGAACGGCTTCAACTACGGCAACTACCAGGGCCTGGGCTACGCCAATATGCTCTACCCCACCCTGCGCAAGATGTACAAGGACGACGATGACGCTCTGCAGGCTGCCCTGAAGGACAACATCGAGTTCTTCAACTCGAACATCCACTTCACCCCCTTCATCACCTCGCTGCACCTGGTGATGCTGCAGAACAAGACCCCCGGCGCTGAGATCCGCAACATCAAGATGGCCCTGATGGGTCCTCTGGCCGGCATCGGCGACTCTCTGTCCCAGTTCTGCCTGGCTCCCCTGTTCGGCACCATCGGCGCGTCTCTGGCCGCCGACGGTCTGATGCTGGGACCCCTGTTCTTCTGGCTGGGCATGAACATCACCCTGCTGATCATCAAGCTCCTCACCGGCAATCTGGGTTATAAGCTGGGCACCAGCGTCATCTCCACCCTGTCCGAGAAGATGGCCCAGATCTCCAACGTGGCCAGCATGATCGGCGTCGCCGTCATCTCGGGCCTGGCGGTCAACTTCGTCAAGATCAACTGTGCGCTGCAATACGTCTCCACCATGCCCACCGGCGAACAGTCGGTGGTGTCGATCCAGAGCATGATGGACGCCATTGCGCCCAAGCTGCTGCCCGTGCTGTACACCGCTCTGATGTTCTATCTCATCAAGAAGAAGAAGTGGACCACCTACAAGCTGGTCATCCTGACCATCATCGTGGGCGTCCTGCTGTCGGTGCTGGGCATCCTGGCCTGACCTCTGCAAACCAACCTGTGGGCGGGGATGCGCTGTGCATCCCCGTCTTTTTCTATGGAGGGAACATCATGGAACGACCGGATCTCACCGCCCTGCGGGCCCTTTGCCAGCGCTTTGTCCAGTGCTACGACCCCGCCGGCACCGCCCGCTACATCCGCAGCCACTGTCCCGACGAGGCCGCCGGGCTGCTGCGCCAGGCCGACCAGCTGCTGGCCCATACCTTCCGGTTCCAGGACAAATGGGACATGGAGCCCTGCCCCACCCCCTACACCCTGGAGCCCGGCCAATGGCTGTACAGTCCCAACGGGGACCCCGAGTGGGTCTTTATGCTCAACCGGCACGACCTGCTGCTCAAGCTCTGGCAGGCCGCCCAGCTCACCGGCGAGGAGCGGTATCTGGCGTCGCTGCGGGATTACCTGCTGGACTGGGCGGACCGAAACCCCATCACCCTTGCGGGCACCGACGCCACCCGCACCATCGACACCGGCATCCGCTGCATGAACTGGTGCGGGCTGCTGCTGCCTCTGCTGGCCCGGAACGTCCTGGATGACGAGCAGGCCGGCCGGCTGCTGGACTGCATGGCCCGGCAGTTTGAAAATATGCGGGCGCGGTACATCGGCAAATACACCCTGAGCAACTGGGGCGTGCTGCAGACCACCGCCATCTGCGCCGGCTATGCCTGGTTCGGGGACTTTTTGCCCGACGGGCTGGAGGCGTGGGCCTGGGACGAGCTGGAGCAGGAACTGGAGCTGCAGATCCTGGAGGACGGCGCCCACTGGGAGCAGTCGGCCATGTACCATGTGGAGGTGCTCAACACCTGCGTGAAGCTGCTGGCCCACCTGCTCTACGCGCAGGCCGCCGGCCAGCCGCTGTGTTCCCGGGCCCGGCGCGCCCTGGCCGGGGCCCACCTGTGGACCGACGCGGAGGAAGCCGCCGCAGCCCCCGGGCAGGGCTATGACCGGGGCCAGCCCGGCTGGCTGTGGGGCGCCGTGCGGGTGCTCAGCCGCCATGTGCTCTACACCGCCGACCCGGCCCATTTACAGCTGCCCCAGTGCGACAGCGACGTCACCGACGTGCGGGACGTGCTGGCACGGTCGGCCGCGCTGCTGGACGGCGGCGGCATCTACCGCTTTGCCGCCGGCAGCCGTCTGGACATGGACAGCGCCTGGCTGCTGGGCGCGCCGGGCCGGCAGCGCTTTCTGGACCGCGCGGCCTGCGTCCCCGGCCATCTGCAATGGGACTGCGGCCATGCGGGCAACTTCTTCTGGCGCAGCAGCTGGGAGGAGGACGCCGACTTCACCTGGCTCAAAAACAGCACCCTGGGCAGCGGTCACGGTCATCTGGACCAGACCCAGCTCTGCCTGTACCACAAGGGCCGGCCCTTCCTGGTGGACAGCGGCCGCTACACCTACCGGGAGGACGATCCCCTGCGGATGGCCCTGAAAAATCCCCAGGCCCACTCGGTCTGCGTCATCGACGGCCAGTCGGGGGGCCACGCGGACAGTTCCTGGACCAACGACGCCTGCGGCGAGGTGCTCAAGAGCTACGCCTGCACCCGGGGCGCCGCATCCTATGCCGAAATGCCCCTGCGCGGGACCCTGGCCGACGGCACGCCCTATCTGATCGTCCGCAAGGTGCTGGTCCTGCCGGGGGGCGTATGGCTGTCGGTGCAGGATGTCAGCTGCGCCGGAGCCCATGTCCTGGAGGAATCCTTCCATCTGGACGAGGCCGTACAGGTCACGGGCAAAGACCGGACCTTCACCCTGCAAAACGGCGGCGTCCGGCTGAACCTGTTCTCGGACGCGCCCCTCACCCTGGGCACCGCCGTCCACTCCAAGCGCTACAACGAAAAGACCGACGCGCCGGTGCTGCGCAAGCGGGGCGTGATGGACGGCCGTCAGACCTGGGCCGCCCTGCTGACCGCCGAAGGCATCGAGGCCAGCTGCGCCCCGGTGTTCCAGTTCGGCAAACCGCAGCCGGTCAGCCCCGACTGTCTCACCGCCTGGGATTTCCGGATGCCGGACGGCACCACCTGGACCGCCCTGCTCTGGCACCGGGAGACCTTCCGGGGCGGCAAAATGTACCTCTGCCACGATATACCCGTCTATGGCAAGGCGGTGGTGCTGCACCGGGACGCCGACGGCGCCCTGCTGGAGCGCATCCGCCTGAAAACCTGATCACCGGGAGGGAACGATATGGAAAACAAGATCTGCATTCTGGACGCCGACGGCCAGACCAAAGCCGAGCTGAGCGGCAGCGGCGAAGTGGTCCTGGGCTGGAAATACGGCGAATACGCCCCGGGGGACGTGATCGTCTTTACGGTATCGAAGCCCGGCTATTACAAGGTGCGGGTGGATGACTGCATCGACGAGGCCCTGGTCTATCTGACCGGCACCACCCTGCGGTATCCGGTCCTGTTCGATGAAAAGAAGCTCGCCCACAATCCCAAGGCCTTTGCCGGCGACCGCCACTATCTGATGGTGCGCCCCGCCTGGCCCTGGGAGCTGGGTTACCGCAATCTGGCTCTCAATCCCGCCGACCAGCACGACGTGGAGGGCTGCTACCCCCACGCCACCGCCAATGTGGAGACCCGGGGCGAAAGCGTTTTCGCTGCCCGCAACGCCATCGACGGCCTGCTGGCCAACCGCTCCCACGGCAAGTGGCCCTTCTCCTCCTGGGGCATCAACCAGCAGGACGACGCCGAATGGACCCTGCACTTTGGCCGGCCGGTGGACTTTGACACCATCGTGCTGTACACCCGCGCCGACTTCCCCCACGACAACTGGTGGACCCAGGTCACCCTCACCTTCTCGGACGGCACCAGCCAGACCGTCAGCCTGGAAAAGAGCTATGAGCCCCACCGTCTGTCCATCGCCCGCAAGGGGATCACCTGGATCCGGCTGGGCCAGCTGATCCAGGCCGACGACCCCTCTCCCTTCCCCGCCCTGACCCAGTTTGAGGTCTGGGGCCGGGACAGCACCGGCGTATAAGCCCCGCCTTCCCCGTTTCCCGCCATCGCCTCCGGCTCGGTCGCCGGGGGCTTTTTTGTTTGTTTCCTTGCAAACTGCATGATTTGCATGATTTGAATGATTTTCTCAAGGTAGAGAAATCATTCAAACCATTCATTTCATGCAAATCATTCATTCTGTACGATACAAAACAAACAACACGGCTTGTCAAGAGGGCAAAAAGCTTCAAAATGCGTCGCGGGCAGACAAACAAAAAGCGCACGCTTTCACGTGCGCATGAGGTGCGGTGCATTTGTATATCAGTATTCCTTCTTGTTCAGGATCGCGCAGGCGATACGGCCAAGGGCGGCGCCGGCCGCCAGGGCGACGAGGGGGGAGGCGCAGAACAGGGCGACCGCCAGCTCGTCGGTGAGGGTCACGCCGGCGGCCGACAGGATGCCGCCCACCGCCAGGATCAGCATGACCGGGATCATAAAGGCTCCCACCAGGATGATCCGGGCCTTCTCGGCCCCGAACCGCAGCAGCAGCGGGATGGACGCGCTGCCGGTGAGGTAGGCCAGCGCCCAGCCGAACAGCAGCAGCGCCGCCATCTCACCCAGCGGCGGCAGCGGCTGGCCCAGCAGCGCCATCACCAGCGCGCCGGCTGCGCCGCCCAGCAGGTCGCCGACGGTGCAGAAGATGGCCAGGACCAGGTACTTGGCCCAGACGATCTCCCGCCGGCTGACCGGCAGCACCAGGGCGTAGCTCATCCAGCCCGCCATATCGTCAAAGCTGAAGGTGGTCACCACCATCATGGCGCACATCAGCGCGCAGGTGGTCTGGTAGCCCGTCAAGCCGGTGGTGGGGGCCAGACACACCCCCAGCACCACCAGGACCAACAGCATGGTCCTGGCGTTGTGGCCGATGTTGTACAGGTCCTTCAAAATCAGGCCCTTCATTGCACACACTCTCCTTTCACATACAGCAGCATGATCTCGTCGATGGTGGCATCGTCCACCACAGCGCCGGGGTGGGCGCGGCGTGCCTGCTCTTTGTCGGGCACCAGGACGTCCCATTGGTAGTCCTCCCGCCGCCAGGCCAGCATTTCCTGGGGCTTCAGCTGGCCGAACAGCGCTGCGCCGCACCGCAGCACCCCCCACTGATACCGCAGTTCATCCTTGGCCCTGGTGAACAGCACCCGGCCTGCATGGATGAAGGTGATATAATCCGCCACCTTTTCCAGGTCGGCGCTGATGTGGGAGGACATCAGGATGCTGTGCTCCTCGTCCTGGACAAAGTCCAAAAACACGTCCAGGATATCGTCCCGCATCACCGGGTCCAGGCCGCTGGTGGCTTCGTCCAAAATCAGCAGCCGGGGCCGGTGGCTGAGGGCTGCCGCAATGGACAGCTTGGCTTTCATCCCCTTGGACAGCCCCTTGATCTCCTTTTGGGCCGGCACGGCGAACCGCTCCAGGTAGGACCGGTACAGCCCATCGTCCCACTGGCTGTACGCATGGCGCAGGATGCTGCCCACCTGGGCGGGGGTCAGGGTCTCGTAAAAGCTCCCCCCGTCGAACACCACGCCCAGGTCCTCTTTCAGCCGGGGCGCGGCGGCCAGGTCCTGCCCCCAGAAGGCCGCGCTGCCCTCGTCGGGGCGCACCAGGCCCAGCAGGGCCTTGATGGTGGTGCTTTTGCCTGCGCCGTTCTCGCCGATCAGCCCCATGATGCTGCCCCCCGGCACCGAGAAAGAGACATGGTCCAGGGTGAACCCGGGGTAGTGCTTGGTCAGACCGCTCACTGTGAGGATGGTATCCATATCATTCGCCCTCCTGATAAAATAAGGTCAGCACATCCACCAGCGTTTGCAGCGCAATGCCGCTGGCGCGTGCGATATCGGCGGCAGCCTGCAGGTGTTCTTCGGCCCGCCGCTGCTGTTCTTCCTGATAGAACTCCTTGTTCCGGGCCGCCACAAAGCTGCCCCGCCCCACCGTCGTCTCGATGAAACCATCCCGCTGCAGGTCCTCATAGGCCTTCTGCACCGTGATGACGCTGACGTGGATGGACTTGGCCAGCGCCCGCATGGACGGGATGGGGTCGCCTGTCTTGAGCTGCCCGCTCATGATCATGGCCTTGATCTGGCTGGTGATCTGCTCGTAGATCGGCTTGCCGGTGTTGGAGCTGATGATGATCTCCACGTGCTCCCTCCTTTGTGCTTGAGTGTACTTATTAACTAAGTACATTATAGTCAATCAGTACGGCTTTGTCAAGCTTAAATGCATGATTTGCATGAAATGAATGGTTTGCATGATTTCTCTACCCGGAGAAAATGAATCCTCTTGCGCTTAGCCGATTTTTGCGGCGCGGGTCGGCGCCCGCTTGCAAAAACCGGAGCGCGGCGCCACTCACGGCTCCCTGTTTCGTCCGCAGGACGCGGTCGCCGTTCGTGTAAATCATTCATTTCATTCAATTCATTCACTTTGCAATGGAGCAAACAAAAACCTCCGCGTCAGTCCAGGCGCGGAGGCATACGGTCTTTCAATTTATTTTACGCTCCAGAAGGTCTACAACGGCGGAGACGGTCAGTTGCTTCAACGTTTCCCGCTCTGCCTTTGACAAATCAGGCGAGATCGCGTCATGACATGAACACTCCAGGATGTGATAGCTCAGCCGAAGTTTTTCCCGAAGCAAGGTCTGTGAGACGTCCTGACGGCAGGCCAGCTTCCGATACAGCTCTTGCAGCAGCTCCGTTTCAAACGCTTTGAACAGCTCTTTGATGGCTTCCTTGCGAAGTGCCATAGCCCAAAATTCATCATGGGCTTCTGCCCTCATGGTGTGGGACGCATACAAGCGTTCATAGCACGCCTCAACCATATACGATAAGCCTCTGCCGGAATCAACACCCGATAGAACGGAATCCAGCGTCTCTTTCAGTTCTGCAAGATACAGTCTGACCACCTGAAGCAGAATATCTTCCTTATCCTGGAAATAACTGTACACGATCCCTGTGGACACACCAGCTTCTTTTGCGATCTGTGCTGTATTCGTCTGGTAATACCCTTTCCTGCAAAACAGCTCATAGCTGGCCCGAATGATAGCGTCGCGCTTTTTGACGGCGCGTTCCTGCTTTGGGACCCGTATCTCTGTGGTTGCCATTCCTTCATCCCCCATTTTCAGACGCTGCGTTCCTTTTTAGTATAACGAGCGCAGCCAGTGAAATCAAGAAAAGGCCCCATTATCCCTTGACATCCTCTTGGCTGTTCGCTATACTAAACATGAAATATATTTCATATTTAGGAGGTGTTCCCATGAAACAGCATTCCCAAACAGCCCCCTATCGCTTCTATTTGGTGTTCATGCTGCTTGCCTGTACCGGTGCCCTGATCTGGCAGCTCTGGCTTCCCCAGCTCGCAGAATTTTACTCAATCTGGGGCATAGCGGCAGGCTGGCAGCGCGAAATCGCCCTGTGGAACGTGGGATTGATCGCCTCTATCTTGTACGCCCTTGCAAAGCATGACGTCCGCTGGATGAAAGCTCTTACGTTCCAATCCACTGTATTGTGTTGGGCGCTGGGGACAAACCATCTGTTTGCATTTATAAGCAGCTTTTCATCCGGTAAATGGATCCATATGCTGGGCGTGCTGGAAGTCATGCTTTTGGGCGGCATATGGGGAACTGTGGTGCTTGTACGGTATAAAAATATCCGCTAAGCTCCAAAAAGCAAAACCCCCAAGGCATACGCCTCAGGGGTCTTGTTTTGAGAGAAGCCGGCATCTACCTATTTTCACAGGCCGTGTCCAGCCAACTATCTTCGGCACAAGTGAGCTTAACTTCTGTGTTCGGAATGGGAACAGGTGGGACCTCACCGTCATCGACACCGGCTGCCCGGAATATATGATCAGCTTTCGCTGTTGTCTTTTCCGGACATATCTCTCTATTCTCTTTTAGAAGGACGTGCCTTCAGAACTGAATAATAATCTGCTT
>ERZ1090864.972-NODE-975-length-14374-cov-8.373839_pt1 | contig 14374 bp, 11 predicted proteins | sample MGYA00478479_ERZ1090864 | MGnify/ENA primary metagenome ERZ1090864 (study PRJEB33644, sample SAMEA5815743) | chicken gut metagenome | biome: Chicken; feature: Gastrointestinal Tract; material: Caecum | place: Ireland | collected 2019-01-01 | study: A study of the... | reverse complement strand
AATCCATTAATCGCTACTTTTACTGCCATGATTAATTCCTCCTAAGAATTTGAAAATATTTGACTGTGTTACAGTCATAACAATGAATCCTTACAGGTGAAACATTGTTAAGGATTCATCAACTAGGATAATTGTACTAAAACGGAAACAAAAATTCAAGTACTAAATGCAAATTGTTGTAACAGCCCGGCCATCGTCCGGACTGTTACAACTTACTGCCATCTTCTGATCAGGCAGGTCCCGCTATCTTTTCTTCATCCGGGTAAAGAATCCCCGGCTCAGCCCTGCTCCTAATATCAAGCTGATCATAAGCCATACAAAGACATTGGATGCATCCCCTGTCAGCGGGACATTGGACTGCCCGTTTTCATTCGTCTGTTCTTTCTGATCCGTACCGCCTGTTCCCGGCTTATCCTGTGATGGATCTTCTGTTCCCGGCTTGTCCGGATCGGGCTCCTCTGTCCCCGGCTTGTCCGGTTCCTCTTTTTTCTCAAGTGCCGTGATCGCGTCTTCGATTGCCTGGGCCATTGCGTCCACTGCTGACTGCTCTGTGATGTTTTTATCCCAGACTACCGCTGCGATCGCTTCTTCTACTGCAGAGAAATCTGTATAATTCTCTTTGTTGAGGCTATCCGCTTTTGCAATCGCTTCATCTACTTTGGCATAATCCGCAGGCTTGTACTCAAGACTCTCATATGCATCTGTGAGAGCAGTATAGTGCGTGTACAGATCGCGCATCGGATTTTGCGGAAGCTCTAAACCATCAGAGAATTCTTTTGCAGCCGCGTAAACCGTCTCCAGCGTATCCCATGAACCGCTCGTATACAGCGCTTCATTATCTGCGGAAGAAACAAAACTTTCCATCTCTGCCACCTTTTCCCTCAGCATAATCTTAATGTTATCAGGGATCCGGTTTGCCAGTAAGTATTCTTCTGCGGCCTTCAGATTTTCAAGTGCTTCATCGATCAGTTCCTGAGTCGTATTGGTATCTGCTTCGATCAGCTCAGCTGCGTCTATCGCATCCCAGAGCTTGTCATACGATTCCTTTGTATAGCAGGTATCAACAAACATATACTCTCTGCAGTGATCGATCAGCGCCCTCAGTTCATTTTTGTCAAATTTAGCATGCAGGGCGTCTTTTGCTGTCTGAAGAGCAGTTTTCGCTTCATCGACTTGTTCCTGGGTGATCTGCTCAGTAGAATCCAGGATCGCCTCAGCCACTCCAAGAGCCTCAGTAAACTCTGCCCATCCGTCTGTCTCATGATCCTCTTCCAGCAGAGCGGAGCACTCGTTTACCAGTGTCTGCAGTCCAGCCAGATCCAGGTTGTATCTGAGTCCGTCAACCGCTGCATTGATCGCCTCAATCGCATCTGACACCATTTCATATGTCCTGCCGGATCCGATGAGGACAGCCTTTGCTTCCGACAGGGCGCTCTTTAACGCCTGCCAGGTCATGCTTGTATAATTGTCATTCGGCATTGCATTTACCGTATTATAGAGTGCTTCCAGATCTGCAAGATTTGTCGGCTCAGCCAGGCTGACCGCATTATTCAGGTTGCTGACTGCTTGCCCGATCTCATCGCTTGAAGCATCCGCTTTATTTCTGACAGTTCTTGCCGCATCCAGTTTTGACTGGATATCTGCGATACTTTCCTGAGTATAATTCGCAGCATTTTCTATAAAGTTTTCCGCATCTGCGATCGCTGCATCAAGCTCTGTGAACCTGTCATCCACAGTCCTGAAGAAATCGATACCCGAAGCAGATGCATGGGAGCCGGTGCCGGATGTAATGACCAACCGGATATATTTTGCATCGATGGGATCAAACGAGACAAACCGCATCTCACTCTTTGCCCCCTCAGCGAATGTCACATCTTCTGCCAGCGTCCAGTCATCCTCCTCGTTAACTTTGTAGCTGATGCTGAACTGCAGGAAGTCGCCCTTTCCGCTTGGCTGGTCCTGCCTCGGCAGATACGCCATCTGATGGATATCATTCACCACTTCATTAAACTCGATCGTCACTTCAGCCGGCTGTTCTGCGGAAACCGTATATTCCGGATCCCACTCTGTGTGGTAAAATGTAGATCTGTCATTGTCAAATGCATAGGCTGCCGGCCCCTGTGTGGGATCATTCGGGACATGATTGTTGTCATCAGTATTGACGACAGCACCTTCCTGATCCGTGATCAGTACATTGTCATATTCATAGAACTCCCTCTGCCGTGCGAATTCTTTCACACCGTCTTTTTCAAGATAAACAGAGGCGCCATCCAGACTGTCGATAAACGTCCCGTCAAATGAAAGCAGGTTCACAGGATAGCTGATATCCGATGTGAGCGTTTTGCGATATGTATTGCCGTTCTTTTCTACACACAGCGTCACCTCTCCTGTAACCCCTCTGACATCGATGGCATTTCCTGCGTCATTGATAATGAGCTTCCCGAAGCTCTCCGGCTCAGGCTCAGGTTCTCCCGGAGTACCGCCTTTGTAAATGATCTCAAACGCCGCATCGTCGGAATCCGCTTCAAAGTGGTCGATAGCGTCTGTATTGATCTGCACAACTGCAACTACATTTGAAGGATTGGTATCACGGTCCAGCGACGTTACCTGCCGTACCCCCGCGCCCAAAAAACCTCCGCCCAGCACATGATACAGGATCGTAGGGCGTGGAGACCGTGTGAAAAACTTCGCCGGAAACGGAAGCCAGTATTCTGAACTGTATGCCAGAGTCCCATCCGGGGTTTCTTTTGTTGCGCTTCCCGCATAAAATGTCAGAGATCCGTTTTTGTCTGTCTGCGGGTAATTCAGAGCACCGGCTGACAGGAAATACACCTTATCGGCAGTTCTGTATGTAACGCTGTTTTTGCTGTCCGTTGTCGCGACAGTACTTTCCATCAGCACATCTTTTTCCACCGAAGTGAAATGTGCTTCCAGAGATTCTTCCCCATTGAGTTCAGCCCGGATACTGCTTGCGCCGTAATGATTCGTACCCACTGACTCCGGAGCGCCGTTTTCGTATATAATAGACGGGTCGTCCGCATCCACAGTGGAATTCCCCTCAGGATTATACTTCACTTCCGTCTCATAAGGCGCTGCACTTACCAGCACCATGCCGCCTCCCACCGGATCCTTCCCGGCGATATACCACTCCAGCGGAGCCCCTGCCGCATCTTTTCCGAAAACCACCTTCTTCGCGATCTTGTCCGCAGTTTCCGAATCCGTGTCAAAACTCTCCAGCGCCTGTTCCGGAGTTGCATAACGAGTGACCGGGAGCCCCTCCTGCGCAGAGACACTGTTCAGGGCAAGTGCAGGCAGCACCATACCGCACGTCAGCGACAATGCCAGGACTCTCTGTAAAAATTTTGTCTTTCTCATGTTTTCACCTCTGTTTTCATAACTTTTCCCTCTATGTGACAGCTGCATCTATTTAATACTACCATAATGCACAAATAAAATAAATGACCGGATGTATATTGAGCATTTTGCACAATTATATCCGATCATTTCTCTTTTTCAGATTCTTATAAATTCCGCCCTGCGGTCTTTAAACTCCGTGTAATACCGGAAGCCGCACATCCTAAGCACTTCCGCCGCCTTCCCAAACTCGTACGCCACATGCTCCGGCCGGTGGGCGTCCGCCCCGACCGTCACGATCTCACCGCCCAGTTCCCGGTAGCGCTTCATCACGTCCGGGTGCGGATTGCAGAAGCCAAGCCCGTATTTGAGCCCGCCTGTATTCATCTCCAGGCCCTTTCCCATGGAGATCAGCTTTTTCAGTACCTCATCGATCTCATCCGCAAATTTCTGATAAGAGTATTCCTCTGCCTGATGCTTCCCGTAGCGCACCACATAATCCAGGTGGCCGAGAGAATCGAAATCACTCACAGCGTCCAGGCAGCGAAGCGTCTCTTCGAAAGCCTCCCTGTACGCATCCTCATCCGATCTGCCCTCGAACAGCTTCCCATAATAAGGATCCAGCCCGCGGATCAGATGGACCGATCCGATCACATAGTCAAAGGGATATGCATGCGCCATCTCACGGTACCTGTCCCCCAGGTGCGGCTGGAGCCCGATCTCGATGCCGATCCGCACGTCCAGGCGCTCCCTGTATTCCTCCCGGATCGGGGAAAGAGTCCGGAAATACTCATCCAGGTCAAAACAAAACGGCTGTTTTCCGCCGAAATCCTCCCCGTCCTGCGGCGGGAAGTCCAGATCCATGTGGTCTGTGATACAGACTGCGTCAAGCCCGCGCTCAGCAGCCGCATCCAGCATGCTTCTTACCGATGCTTCGCTGTCCGTCGAAAACGCTGTATGCATATGTGAATCACAGAGGATCCCTTCCTTCGTTCTTCTTTTCTCTCCGCTCACAGGATCGTGCCTCCTCCCAGTACATATTCTCCGTCGTAGAGCACCAGCGCCTGGCCGGGCGTCACCGCTCTCTGCGGTTCGTCAAACTGACAGGTGATCTCATCTTCCCCTGTCTTTTCCACTGTGCACCACGCCCCCTTATGATTGTAGCGGATCTTGGCAAAGACGCGTTTCGGCTCTGTCAGATCCTCCACGGACATGAAGTTCAGCCTGTCTGCACGGACAGTGCGGGTGAGCGATTCTTCATAAGTCCCGATCACCACTTCATTTGTCTCCGGCCGGATCTCCAGCACGAATGCCGGATACCCCAGAGCCAGTCCCAGCCCTTTGCGCTGTCCGACTGTATAGTGGATGATTCCCTTGTGCGGTCCCAGGACACGCCCGTCCGGGGTGACAAAATTTCCTGTCGGCAGGCTCTCCCCGGTTTTTGACCTCACCTCCTCCTCGATAAATGAGGCGTAATCTCCATCCGGGACAAAACAGATATCCTGGCTGTCCGGCTTGTCCGCAACAAGGAGCCCGATATGCTCTGCAATGGAGCGGATCTCTTCCTTTGAGTAAGCCCCCACCGGCATCAGCGTCCTCTCCAGCTGCTCCTGCGTCAGGTTATAGAGGGCATAGGTCTGGTCTTTTGCCTGTGTGGCCGACCGCCTGAGAGCATATCTGCCATTGGGGAGCTGTTCGATCCGCGCATAATGCCCGGTGGCGATATGATCCGCACCGATAGACAGGCTGCGGTTTAAGAGCGCTTCCCACTTCACATAGCGGTTGCACGCAATGCATGGATTAGGCGTATGTCCTCTGAGATATTCCTCCGTGAAATAGTCGATCACATGCTCGCGGAACTCTTTTTTAAAATTCATTACATAGTAGGGAATGTCAAGGGCCGCTGCCACACGCCTTGCGTCCTCCACAGCGCTCAGGCCGCAGCATCCGCCGTTTTCCTCCACAGAACAGGCATCCTCTTCCTGCCAGATCTGCATGGTCACGCCGATCACATCATACCCCTGCTCTTTCAGGAGATATGCCGCCACCGAAGAATCCACGCCCCCGGACATCCCGACGACTACTCTGCTCATCAGTATTCCTCTTCTTCCTCTTCCTCGCCTTCATGGATATCTGACTTCGGCTTCTCAAGTCCTTCGATCTTGATCCCGTTCTTCTCCGCGTAATCCCAGAGAGCCGCGTGGATCGCCTCCTCCGCGAGAAGAGAGCAGTGTACCTTCACCGGCGGGAGCCCGTCCAGCGCTTCCATGACCGCCTTGTTCGTCACCTGCATCGCCTCCTGGATATTCTTTCCTTTGACAAGCTCTGTCGCCATACTGCTGGTCGCCACTGCCGCGCCGCAGCCGAAGGTCTTGAACTTTACATCGCGGATGATCTGGTTCTCATCGATATCGAGATAGATCCTCATGATGTCGCCGCACTTTGCATTGCCGACTGTGCCAACACCGCTGGCGTTTTCGATTTCTCCCACGTTTCTCGGATGCTGGAAATGATCCATTACTTTTTCTGTATACATTTATATTTCCTCCTGGTCTGTATCTGTTTTTTTCACACTATGCCTGCTTTAATTTTCTTTTTTAATTTTCTTTCTTCGCCTGTCTGCGCACGAAATCCTCGTACAGCGGGGACATGTCCCGCAGCCGGGCTACGATCTCCTTTAAGGAATCCGCCACATAGTCCAGTTCTTCCTCTGTTGTATCCGCCCCGAGCGTCATCCTCAGCGATCCGTGCGCGATCTCATGGGGCAGCCCGATCGCCAGCAGCACATGGGACGGATCCAGGGATCCGGATGTGCACGCCGAGCCGCTGGATGCGCAGATGCCTTTCATGTCCAGCATGATGAGGAGCGACTCCCCTTCAATGAACTGAAAACTGAAATTCACATTGTTCGGGAGCCTCTTCACGCGGTCTCCGTTGAGCCTGCAGTAAGGGATCTCCGCCTCGATCCGGCTGATCAGGTGATCTCTGAGCCGGGATTCTTTCTCCGCGCGCTCCTGCATGGACGCCGCCGCCAGTTCCACTGCCTTCCCAAGCCCCACGATGCCCGGTACATTTTCCGTGCCCGCCCGGCGCTTCCTCTCCTGTGCGCCGCCGTGGATAAAGGAGCGGATTTTCACCCCTTTTCTGATATAGAGGAATCCGATCCCCTTCGGCCCGTTCAATTTATGCCCGCTGGCGCTGAGCATGTCAATATTGCACTCGTCCACATTAATGGGGATCTGCGCGAACGCCTGTACCGCATCTGTGTGGAACAGCACGCCGTGCTCTTTTGCGATCTTCCCGATCTCTGCGATCGGCTCCACTGTACCGATCTCATTATTCGCGAACATTACCGAAATCAGGATCGTATCCGGCCGGATCGCACTCTCCACTGCCTTCGGATCCACGAGCCCGTTCTCGTCCACGTCAAGATAAGTCACCTCATACCCACGCTTCTGGAGATATTCACATGTATGCAGGATCGCATGGTGCTCGATCTTTGTAGTAATAATATGCTTTCCCTTTGCCGCATAAGCCTCAGCCGTGGCTGTCAGCGCCCAGTTATCCGACTCTGTGCCCCCTGCGGTAAAATAAATCTCATTCGCTTTCGCCCCGAGGACTCCCGCGATGATCTCCCTCTGCTTTGCGATCACCTCTTTATTTGCCGCGGCAAATCCATACACACTGGACGGATTCCCGTAATGTTCCGTAAAATACGGCAGCATTGCCTCTACAACTTCCGGCGATGTCTTTGTCGTTGCCGCATTGTCCAGATAAATCAGTTTTTCCATCTCTGCCTCCTTAACTTTCTTTTTTCTGTAAATTGTATCGCGTCTTTCTGTCCGGCTGTATCTGTCTAATTCTTACATCCCGCCCGGTCCAGTCCGGTACACTGCTTTTTTCTGCTTTCCTCAACAAGCTGGTCCAGCCTGATCTCGTCAACGGTCCGGCTGATGCTGTCATTGATCCTCTGCCAGACATATTTTGTCACACAGTGATCCGACGCCTTACACTCTCCGTCCGGCTCCAGCCCGGCGCATTCCACAGGCTCCAGACTGCCTTCCAGCGCCCGCAGCACATCTCCCACGGAGATCTCCGCCATATCCTTTGCCAGCACATATCCGCCGCCTGCGCCTCTGACACTCCTGACCAGCCCTGCTTTTTTCAGCATGGACATCAGCTGTTCCAGATACCGTTCCGACAGATCCTGGCGCGCTGAGATACTGGTAATAGAGACAGGAGCTTCGGCGCTGTACTGCGCAAGATCGATCAGGGCTCGCAGCCCGTATCTTCCCTTTGTAGACAGCTTCACTTTCCCACCTTCTCTGACCTAATGATTATCTCCTAGTAATTTACTAGGATTTGCCTTTGTAGGATATCACTCCCGCCATGTTCTGTCAAGCCATGATCTGACATATGCTGTAAAAAGTGTGCCGTAAGAGGTAATCCAAATGTTTACAAAACATACATTGCTCCAGGGAGCCGCGATCCTTACAGCAGCGGGGCTGGTATCAAGGCTCATGGGTTTTTTCTTCCGCATCTTCCTCAGCCATGCCTTCGGGGAGGAAAGTGTGGGGCTCTACCAGCTTATCTTCCCAGTCTATGCGCTCTGTCTCTCCGTGAGCACCGCCGGGCTGCAGACTGCGGTCTCCCGCATGACAGCAGAGAAAGTTTCACAGGGGCAGAAAGAGGCGGCCGGCAATGTGCTCCGCATCGCTCTCTGCCTGACTCTGATCCTGTCTCTGGCTGAAGTCCTGCTGATCCAGCAAAATGCCGCCCGCATCGCAGAAACCTTCCTCGGCGATCCCCGGTGTGCCGGGCTGCTGGTCATCATCTCCTACGCCCTGCCGTGCGCCGCTGTCCACAGCTGCATCTGCGGCTACAGTTTCGGCATACAGCGCACAGAGGTCCCTGCGGCAAGCCAGCTCATCGAACAGACTGCCCGGATCCTGTTCGTGGTCCTCCTTTTTCTGTTTATAAAAAATACGGGGCATGTGCCGTCGATCAAGCTTGCCGCGGCAGGAATCGCAGCCGGAGAATTTGCCTCCGCCGTATTTTCTTCGAAAATGCTCTCTGCCCGCAGGCCTTTCGGAAAGCTCCCCTCCCTCTCAGCGATATCCGGGGATACGCGCGAGCTGCTCTCGCTGTCCGTGCCCCTGACTGCAAACCGCGCGGCGGTCACTCTTCTCCAGAGTGTGGAAGCAGCCTCCATCCCCGCCTGCCTCAGGCTCTACGGCTTAGACGGGAGCGCTGCATTAAGTACATATGGCGTCCTGACCGGCATGGCCCTCCCCTGTATCCTTTTTCCCTCTGCCATCACAAACTCCGTGGGGACCGTGCTCCTGCCCGCCGTCAGCTCAGCCCAGGCGGCCGGGGACCGCACCGCCATGGCCAGACTGTTAAAAAAAGCAGCGGGAAGCTGCCTTTTCCTCGGGCTGTCCTGCTGTCTTTTCTTCCTTATTTTCGGGAATCTGCTCGGCACTGTCCTTTTTCACAGCAGCACAGCCGGTAAGTTTATCCTCACGCTCGCCTGGATCTGCCCGTTCCTGTATACGAACACCGCTCTTATGAGCGCCATCAACGGTCTCGGCAAGACGCTCTTTACATTCCTGATCAATGTGACAGGACTGCTCGTCCGCATCAGCGGAGTCTTTCTCGCGATCCCCAGATTCGGGATCCAGGGCTACTTATGGGGGCTTCTCGCCAGCCAGTTTGTCGTCACCGGGCTCGCGGCCACCGTATTGCTGGCTGCCGCACGTCCTTCCAGGCCCCGGCATTCTCCCGGCCCCCGTGTATAGTAAGATTCTGTCCATATAGTTAAGATCCCGTATATACGAAAACTCCGTGCTGCGGACCGGTCACAGCACGGAGAGAAACGCTTTTACGATTATCGGATTTATGTAGATTTCCAACAGGATCCCCACTGACATCGCCAGAGATACAAAGATTGTTTTCTGACGGTTCCAATGAGTCTGCGGGACTGTATAACAGTACCACAAAAGGACTACATACGCCGGGATATAGAGCAGGAACTGGGGAAACAGCCCTACAAGGCACAGGATACTGCCCTTGATCCCCAGATTCAGCACTGCCGCAGAGATCAGGATCCCTGCGGAAATGCCCGTCCACACAAGGAACAAGACAGCAGACACTTTCCCTGCTTTTGTGAGGGAGAGCCCCGCAAGAGCGAGGAACGGCACCGCCCGAAGCCGCAGAAGATACCAGATATATTCCTTTGCGTCAATACTCACCGACTGGAACTGATTCAAAAAGAAATCGCTGAATATCCCCGGTTCAGCCATATATTTTCGGGCAATAAAATTCACATAAACAATGCCGAGCAAAAACCCCGGCATAAAAAAAACAAGGAACTGCTTTCTCGAATGAAATATCTTCATGGCGCCTCCTGGTCCGTCCTGGAATGTTCCGCCGGCGGAGCAGGCATCACACCCCTGTCCCGCCGGATATTTCATTATATGCCGGGGTAATCCTTTTATACATGATATTCTTCTGCGATCATAACGTATTCTGTGCGCAGGATCCCTATACGTGATATTTCACGGCGTATGCCATAAGAGACGCAACCGTCTTCGCGTCTTCGATCTCTCCTGTGAGGATCTTCTCCTTGAGTTCATCTATGGTATAAGCCTTCAGGTCAATAAACTCGTCCTCGTCCAGATGCTGCTTTGAGGGGATCAGATCCTTCGCCACATAGACTTCGATCCTCTCATTGCAGAACGCCACCGTAGTGCGGAGAGTGATCAGCCACTCCAGGTTTTCGCTCCTGTACCCGGTCTCCTCCTCCAGCTCACGGGATGCGCACTCCCTGCCAGGCTCATCCTCCGCATCCAGGGCGCCCGCCGGGATCTCCAGCGTGTAGCGGTCAAGCGCATTGCGGTACTGCCGCACCATCAGGATCTTTCCTTCCTCTGTCACAGGCACTACGGCAGCCGCTCCCTTGTGTTTGATAAAATCCCAGATCACGGTGTGATCCCCATTGATCTCCATCGTATCCTGATAAAAGTCAATGATCTTCCCCTTAAACTTCAATTCCCTTTTCAGACGTTTGATCTGCTCGCTCATACTCTTCTTCTCCTTCTCTTATTCTTGATCATGACCGGACAGGGGAAACCGTTTCTCCTGTCCGCCGCGATACTGCGGACAGCCCATGCGGACATGGCGGCCGCCTGCCAGGCGTATCATACAAAAAAGAAAGCCCCCGTCTTGCGACAAGGGCTGACCTTTCATCTGTTGTTATGATTCTCTGCTATTTCGCGTAATCTGTCGCCCGTGACTCACGGATTACATTTACTTTGATCTGCCCCGGATACTCAAGCTCGAATTCGATCTGCTTAGCGATATCCCTGGCCAGAAGCACCATATCATCATCAGATACCTGCTCTGGAACTACCATAACACGGATCTCTCTGCCTGCCTGGATGGCAAAAGACTTATCCACACCTTTAAACTGGTTGGTAATCTCTTCTAACTGTTTCAATCTGTTGGTATATGTTTCGATGGTCTCGCGTCTTGCGCCCGGACGGGCCGCTGAGATCGTATCAGCAGCCTGCACTACGCACGCGATCAGAGTCTGCGGTTCCACATCACCGTGATGTGCTTCCACAGCATTAATGACAGTTGCGGACTCCTTGTATTTCCTGCAGAGATCCACACCTATCTGGATATGTGACCCTTCTACATCATGGTCGATCGATTTTCCTATATCATGCAAAAGTCCGGCGCGTTTTGCCATTCTTACATCGATACCGATTTCTCCTGCCAGAAGCCCGGCGAGCTGTGCAACCTCGATAGAATGCTTCAGGGCATTCTGCCCGTAGCTCGTCCTGTACTTCATGCGTCCGAGAAGCCGGATCAGCTCCGGATGGATACCCGGCACCCCCACTTCAAGGGCAGCGGCCTCTCCTTCTTCCCTGATCATGGTATCGACTTCTTTCTGCGCCTTCTCTACCATTTCCTCAATTCTCGCCGGATGGATACGTCCATCTACGATCAGCCTCTCGAGGGCGATCCTTGCCACCTCGCGGCGTATCGGGTCAAATCCGGATAAGACAACCGCTTCCGGCGTATCGTCAATGATCAGTTCTACGCCTGTAAGCGTCTCCAGCGTCCGGATATTCCTTCCCTCACGTCCGATGATGCGGCCTTTCATCTCATCACTCGGCAGCTGTACGACAGAAATCGTCGTCTCTGCGACATGGTCTGCGGCACATCTCTGGATCGCGTTGACAACATATTCTTTCGCCTTCTTGTCAGCTTCCTCTTTTGCCTGAGCTTCCAGCTCCCTGACCATCTTCGCAGTGTCATGCTTAACATCTTCTTCAACAGTTTTCAACAGATATTCTTTTGCCTGTTCGGAGGTAAGTCCTGAGATCCGTTCCAGTTCCTGTACACGTTTCTGACTCAGCTCATCTACCTTGGCTTCACGCTGGCGAAGTTGTTCTTCCTTTGCTGTGAGCTTTGACTCCCGATGTTCCAGGGCGTCAGAGCGCTTGTCAACTGCCTCTTCTTTTGCGAGCACTCTCTTCTCATAGCGCTGCAGTTCCGCTCTTCTCTCCTTTGTCTCTTTCTCAAGGTCGTTCTTCGTCTTGATGGATTCTTCCTTGACTTCCAGAAGAGCTTCTTTTTTCGTTGTCTCAGCAGTTTTCACAGCATCGTCGATGATCTCTCTCGCCTTTGCTTCCGCGTTTCCGATCTTGCTCTGGGCATTCTTTTTAAGATTGGAAACCGTTACAAAATGCACGATGATCCCAACTATCAACGCGAGGGCCAGGGCAATTGCTATACACAAGCCCAAACCTAATTGCACAGGAGCACCTCCTTATTCAATTTTCATTGTACATATTACTTAAATACAACAGTTAAATTTTATACTGTTTTCACAACAATGTCAAGCATTCTCGTGATAGTTTTGTATCACTTGACGGATGGTGTCATAACGGAATCCCTTCCGTGCCAGACAGGCGTACATTTTCTGTATCTGCGCCTCGTCTGAGTTCTCCGTGGAAAACCGTTTTTTCTTCAGGATCTTCCGGACTGCCTCCTCTTCTCCGCCTTCATCTTCACTGTAACACGCCTCAAAAGCGGCCTCGATCTTATCCGCGGAAATCCCTTTTCTGAGCAGAAGAGCCTGGATCTCTCTCCGGCTCTTACTGCCCTTCCTGCTCCGCACAAAATTTTCTGCATATCTGGTATCGTCCAGATAGCCGAAAGACTTCACATAACGGACCGCCTCTTCCGCCGCATCCTCCGGATAAAGCCCCTGGCGCAGCTTCTCCCTCAGCCCCGCTTCCGTGCGGTCCATATCTTCCAGAAGATGCATCGCCCGCAGTTTTGCCCGCTTAAAGACTACATCTCTGCGTATTGTTTCCACAGTTTCTTCCGGGATTTCCTCTCCCGCTGCGATCCCGAACCGGGATAATTCCCCTTTATACAGGACAAATGCAAAACTCCCGTCCAGATACACTTTGGATTTGATCTTTGTCAGCGGCTCGATCTTTGTGACTGTCATTACGCCTTTCCGCCTTTGAGGGCAAGGTCACTTTCCTGCCCTGCCTTTTTCTGGGAGGCAGCCTTCTTTTCATCCGGCTTCTCACCGGCTTTCCCGTCTGCGTTTTCTTTCGCGCTGTCCCCGCCTGCGCCTGAAAGATTATAGTGTGCGCGCACCTTCCTGTCCAGCTCTTCCATCAGCTCCGGATGGTTCTCGAGATAGGTCTTGGCATTTTCCCTGCCCTGCCCGATCTTCTCGCCCTCATATGCATACCACGCACCGCTCTTTTTGATCAGATCGATCCCTGTGGCAAGGTCAAGGATATCCCCCGCCCTGGAGATCCCTTTCCCGAACATGATATCAAACTCCGCCTCCTTAAACGGAGGAGCGATCTTATTCTTCACGATCTTGATGCGCGTGCGGTTTCCAACCATCTCGCCGCTCTGCTTCAGTGTCTCGATCCTTCTTACATCCATGCGCACTGAGGCATAAAACTTCAGCGCACGGCCGCCCGTCGTTGTCTCAGGATTTCCAAACATAACTCCCACCTTCTCACGGAGCTGGTTGATGAAGATGACAACACAGTTGGACTTGCTGATCACAGGCGTCAGCTTCCTGAGCGCCTGGGACATCAGCCTCGCCTGGAGTCCCACGTGGCTGTCTCCCATGTCCCCTTCGATCTCCTGCTTCGGCACCAGAGCTGCCACAGAGTCAATGACAATAATGTCAATGGCCCCGGATCTTACCATAGTCTCTGCGATCTCCAGCGCCTGGTCGCCGCTGTCCGGCTGGGAGATATAAAGTTCATCGATATCAACGCCGATATTCTTCGCATATACCGGGTCCATCGCATGCTCCGCGTCAATAAAGCCCGCGATGCCGCCTCTCTTCTGCACTTCCGCGATCATATGGAGCGCGACTGTCGTCTTACCGCTGGACTCCGGTCCGTATATCTCGATCACACGCCCCTTCGGCACTCCGCCAAGCCCCAGGGCAAGGTCAAGGCTTAAGCACCCGGTCGGCACCGTCTCCACAGCCACATGAGCCCCTGACTCCCCGAGCTTCATGACCGCCCCTTTCCCAAAATCTTTCTCCAGCTTCGCGATCGCCGCATCCAGCGCTTTTTTCTTTTCTTCATTCACTGCCATAAATAAATTCTCCTTTTCTCGTATCGAACAATTGTTCGCATCTGGTATTATAGTATTATAGCTCTTGTAAATTGTCAACAAGATTTTTCTCTCACCATTTCCAATGTCCCCCTTTCCTGAAAATAAGATCAATGGGTTACGTCCATCATCGGGTAAATGTCCTGAAACGGATCTTCCGAAAATGAGAAGCCTTTCGGCATGAGTGACGGTCGGTAAGAAACCCTCCCGTATCAGTGAAGAAATGATAGCACAAAAAGCAGGGGAAAACAATCCGGCAGAATAAACAAATCTGTATTTGTGGGGGGAGCCGCTGTCAGAGTAAAACGTCCGAAAACAGTGAAGCGCGGTTATAGAAGACGTATTC
>ERZ1090864.970-NODE-973-length-14387-cov-16.674853_pt1 | contig 14387 bp, 16 predicted proteins | sample MGYA00478479_ERZ1090864 | MGnify/ENA primary metagenome ERZ1090864 (study PRJEB33644, sample SAMEA5815743) | chicken gut metagenome | biome: Chicken; feature: Gastrointestinal Tract; material: Caecum | place: Ireland | collected 2019-01-01 | study: A study of the... | reverse complement strand
TCTCATATGCTCACGCCCGCAAAGGCGAAGCACTCCCCTTCTAACGCTGGGGTGGGCGGCGCGCCTACTGCCCGCCGGGGCGGGGTTCAGGTTGCAGCTCCCGGGTGTTCTTTCTCCCTCCCTGCGGGCAGGCTCGCAGCGCCGCCTGCTCTCTGGGCCGTCGTGGGGCGGGGTACTTTTCCCGATCGTCGCTTTTCGGATAGTGGCACTATATCATATCTGCGTCCGTTTGTCAACCGGTCCCGGTCAGGGCGGCGGCCAGGGCGTTGGCGGCCAGCTGCCCGGCGTACAAAGCCTCGTTCAGGTTGTTGCCGTGGGTGCCGACTTCCAGCAGCAGGCTGCCGGTGGTCAGGTCCTGGTTGTAGAACCGGTAGCTGAACAGCACCGGCCGGGTCAGCCCGGGGTACATCCCCTCCATGGCGCTTTCCCAGGCGGCGGCAAACCGCAGGTTCTGCCTCCAGTTGGGCAAAGACACGGTGGAGCCGTTGTCGCACCCGCAGATCAGCATCACCTGGGCGGCTTTTTGCCCCTGGATCTCGGCCACCGGGGCCATCCGGGCCCCCTCGGCGTTCTCGATGGCGTCCCGGTGGACGTCCACCACCACCTTGATGCTGGGATATTGGGCCAGGTACTGCTGCACCACCGCCCGGCTGTTGGCATAGCTGCCGTTGTAGCTGGGATAGTCGTTGAGGGTCTCGTCGTGGAGGGTGTGGATCCCCGCGGCGTTGAGGGTGTCGGCCATCACCCGGCCCACCGCGCACATATTGGAGGCCCGGTCGGTGGTGCGGGCCCCGCCGGCGGGGTCGGCCCACAGCCCCTGGCTCATCCGGTAGCACTCGGTGGCGTGGGTGTGCATGATCAGCACCTGGGGTTCGGGGCTGTTCAGCTGGATCTGGAAGGGCAGCGGGTTCTGGATCTCGGCGGCCACCTCGGCGGAGGGGACGCTGGTGTTGTTCTTGATGGTGCCGGCGGCGCAGGCGATGTATTTTTCCCCGCTGCCCTGGCCATAGGCCGTCTCCACCACCCCCTGGGCGTCGGCGGGCATGGCGCTGTCGGGCTGCAGCTCCACCAGGTAGGACTGGATGCCGGCGGCGCCGTCCGCCTGGCTGGAAGCGGCGGGGGCCGGGCCGCTTTCCGCCGCCGCGCTGGAGGCGGGGACCTGCCGGTCTCCGGCCAGGGCCAGGGCGGTGCGCAGGGCGGGCACCGGCCCCACCAGGGCGCCGGCCAGCACCAGGGCCAGCCCCCTGCCCCAGAGGGCCAGGGCCAGCATCACCGCGGCGGCCCCCACGGCCGCCCGGCCTGTCCCGGAACCCTTTGGCCCGCCGGCGGCGGAACGTTCTTGCGCGGGGCCCATGGCCTCACCTCCCTGCCTTGCATGATATAGACAGGTATATGCGCCAGGGAAGCCGGTTTATGCCTGGCTGGCCAGCCAGCACAGCTGGTTGACGGTGAGGCGGGGCTGCAGGGCCCGGTTGATGGCTGCCCCCAGCAAAGCCGCCCCATGGGCGATGACGCTGTCCAGGGCGCGGGGCGCTACCACCAGATCCCTGCCCTCGGCGGCCTCCATCAGGGTGGGGACCCCGGCTGCCACCACCGGCACCCCCAGGCCGGCGGCGTCCAGATGGCGGCTGGAACCGGGGTCGGCGGGGGCCAGCCCGGTATCCGAAAACTGGATGGTGCGGCCCAGACGCTGGGGCTCGGAGGAGCACAGGCTGTCCACGCACAGCAGGGCGGTGGGGCGCACCGCCCCCACCAGGGCCCGCGCCAGCTCCTGCAGGCTCAGCCCGGCGGACTGGGATACCCCCGGGGCCACCGCCGCCACCGGCCGGATCCCCCGCAGCGGCAGCGGATGGCTGGCCCCCATGGTCACCAGCACATGCTGCACCGTCCGGGGCCCCAGCGCGTCGGCGGTCACCCGGCGGTTGCCTACCCCCAGCACCAGCACCGGGCCTTTGGGGGGCAGCAGGGCCCGCAGTTCCTCCGCCGCCAGCTCGATGACCGCGGTGTCCCGCTCGTCCAGCAGGCTGAGGCTGGGGGTCTCCAGGGTGACATACCGGCCCCGGGGCCGGGCCAGCCCGTCCCGGGAGATCTCCACCCGGGTCAGGCGCATCCCGTTCTGGCGCAAAGTGGCCAGGCGTATCCCGGTCCGGTCCCCGGCCTCCTGTCCGGGGCCGAAAAGTTCGTCTGCCATGTCTGTATAGCGCATTCCGATGCCTCCTTTGGCCGGTTTTGGCCGGCTGCTTTGGCCAAAGTGTGGGCAAAAGAAATTTTTTCAAACAAAATTTGAAAAAAAGCTTGCGCAAATACGGCGAATATGCTATTATAGAGTGCGCTGTTATAGGTAGCCAAGGAGGTGGAACGAATGCCTAACATCAAATCCCAGAAGGACCGCGTTGTCCAGTCTGCTGCAGAGCGGGCTCACAATAAGGCCATTAAGACCAACCTGAAAACAGTCGTCAAGAAGGCAAACGCTGCCATCGATGCCAAAGCCGCTGACAAGGACGCAACTGTCCTGGCTGCTGTTTCCGCGATCGACAAGGCCCGCGCCAAGGGCGTGCTGAAGAAAAACACCGCGTCCCGCAAGATCAGCCGCATGGCCAAGCGCGCCAACAAGGCCGTCTAAGCCGTTCACGACTGGTTCGATACGTTTGACGAACAAAGCTCTCCGCGCCATTCACCCGGCAGGAGGGCTTTTGTTTTTACGGGATCCGGAACCGGCTCCAGCAGGCCGTCGGGACCAAGGGGAGCCTGGGGCAGCCAGACCCAGCCCAGCGCCAGCGCCAGACAGGCCGCCCAGGCCGCCGCAAGGGCTCCCGGCCCAAAGGCAGGCCCCTGGCCCGCCCATGCGGCGGCCAGCCCCTGACAGGCCCAGAACAGGCCGGGCAGCGCGCCCAGCATCCCGGCGGCCCCCAGGCATACAGCTCGTATCGTCATGTAAAACACCCCCTTTTGGCCCAGCATACCATGTCCTGGGCGCAAAGAGGGGCGAAAAGGGGCGGTCAGTTCTGGTCGTGGCTTTTGCCCACAAAGGAGCACACCACCCCGCACAGCAGGCTGGCGGTGATGCCGGCGGCTCCCGCCTGCAGCCCGCCGGTCAGGCAGCCCAGCAGCCCCTGCCGGGCCACCGCCTGCTGCACCCCCTGGGCCAGCAGGTGGCCGAACCCCAGCAAAGGCACGCTGGCGCCGCTGCCTGCAAAGTCCACCAGCGGGCCGTACAGGCCCAAAGCGGACAGGGCTACCCCGGCCACCACATAGCCGGTGAGGATGCGGGCGGGGGTCAGGCTGGTCAGGTCCAGCAGCAGCTGTCCCACGACACAGATGGCCCCGCCCACCACAAAAGCCCAGACGTATGCCATCGCTTATCCCTCCTTTTGGGCCGGCGCGGCCAGCTCCACCAGGTGGGCGATGGCCGGGATGGTCTCTTTCTGCAAAAAGGTGGTCTGGCTCATCAGGGCCCCGGTGGCGATGAAGGCCACCCGGCCCATCTCGCCCCGCTCCAGCAGGGGCAGGATATGCCCGCACAGCACGCTGGCGCAGCAGCCCGGCCCCGAGGCCCCGCTGCGCACCTGGGGGTCGCTGCCATAGAGCAGGCAGCCGCAGTCCTGGTGGCGCAGCCCCGTCACGCCCTCGGCCTCCAGCAGCTGGGCCAGCAGGGCGCTGCCCACCCGGCCCAGGTCTCCGGTGTAGACGCAGTCCAGGGCGGCGGGCGCCGTGCCGGTGTCCCGCAAATAGCGCAGCAGGGTGGCGGCGGCAGCGGGAGCCATGGCGGCCCCCATGTTGCTGATGTCCCGGACCTGGTAGTCCTGCACCCGCCCCAGGGTGACCGCCCGCACCTGCACCCCCGTTCCCCGGGGCCGCAGCAGGCAGCAGCCGGCCGCTGTGGCGGTCCACTGGGCGGTGGGGGCCCGCACGGCGCCGTAACTCAGCGGGGTGCGGAACTGGCGCTCGGCGGCGCAGAAATGCCCCGAGGCCATGGCCAGCACCCCCTCGGCGAGGTCCCCGGCACAGAGGGCGGCTCCCAGGCCCAAAGCCTCCGCCATGGTGCTGCAGGCCCCGAACAGCCCCGCAAAGGGGATGTCCAGTTCCCGCATGGCATAGCTGGAGGCGGTGCACTGGGCCTGCAGGTCCCCCGCCAGGACCAGGCTGACCGAGTCCTCGGCGGCGCGCCCTTTTTGCAGGCAGAGCCGGGCCGCCCGCAGCTGCAAGGCTCGCTCGGCGGCCTCCCAGTTTTTCTGGCCAAAGAGGTTGTCCTGGCTCAGCTGGTCAAAACAGTCCGCCAGAGGCCCGCGGCTCTCCTTTTTGCCCCCCACCGCCGCGTGTGCCGCAATGACCGGCGGCCTTGCAAACCGCAGGGTGTCGCCTTGCCGCAGCGCCAACCGCATCCACTCCTTTCCATGTTCTGCGCCGGGCCCGAAAAACGGCCTGCCGTTCGCCCGGCTTTTGCAATATTTTCCATCCGGCAGGCGTATTCTCTATACAAGACCCATCGCCGTCTGCCCCAGCCACAGCCCTGCGCCGTATACCGCCGAGGCCAATGTGCCGTAGACGATGACCGGCCCCGCGATGGTGAACATTTTGGTGCCGGTGCCGGTGACGTGTCCCTCGGGGGAAAACTCGATGGCCGCGCTGACCACCGCATTGGCAAAGCCGGTGATGGGCACAAGGCTGCCCGCACCCGCCCGGGACGCCAGCTTTTGGTACCACCCCAGGGTGGTGCACAGGGCCGACAGGACGATCAGGGTGCAGCTGGTCAGGGTGGCGGCGGTGGTGGGGTCCGCCCCGGCCGCCAGGTACTGCCGGCGCACCAGCTCCCCCAGGGCGCAGATGGCGCCTCCCGTGCAGAAAGCCCACAGGCAGTCCCGCCCCAGAGGGGAGGGCGGTCCCGTCTGCCGGACCCTGCGGGCGTATTCTTCCGCTGACAAATGCATATCGTTTCGCCTCGCTCCTGGTGTTCTGTTCATTAAGGTGCCCAGGCGGAGCGTATCTATACACGTTCATCTGTCCAATCTTTACAGAAAGAAGGGATCTTTATCCAACCCATGTCCAATGATCCGCGCCGCCCCCAGGGCGGCCATCGCCCCGGCGGCCGTCCGCCCATGAACGCCGCCCAGATGCGCCGTCGCCGCCGCCAGCGCCGCGCCCGGCGTATCTTCCACCTGCTGACCCGCCTGGCCGTGCTGGGCCTGGTGGCGGGAGGCGTCGTGTTTGTGGGCAGCCGTTTCCAGATCCAGGCGGCCCGCGCCCAGCAGGCCCGGGATGAGGCGGCCGCCGCCAGCGCCGCTGCGGCCTCCAGCGCTGCGGCTGCTTTGCATGAACAGGCGGCTTCCAGCGCCGCCCGGGCCCAGGCTGCCGCAGAAGCTGCCGCCATCCTGGCCGACCCCCGGATGGTGCTGGTCAACCACGACACCCCCATGCCCGAGGATTACACCTTCGATACCAAGGAGTGCGGCTCGTCCCTGTCCATCAACGACACCCTCCAGACCGAGGCGGCCGACGCGTTCCTAGCCATGCAGGCGGCGGCCGCCGCCGATGGGGTCACCGTCTGGATGCAGAGCGGCTACCGCAGCGTGGAATACCAGACCACCCTCTACGACAACAAGACCCAGCAGTATCTCAACCAGGGCTATGACGAGGCCACCGCCCGCCAGATGGCGGCCAATGTGGTCAATCCGCCCCGCTATTCCGAGCACAACTGCGGCCTGGCCGCCGACCTGAACTGCCCCGAATACACCACCCTCGACGAGGGCTTTGAGAATACCGAAGCCTTTGCCTGGCTGTGCGAGCACGCGGTGGACTACGGCTTTATCCTGCGGTATCCCAAGGGGGAGCAGGCCGAGGCGGTCACCGAGATCACCTATGAGCCATGGCACTGGCGGTATGTGGGCCCCGAGAACGCGGCCCGCATCCAGGCCAGCGGTCTGATCTTTGAGGAGTACATCGCCCAGCTGCAGGCGGCGGCAGCGGCTGCGTGAGGGCTGTGAAAGTTTTGGCTCCGATTGCTTTTTGCGGCCCGATATGATAAGATAAGCATGGCTTGCAAAAAGCCTGCAAAGCGATCCCGCGCCGTGGGAAGCGCCCCCAAAAATCCGCTATGCTGCGCGCTTGTTGCCCCCGACTGCCCCTTTTTCTTGTATCCCAGAAAAGGCGCGCAGGCCGGGTCTGCCGGCGGCCGGCGGCGTGCGGCGGCGCCCCCTGGTGCAGAATGGATAGACTGATGAGAAAGAAAAGGAATCTTGCCATGATGAAACGTAAATTTCTGCTTTCCGTGACCGCCCTTGCCCTGTGCGCCGCCCTTCTGGCAGGCTGCGGCGGGTCTTCTTCCAGCACTGCTTCCAGCGCCCAGAGCACGGCGCCCGCCTCCTCGGCTGATGCCGGCTCCGGCGCCCGTACCGCCGAAAACGGCACGGTGGACCTGGATGCCATCGTCAGCCAGCTGCTGGAGACGAACCCCATCTCCAACCAATTCGAGATCGCGGCCATGAACATCGAATACGACTTCGGCCTGGCCGCAGAGGATGTGACCGCCTACAAGGGGGTGCGCAGCAACGACAACGGCGACGCGGGCCTGGTGCTGGTGATCCAGCCCGCCGCGGGCAAGTCGGAGGCCATCTGCGAGCAGCTGCAGACCTACAAGCAGGACCAGGTGGCCTTTTACGGCAACTATGCCGAGTTCGGCCAGGCCCAGTCCAATGTGGAAAACGCCGTCATCTCGGGCCGGGACAACCTGGTGGTGATGGTCATTGCGTCCAACGAGTCCACCGGCGATATCTCCGGCGCTGTCGACAGCGTCATGGACCAGTACGCCCAGTAAGCGTCTGCCCCAGAGCCGATGCCCCATGGCATGGGCTCTTCTTTGATTCTGGCCTGTGAGAAGGAGACACCACCTTGATATTCAGTTCGATCATCTTCCTGTTCCATTTCCTGCCCTTCACCCTGGCGGCCTATTATATCGCCCCGGCCAGGGCCAAGAACACCGTCCTGTTTATCTGCAGCCTGGTGTTCTATTGCTGGGGCGAAGTGCGGTTCTTCCCGGTGATGCTGAGCCTGATCCTCATCAACTACCTGTGCGGCCTGGCCATCGCCCATTTCGAGGGCCGGCGGGGCTGGCAGCGGGTGTTCCTGGTGGCGGCTCTGGTGGGCAGCCTGGGGATGCTGTTCTATTTCAAATACGCCAATTTTGTGCTGGAGAGCGTCAATGCCCTGCTGGGCACCCATTTTGCCCCCATCGAGGGGATCAGCGTGCTGCCGCTGGGCATCAGCTTCTACACCTTCCAGACGCTGTCCTACACCATCGACGTCTACCGCCACGATGTCGGCTCGGAAAAGAACATCATCGATTTCGGCGCCTATGTGGTCATGTTCCCCCAGCTGATCGCCGGCCCCATCGTCAAATACCGGGACGTGGCGGCCCAGCTGCACGTGTACAAGCACCGCTATTCCCTGTCCCAGATCGAGGAGGGTATGACCATCTTCACCTTCGGCCTGGCCAAAAAGGTATTGCTGGCCGATGCGGTGGGCGCCTTGTGGACCGATATCATCGGGGTGGCCGACGACGCCTCGGTCACCTTTGTGGGGCTGGCCAACGCCTCCACTCCGCTGGTGTGGCTGGGCATCCTGGCGTACAGCTTCCAGCTGTATTTCGACTTTTCGGGCTATTCCATGATGGCCATTGGCATGGGCAAGATGATGGGCTTCGAGTTCCCCCAGAACTTCAACTATCCCTATATCTCGGCCTCCATCACCGAATTCTGGCGCCGCTGGCATATGACATTGTCCAGCTGGTTCCGTGAGTATGTGTATATCCCCCTGGGCGGCAACCGCAAGGGGTTCAGGCGGCAGATCTTCAACCTGTTCATCGTGGAGCTGCTCACCGGCATCTGGCACGGCGCCAACTGGAACTTCATCTGCTGGGGCCTGTATTATTTCGTGCTTCTGGCGGCGGAAAAACTGTTCCTGCTCAAGCACCTGCAAAAGGGCCGGGTGTGGCCCCATATCTACACCCTGTTCTTTGTGGTGGTGGGCTGGGCCATGTTCGTGGGCAACGACCCCGGCGTGCAGTTCGGGCTGCTGTTCCGCAAGCTGTTTGTGCCCAGCGGCGGCGTGTCGCCGCTGTATTTCCTGCGCAATTACGGCGTTCTGCTGGTGGTGTCCTTCATCTGCTGCACCCCCCTGATCGAAAAGCTGTGGGACAAGCTGAAAAAGCGCAGCTGGACCCGGGTGCTGACGGTGGGGCTTTTGCTGGTGGTCTCCACCGCCTATGTGGTGGGCAGCACCAACAGCCCCTTCCTCTACTTCAACTTTTAAGGAGGCGCCCTTATGGAAAAACACGCAAAGCCCGGCGGGCTGCGGGCACTGGGCCGCTACCCGGTGCTGATCCTGTTCACTGCCTTTTTTGCGGGGGTGTTCCTGCTGGACGGCATCACCCCGGACCGCCGGATCAGCGAGCTGGAAAACACCACCCTGACCCAGCGCCCCGCCGTCACCGCGCAGATCCTGACCGCCCGCGGCCTGAACGACTTTTTCAACAGCTACTCCCAGTACACCAAAGACCAGATCCCCGGCCGCGACGCCTGGATCGGGCTGCAGAGCTTTGTGGAGACCACCCTGCTCCAAAAGACCCAGAGCGGCGGGGTGCTGCTGGGGGCCGGCGGACAGATGTTCGACCGTACCTACGGCCTTGTCTCCAGCGAGGAGCGCACCCTGCCCCGGAACATCGCGGCGGTGGCTGCCCTGGCGGGCCGCTATCCCGGCAAGGTGTACGCCATGGTAGCCCCCTCGGCGGCGGCTGTCTATCCCGAGCGGGTGCCCGCAGGGGCGCCGCTGCTGTCGGAGGAGAGCTACGTCGCCCAGATCCGGGCGGCGGTCGAGCAGGCCGGCGGGACCTTTATCCCCCTGCAGGAGGCCCTCGAGGCCCGCAAGGACGAGTATATCTACTACCGCACCGACCACCACTGGACTACCCTGGGGGCCTATTACGCCTACGATCAGCTGTGCCAGACGCTGGGGCTTGTCCCCTTTGACCGGTCGGCCCACACCGCCGTGGAGGTGGAAAACTTCTACGGCACCTTCTATTCCCGGGCCCGCACCTGGAACGCCAAGCCCGATGTGCTGACCTACTACCAGCTGGATGCCCCCCTGACCATCTACCAGGTGACCGGGCCGGGGATGCCCGGCGAAGGGCAGACCACCGGCCTGTATGACCTCGCCAAGCTGGACGCCTACGACAAGTACGCGGCGTTCCTCCACGGCAACAACGGCCTGAGCCGGGTGGAAGGGGAAGGCCAGGGCCGCATCCTGGTGATCAAGGACAGCTATGCCAATTCCCTGGTGCCCTTCCTCACCGCCAACTATGCGGATATCGATGTCATCGACCTGCGCAACTACAATTACGGTCTGGATGCCCTGATCCAGGAAAACCAGTATGACCAGATCCTGGTACTGTACAGCTTTGACAGTTTCAAGAGCGATCCCTACCTCTACCGGGCGGGGATCGAGGGATAAAAGGCTTCCGGTTTTCACAAAGATAAGGGCTGCAACTTATAGAAAAAGCCTAAATTTTAACCTTTTTGAATGGAAACTCTTGAGCATTCTCTCACAATGTGGTAAAATGAGCGTGAACCCCGGATACGTGAGGGAATCTGTTTTGCGGCCGGTTTTCCTGTCGCGGCCCTTGTAAGCAAAGGAGATTTTACCTATGAAACAGAAGATCCGTTATCCTGAGCATTTCGCCCCCATCGCAGAGGACGAAATGGTCTATCTCAACGGCGGCAGCCTGTTTGAGGACGTGGGCAACGCGGTGGACGATGCAGTGGATGCCACCAACAAGACCCTGGGCACGCTGGGCACTGTGGCCAGCGTGGTGGGCGTCGTGGTTCTGGGGGCCAGCTACATCTGGGGCCTCCAGCAGGCCAACCGCTGGCTGGACAACAACGCAGACGGCAACATCTTCACCATCCTGGGCCGGGCTGTTGACGATCTGGGCGCTGATATGTCCAAGTCGGTGTCCTACTTCGCGCGCGATCTGGTAGCCGCCGGCATGGTGGTGGCCCTGTGGCCCATCAGCATCCCCGTCCTGCTGATCATCTGATCCCTGTTTGCAAACGGACGCATTTCTGCTGGGACCTTCTCCAGTTGGAAGCTGGAATGTGCCGTTACAATAAAATTTAACCTTCGCAAAGAAAAGGAGTGTTATTATGGAAATGAACGTTCGTATGCCCGCTAATTACAATGTCATGAACGAGGAAGAAATGACCTACACCACCGGTGGTGCGATTGATCTTGGCGTTTTTTATCTGGCCGGTGATGTGGCCAGCTGGATTCTGACCGGCGTGATGGTTGTCAACTGGCTGGATATGCTGGGCGGCGCCCGCAGCTGGTATGCTGCCAACAAGACTGGCAACATCGGCACCGATATTGAGAATGCCATCCAGACTTGGGTCGATTATACTGGCAGCTCGGCTTGGAATGCTGTCCGCAGCATTGCTGCTACTATTACTGCTGTTGGCGGCACCATCCTGGTTGGCGGCGTGGGTATCCCCTATGGCCTGATTGGCACCGCAGCAGCCATGCTCACTGCTTGAGTAGGGAGCGTCTACCAAAGGACTAGTTAGAGCGGTAGCCCCTGGCCCCACGGGGCAGGGGCTACCGCTCATTTGTTTGTGAGATGTAATAAGCGATTGTAAGAAGCAATCGTTTATAATAGTTATTTTGCGGAATGTAATGAAAGGAGTATTACTATGGAAATGACTGTTCGTATGCCGGCCAATTACAATGTCATGTCTGGAGAAGAGATGACCTACACCACTGGTGGCGCTACTGCTGTAGAGGCATTTTGCGCTTGGTTTGTTCCCTTCTATGGTTGGTTTAAGGGAATTACTGCTGTCCGCGATTATCGCAAGCAGAATCCCGACACATGGCTGAATACTGGCTTGGATGCTCTGTCTGCTCATATGGAGACCAGCACTGTCAATATGCTGTATGATGTGGCTTGTGCTATCAGCGTTGTTGGTTCTTGCCTGAGTGTTATTTGGCTGATTCCCAATGCTTTGATTGTGTTCTCCTGATGGAGAGTCTTTTGTCTGATTGTACAGATTAGAACTGGGCGGCGACCTGACTTTTGCGGCGGGTCGCCGCCCTTTATTATTTTGACGCCGATAAGAGTTATGGATGGACTTGACTTTGTGTTAAAAATGTGATATTTTTATGAAAAGCAGTTCAATGGTGTAAGGAGGAAAATATCATGAAAAAAATTGCGTCAATGCTTTGCGCATTTGTGCTGGTGCTTTCTTTGGCTGCATGCGGCGGCGGAGTTGGTCGGCCCACAATGAGTTTGGAAGAATACAAAGCTGTTTGTGTCCAGGTGGATTATGATACTTTGGCTCGCAACACGGATTCTTTCCGGAATACTTATATCAGCGTTTCCGGTAAGGTTTTTCAGGTCGTAGATAATGGAAGCTATTATGTTTATATGTTGGATATGAGCACTGGCTTTGAGTTTTCGCAGCATGTCTTTGTTACGATGCCTAAAGGCAATGGACCTACCATCCTGGAAAATGACCATGTGACGATTTATGGTCAGGGTGCAGGAACGCAGACATATACAACTGTTTTGGGAGCTCAAAGAACCATCCCCAAAGTTCAGGGTGCATATGTTACGCTTTCTGTGGCCTAAAAGCTTAAAACCATTGGAATTGCCTGCTAAATCTACGTAAAAAACCGGAGGCGGCGTGCCGTTTTGACACGCTGCCTCCGGGTTTTTATGTGCGTTATTTGTTGCTGTTCAAAATGTCCTTCAGCTTGCGGAAGAAGCCCTTGCGCTTTTCGTAGTTGTCGTCCTTCATCAGGTCCTCGAACTTCTTCAGGGCGTCCCGCTGGGCTTTGTTCAGCTTTTTGGGGATCTCCACGTCGCACTTGACGTACATATCCCCCCGGCCCCGGCCGTTCAGGTACTGGATGCCCTTGCTGCGCAGCCGGAAGGTGGTGCCGCTCTGGGTGCCCTCGGGCAGGGTGTATTCCACCTTGCCGTCGATGGTGGGGACGGTGATGTTGTCGCCCAGCACCGCCTGGCTGAAGGTGATGGGGATGGTGACCCAGACGTCGTAGCCGTCCCGCTGGAACAGCTCGTCGGGCCGCACCGTGACCATGACGATCACATCGCCAGCGGGGCCGCCGTTGGCGCCGGCGTCGCCCATGCCCCGCAGAGCAAAGCTCTGGTCGTCGTCAATGCCCATCGGGATGCTGACCTCCAGGGTCTTTTTGGTGGCCACCCGGCCGCTGCCGTGGCAGACCTTGCAGGGGTTTTTGATGATCTTGCCCTTGCCGCCGCAGCGGGTGCAGGGCTGCTGGCTCTGCATGACGCCAAAGGGGGTGCGCTGCTGCTGGATGACATAGCCGCGGCCGCCGCAGTCGGGGCAGGTCTCGGGCTGGCTGCCGGGGGCAGAGCCGCTGCCGTTGCACTCGGTGCAGGTCTGCTGCCGGGTGATGGTGATGTTCTTCTTGCAGCCGTGGACCGCCTCGTCAAAACTGAGGGTGATCCGCACCCGGATGTCCTGGCCCTTGCGGGGGGCGTTGGGGTTGGCGCGGGCGCTGCCGCCGCCGAACCCGCCAAAGCCGCCGCCGAAGATGTCCCCGAAGATGTCTCCCAGGTCCACCCCGCCAAAGCCGCCGAAGCCGCCTGCGCCGCCGCCCTGGCTGGCTGCGTAGTTGGGGTCTACGCCCGCAAAGCCGAACTGGTCGTAGCGCTTGCGCTTTTCAGGGTCCGACAAGACCTCGTGGGCCTCGTTGATCTCCTTGAATTTTTCCTCGGCGGTCTTGTCGCCGGGGTTGTAGTCTGGGTGGTATTTCAGCGCCAGCTTACGGTAGGCCTTCTTGATCTCCTCATCCGTGGCTGTCTTGGACACCCCCAGGACCTCGTAATAGTCACGTTTTTCCTGTGCCATTTCCACTCACCTCTCGCCGCCAGCTGCGCTGGCCTTAAAACCGGCAAATGCCGCCCCGGAAAACCGGAGCGGCTTTGCCTTTATCCGGCGGGCGTCCGGCTGGGCGCCTGCCCGTTCTGCCTGTGCCTCCCGCCGGTTTGGCCGGGGGGCAGGGGCGTTTTGCTTTTGCTTAGACTTCCTTGAAGTCGGCGTCCACAACGCCGTCATCGTTGGGCTTGCTCTCGCCCGCAGCGCTGCTGGAGCCTGCGCCGGGGTTCTGGCCGGCGGTCTGCTGGGCTGCGGCGGCAGCCTGGTACATCCGCTCGAACACCTGGCTCAAAGCCTCCTGCTTTGCCTTGATGTCGTCGATGCTGCCGGACTGCAGGCTGTTCTTCAGGTCGCTCAGCTTGCTCTCGGCCTCGCTCTTGACGTCGGCGGGCAGCTTGTCGCCGTTCTCCTTCAGCATCTTCTCGGTCTGGAAGACCATCTGGTCGGCGCCGTTGCGGATATCCACTTCTTCGCGCTTCTTCTTATCCTCGGCGGCATACTGCTCGGCCTCCTTGACGGCCTTGTCGATGTCCTCCTTGGACATATTGGTGGAAGCGGTGATGGTGATGTTCTGCTCCTTGCCGGTGCCCAGGTCCTTGGCGCTGACCTTCACGATGCCGTTGGCGTCGATATCAAAGGTGACCTCGATCTGAGGCACGCCGCGGGGAGCCGGTGCGATGCCGTCCAAGTGGAACACGCCCAGGCTCTTGTTATCGCGGGCAAACTCACGCTCGCCCTGCAGGACGTTGACCTCGACGGAGGGCTGATTGTCGGCCGCGGTGGAGAACACCTGGCTCTTGTGGGTGGGGATGGTGGTGTTGCGCTCGATGATCTTGGTGCACACGCCGCCCAGGGTCTCGATGCCCAGGCTCAGCGGGGTGACGTCCAGCAGCAGCAGGCCCTTGACGTCGCCCTGCAGCACGCCGCCCTGGATGGCGGCGCCGACGGCCACGCACTCGTCGGGGTTGATGCCCTTGAAGGGCTCGCAGTTCAGTTCCTTCTTGACCGCGTCGTAGACGGCGGGGATACGGGTGGAGCCGCCCACCATCAGGACCTTCTTCAGGTCAGAGGCGTGCAGGCCGGCGTCGGCCAGGGCCTTGCGCACGGGGGTCATGGTGCGGTCCACCAGGTCGGCGGTCAGCTCGTTGAACTTGGCCCGGGTCAGGGTCATGTCCAGGTGCTTGGGGCCGGTGGCGTCCGCGGTGATGAAGGGCAGGTTGATCTGGGTGGTCATGGCGCTGGACAGCTCGATCTTGGCCTTCTCGGCGGCCTCCTTCAGGCGCTGTGCGGCCATCTTGTCCTTGCGCAGGTCGATGCCGTTCTCCTTCTGGAAGGCGTCTGCCATCCAGTCGATGACGCGCTGGTCGAAGTCGTCGCCGCCCAGGTGGGTGTCGCCGTTGGTGGCCAGGACCTCGGTGACGC
>ERZ1090864.969-NODE-972-length-14387-cov-59.838962_pt1 | contig 14387 bp, 18 predicted proteins | sample MGYA00478479_ERZ1090864 | MGnify/ENA primary metagenome ERZ1090864 (study PRJEB33644, sample SAMEA5815743) | chicken gut metagenome | biome: Chicken; feature: Gastrointestinal Tract; material: Caecum | place: Ireland | collected 2019-01-01 | study: A study of the... | reverse complement strand
GAGATTAGCTGCAGTCTCGTGGGCTCGGAGATGTGTATAAGAGACAGTAATACAATTATAACACATAATAATGAAAAGTCAAGCACAAATTATTTGTGTACAAATTTTAACATAATTTGTATATAAACTTTGTATATATTTTTTGTATATAAACATTGATTTTTTATAAAAGATATGAGATAATAGAATCATAAAGGAACACAAAACAAAAAAGCCACACGGCAGGAGGAAACCAAATGATGACATTAGTAATCGAACACGACAACGGGAAAGCAGGTCAGAAAGGTTTTAGCGATTATCAGATCAGCGAAAAGGCAGAAGCTCAGAAGATTATAAATGAATATGAGGAAAAAGGGATTTTAATTTATTCCGTTAATTTCTGCCAGTTTTAAGCCGGACACGTTCCGGTGCTGTAATGCACTATAGAGCGGTTCCAAGTCCGCCGGAAGAAGACAGAGGACAGCAACTAAGGCCCTGGACGGCCTGAGAAATTGAACTACGTGAACAAGAAAAGGAGAGCTATGAAAATGAGTGAGATTTGGAAAGATATGGTACAGACACGTGCTTCTATTGAACGAGAGCATGTAGATCTTATTTGTAGTTTCATTTCTACACCCTCTGTGGATGACCGTGAACACATGGCTATATTACATGTTTTAGACAGATATCATCTGTACAACTATGCAGATGACTGGTTCGGATTTGTGCTGTGGTTCATTGATTCATTAAATGCGGCAGAAGAAGAAGACGTGACACTGAAGTTTATAGATGCTACAAACGCTATTAGAAAGGAGGCGTTCAAATGAGTACTATGATGGAGCGCAGACAGTATGAAGCCAATGAGATTAAGCGTATAAGAGAAGAGTTAAGAGAAATGGGCTACACATATCATCACACTTCTTCCGCTTTCGGTTATTTTGAGACTGGAAGAGTAGAGATGAATAGCTACAAAGGTAAATTCGGAATCGGCTGCAAGCTGGAATACCATAGAAACGGATTAGGCGGGAATTATCATTTTGTTGAATATTGGGTGATGAGTAATTAATGAATATGATGTGGTGCTGTTACATCATGATTTGTATTGTTTCATTAGCATATTGGAGGATTAGGTAATATGAAGAGTGTATTAAATTATCCTAGAGATTATTACACTGTATCATCATTGGAATTAGCAGATGTATTAACAAATAGAGAAATGCGGGCGGAGTATAGCCGCCTGCGTTCCATTGCTCAGAAGCGTATTGCAAACCTTAGACGTGCAGGTTACACTGACGACAATTTCTATCGATACAATGCGGAAAGATATGTTCCGCTTGCAGACATTAAGAATGAAAAGCAGCTGATGCAGAAATTGTCCGATATTGCGAACTTCTTATCTTCTAGAAAATCGATAGTAAGAGAGCGTAAAAAGAAAGAAGCGGATATTCTGGAGAGGATGCATAAAAACGGACTTGATTTCGTAAATGAGGACAATTTGCAAAGATTTGGAGAATTCATGGAAGCTTTTAGACAGGAGAAAATAGATTCATTGTATTCTTCCGATCAGGCGGCGGATTTATTTGATATAGCTATTGAGAAAAGAATTTCATTCAACGCTCTACAAAAGAATTTTGAGGAATTCATCGGACAAGAAGAGAAAATTTCTAAAATTAAGAGAAGAAAATCTTCTAAGCCCATGTCGGCATCAGAATTAAGAAGGCGGTTGAAAAATGCAGATAAGAAAGATAATAAGAGTCGAGGAAGCGGAGGAAGAAGTAAAACATCTGGTAGAAGAAACCGCAATAGCAAAAAGGGCGGCAGGAAACCCCGGAACAAGACAGAAGATTAAGTATCTGGACTGCATTTCAGCGTTCGATATTGAGACTACCAGAATCATAGAAATAGAACAATCTGTGATGTATGTGTGGCAGTGGGCATTTACAATCAACGATGAAATAGTTGTGGTAATTGGAAGAACTTGGAGGGAGTTAATCAAACTCTGGACGAAGATAGTGATGAATACGTTATTACAACGTGGATGCAGAATTGTAATATATGTGCACAACCTGAGCTATGAATTTCAATTTTTGTCAGGCATTTTCAGTTTCAATAAAGAGAACGTGTTCGCCCTGAAGTCAAGAAAGGTGTTAAAAGCTGAAATGCTGGAAAACACAATTGAGTTAAGATGTAGCTATATACAGTCTAACATGTCTCTTTCAGCGTTCCTGAAGGAAATGAATGTGGAACACAAGAAATTATCAGGGGACGATTATGATTATACGAAACAACGTTTCAGTTGGACAAAATTGTCGGAAGAAGAGTTACAATATGACATTCATGATGTAGTAGGATTAATTGAAGCAATTCAAATAAGAATGCAGATGGGCAATGATAATCTGTACACTATTCCGTTAACATCCACAGGTTACGTAAGACGAGATGTTAAGAAAATCATGCGCCCGCATAAGCAGTACATAGAAAGCATACATCCTGATTATAAATTGTTTAAATTGTTAAGATGGGCATTCCGCGGCGGAGACACACACGCTAATAGATATTATGCTAATCGCATTATTGAGAATGTAAAATCAGCAGACCGTTCAAGCAGTTACCCGGATGTAGCGTGCAACTGTCAGTTTCCTATATCAAAATTTCAAATAATAGCCAACGCTGATATGGATAAGGTAGTTGAAAACATAAAAAGAGGACGAGCGGTTGTAATGCACGTAGCAATAACGAACATACGTCTGATTGACGATGGAGAAGGAAATCCGTATTTATCGAAACATAAGTGCATTATTCAGAATGGAGTGTATGATAATGGACGTGTTTTAGAAGCTGAATATCTGGAAACAGCCATCACAGATGTAGACCTGAAAATCATATTGGATATGTATGAATGGGATGACATTGTGGTAACAGAAGCATATTATTCCAGATACGGAAAACTACCAAACGCACTGATCAATCTGTTTATTGGATATTATCACGACAAGACAGCACTAAAAGGTATTGAAGATCAGGCATTGAACTACGCACTGTCAAAAGCAAAAATCAATTCGGTCTACGGTCTCATGGCTCAGAATCCGCTAAAGGGAGAACAGATATATAACACTGATTATGAATCATTATGGGAGGTTGAAGAGAATGAAACAGAAGAGGCATTCAACAAAGCGATCAAGCGTGCAACCCTGCCTTATCAGTGGGGTGTATGGGTTACCGCTCTTGCCAGGTACCGTCTGCATGAGGGAATCAAACTGGCAGGATATGGGTTCGTCTATGCAGACACGGATTCCGTCAAGTATGACGGGAACATTGATTGGGATGAATATAACCAGAAGCGAATACATGATTCGCTTTCTTCGGGAGCGAATGCAGTAGACAGAAAAGGCAAAGAGCACTACATGGGCGTGTATGAATTTGAAGGAATCTATGATCGTTTCTGTACGATGGGAGCGAAAAAATACGCATATGAAAAAGATGGGAAATTACATCTGACAGTGTCAGGTGTGAATAAGAAAAAGGGATCTGATGAATTGGGACAGATTGAAAATTTCAAGCCCGGTTTCATTTTCCATGCAGCAGGTGGAAATGAACTGATATACAATGACCATCCCGAAATCGAAGAAGTTGAAATTGAAGGGCACAGGCAGAAGATCACTAGAAACGTGGTCATTAAAGATTCAACATACACACTTGGTTTGACTGCCGAATATGAACGGCTGATTCAGGACTGTTCTTTAAAATTTAATTCAAATTATGGAAATAAATCATTGACATAAGCATTATATTTTGATATAATAACTATAGAAACAAAGAAAGGAGGAAGAAGAAATGACAAGATGCGTTGTTGAAACCGTTGTAAGAAATCCTGAGACGGGAGAAGAGAAAGTGCTTCGCGGAAACTATTCCGTAGTTGCGCAGCACAGAGAAGGCTTTACTGAAGTGAAATCGCAGACCGTAGAAAAATACGTCATGTCTGACGATGAGTTTTTCCAGTATGCCAAGAAAGTTGAAAAGTAAAGAAAGAGAGGAAGAGAATGATCGTAACGACAGAGGACAAGAAGAAAGCGTACCGTGCAATGACCGTTGCCGGAAAACCCATGGACAGGCATGTCGGAGAAGAATTCACCATTGAAGACGTTGTTCAGTTTGTGACTACGGTGAACCGAAAAGGTGAAGATGGTTTTGAAGAGGAACAGGAAGCAATTGCCACCAGTATTTTCTCCACTGACGGAGAGATGTACACTACCATATCACCCACTATTGATTCTTGTCTTAGAAATATGGCAAGCGTGTTTGGAGACATGGGGGTAATCGGACTGAAGGTAAAAATCACCAATGGAATGAGTAACAGCGGGAGGAAATTCCTTCAGCTTGACGTTCTGTAAATAGACAACAATTAACGTACATCTGAATTAGAGTATCAGCCCCGGCTAATAACGGGGCTGTTATTATATAGAAAGGAGAATATTTTCACGTGAAACTTTTTTTTTCTGAGAATGGTTACGTAGATATACGTTCTATATTGGCGGACGATGAAAGATATACGTTTGTTTGGATCATAGGAGGACGTGCTACCGGAAAAACATACACATTTCTGAAAACGGTGATAGAGGATGATATGCGTTTCATTTATATGCGCCGCAGACAAACACAGGTAGATTTGATTAAAACCCCTGAATTCAATCCATTCAAGAGACTGAATAAGAACGAGGGATGGAACATAGTGCCTGCACCTATCACGAAAAACCATTCCGGTTTCTATAATGGCAAGATGGATAAAGATGGAATCATACGACCGGAAGGCAATCCGTTGGGTTACGCGATGGCGTTGTCAACTATTTCAGGTTTGCGCGGATTTGATGCATCTGACGTTAAAATCTGGTGTTATGATGAATTCATACCGGAGAAGAACGAGAGAGCGATAGCGAATGAGGGAAGTGCTTTTTTGAATGCATATGAAACGATCAATCGTAACAGGGAACTTGAGGGAGAAAAACCACTGCGGTTCATAGGATTATCAAACTCAAACACTGCTGCAAATGACATTTTTCTATATCTACATCTGACGGAAGTAGTGGAGCGCATGAAAAAGCGCGGACAACGCATATGGAAGAATCTGGACAGACGGACAATGATCATTGACCTTGGAGATTCTGAAATCAGTGAGCAGAAGAGAGACACCGCATTGTACAAAATGGCACAGGGAACTGATTTCATCGGAATGTCATTGGATAATGAATTTATGGACGATGATTTTTCTAATATCAATTCAATGCCGCTGGTAGAATACATTCCTAAAGTGGCGATCGGAGAGATATGCATCTATAAGCATAAATCCCGCAGTGAGTATTACGTATCCTCTACCATTACTGGTTCCCCACGCCGCATAGATGATACGGAAGCTGGAAAACTGCTGTTCAGAAAACGGTATGATTATTTGTGGAAACTGTTCCTTAATGGAAAAATTATTTTTGAGAATTTCTATTGCAAAAAGGTGTTGACAAAATTCCTGAATGATGCTAATGTGTAATTAGAGGAGCGTAGGGCCACATGAGCAACCGCAAGGCGGGTGGCATGGGACAGCTCATCCCACGACCTACGGCCTCTTTTGGCCGGATAGTGTAACGTAGCACGGATTCACTTGTCACTGTCTGCATCGTCAAGCGGTCGTTCAAACCGACCTCCGGCCACTGTCAATATTGACACACAGGAGGAAAAAGATATGGAATTTATGGATTATGTTGTACAATTGATCAGTAACAACCTGATTCCGGTGGCGATTCTGTTAATCGTCCTTAAAATGTGGCGAACAGATTCACTGTCTAATCAGGAGAAAAACGAGCGTTTTATTCAGGCGATTGACAATAACACAGCCGTTATGGAGAACGTTCTGGACATTATTGAAAAAGGAGAAGAGAAGAAATGACGATGAATGAAATTTTTGCGCTTTTTGCGCTGGTAAATGCCGGGTTTACAAAAGCGGATATTATGCAGCTGTTACAGAATGAGCCCGCACCCACTCCGGCTCCCGAACCCACTCCGGCTCCCGAACCCACTCCGGCTCCCGAACCCACTCCAGCTTCTGCACCTACTCCGGCACCGATTCCGGTAATTCGCACACCGGATGATTCAAGTCAGCAGATGTTTAACAATCTGTTACAGCAAATGAGCCAGTTAACACAGGCGGTGTACCAGAACAATATTCTGAATAGTAACAACTCCGTTCCTGCGGCAAGAACCGCTGAGGATATTACTGCGGAAATCATCAATCCTAAACAGGAGGTAAACAATGGCTAACACTCTTTCCTTTGACGACATTTCAACAATTCTGAACAGCATTATGAAACAGGCAACCGGACAGACGGAACAGGCAATCACCAATACCAGTGATTTTGTGGCCGTAGCAAACACGACTCTGCTGGCAGGATATGATCAGGTGCTTAGCGCGATCTCGCAGGTGTTGGACAGAACCATTTTTTCTGTACGCCCCTACACCGCAAAATTTCAGGGAATTCGAGTTGATGAAAGAAGGTTTGGAAATCATACCAGAAAACTGACTCAGATTGACAAACCGTTCGAAGAGGACGTGCGCTATGATCTGACGGACGGGGCAGAGGGAAACATGTTCCAAATCAATCTTCCAAAAACGCTTCAGACTAATTTCTACGGCGGTCAGGTATTCCAGAAGAGCTATACGTGGATGAAAGACCAGCTGGATATGGCATTTCGCGGGCCGGATGAACTGGCGCAGTACTGGACGATGGTTACACAGAATGTAAGCGACATGATTGAACAGGCACATGAGAACATGGCTCGCGGAGCAATCGCAAACTTTATTGCCGGCAAAGCCAATATTGACGCTGGTAATGTGATTCATCTGCTGGCGGAATACAATGCGGCAACTGGTCAGGAACTGACAGCTACAACTGTCATGTCTGCGAACAACTACGTTCCATTCATGCAGTGGGTTTATGCACGTATCGCGCAGTTATGCGCCATGTTGACTGAGCGTTCACAGATTTTCCATGTCAACATTACCGGAAAAGAAGTACAGCGGCATACACCGTACGCAAACCAGAGAATCTTCCTATACAGTGGTGCGAGATACCAAATCGAGAACAGGGTTCTTGCGGATATATATCATGATAACTATCTGCGTCTCGCGGTGACTGAATCCGTCAACTTCTGGCAGTCAATTAAGACGCCGGATTCCATCAATCTGAATGCATCAGTTATCAATGCCGCTAATGGACAGGTAACCGCAGCGGAACAGCAGGTTGAAAACATTTTCGGTCTGATCATCGACGAAGAGGCGGTAGGACATACTACAATCAATCAGTGGTCAGGCACTACACCGTTCGATGTAAGAGAGGGATTTGCAACTACATACTATCATTTCACTGATAGGTATTGGAATGATTATACTGAAAACGGCATTGTTCTTCTGCTTGACTGATTCTGAAAGGAGAGATAATAATGGCTGTTAATGTGACATTCTATACGTTTTCGAAAAAAATAAACTCAACTGCGATTCCTGTAGGTGGTACTACGGTAGCATGTAATTTGAAAGACAGTACCACTATTATCTCTCCCGCTATTGAAGTGCATATTCATAATCCTACGCTGTATAACTACTGTTATATTGCGGACTTCAACAGATATTATTACATTGGGGACTGGTATTATTTCAGGGGAGTATGGACATGTAACTGTAATATTGACGTTCTGGCAACATATCGAACTCAGATTGGTGCATCAAATATGTATGTCCTGAGGGCGGCGGCTGAATATGACGGAAACATCATTGATTCATTCTATCCAATGCGAACCAGTCCCACATTTGCACGTACTCCAATAATCACCGATGAAACGTGGTACGGTGGTTTCAATTATGGAACATACGTACTTGGAATTATTAACTCTGATAATTCTGGTGTTGGTGGTATTTCATATTATACCATGGCGGCCAATCAGTTTAAGGAATTCATGGGGGCACTTCTTACGTCTAATCCTGAATATCTTAATGCTGACGATACAGGATATTCAACGTCACTTGTCAAAACATACCTGAATCCGTTTCAGTATGTAGCATCAGTTATGTGGTTTCCATTCATCTTCTCAGGTGGTGGAGGAGCTTTTTCAGAACTGCCCATGGGATGGTGGACATTGCAGGGTGTATCTGGTGGACGAGTGAACGGAAATGGAATTTTCTTAGATCAGTTTTCAATCACTCTTCCAAAACATCCGCTCACGCAGGACAGAAACTATCTAAACAGTCCATATTTCACTAAGCGCATTCTACACTGCTATGCATGGGACAACATAGATATTGCAAATGAATATACGATGAATGCCTCCACTCTTTATGGTTACATCAGGATTGACTGTATTAGCGGAATGGGAAGACTATCTCTGTCTGTGACGGAGGGAGAAGCTAATGCGTTTGCAGTGTACGATACGATGATTGGAGTTGCCATTAACATTTCTCAGCTGGAAGGACAGATAGGAAGAGGTCTCGCCAATGGAATAGGTGGTGTTGCACGATCGCTGTTAACGTTTGACATAGAGGGAATATTTGAGGGGATTGAGAGTTTTGCAGATGAGTGGGCGGGAAGGCCGCAGAGCATGGGTAGCAACGGAAGCGCAATAGCGTATGGAATTACTCCATATTTGATGACTTCTTTTGCCAGTCCTGTTGACGATGCACTGGAAGAATTCGGAAGGCCGCTCTGCCAGAATGCACTGCTGAATACCTTGCCGGGTTATCAGAAAATCCTGAGCCCCGATATAGAACTTGCGGCAACAGATTCTGAAATCAATTCGGTGAATGAGTATTTATCAGCTGGATATTTCTACGAATAGGAGGAACACATGGCATCTTGGATAACTGGAAACTATTATCTGTCAAGAACACAGATGGAAAATAATGCAACAATTCTCGCGGAATATTTTCTGTCACAGGGATGGACATTGAATGCTATCGCCGCAATGCTAGGGAATATGCAGACTGAATCATCTATCAACCCGGGTATATGGCAGGGTTTGAAAGAATTCAAAGGTGGTTATGGTCTGGTACAATGGACACCATACACAAACTATTCTGATTGGGCGGGGGATAATTGGCAGAACAATGGGAATCTGGAATGTAATCGTATCAACTATGAATTCCAAAATGGTCTACAGTATTATCCTACATCTGATTTTCCCATGACAGCGGCGGAATTCATGGTGTCCACAGAGACACCCGAATACTTGGCACAGGTTTTTCTGAACAATTATGAACGCCCTGCTGACAGGAATCAGCCGCAGAGAAGCACACAAGCGCGTGAATGGTATGACTTCTTGCAGGGGTAGAACCGGGGCCGCTACCCCCGGAACCTGAACCGCCCATATACGGTACGGCTCCGATATGGTTATTGGCAAAAGCGGCAGGACAATGGAGAGGACAGAGATGAGCAAAACAGGATGTGGACTACCATATTTTTATAGACAGGAAAACGCTGTAAATGGAACGATTCTACCGTCATTTCTGCATATCAGAAATACGGCTGTAGCCAATTTCTACAAGCGTTATCTGACGCAAAAAGCAATCAGTCAGTTTCGTTTCACGCTTCCTAAAACGTGGAACAAGGACTACTTCTTATATACGCTGTATATTTGGGGATTTCTGGCTGTAGTCAGAACGGATAAATTCGGTGTGATTCCTCAGGGCTGCTCCCTGATGGGTTATGACGTTTTCTACCGTCCAACCAATGCAGTCATAAGCAACCCGTTACTGAAAGGCATTATTCAGCCGCGTATCGGAATCCAGTGCACACTGATTAAATTACAGCCCGACTATGGTTCCATCTATGATTTGGTGGATTTCTACGGAAACATGCTGGCTCTGTGCGCGGAATCGGCAAGCGTGAATCTGTTGAACAGCAGACTTGCGTATATATTCCTGACTGGAAACAAACAGGGCGCAGAGACCATGAAAAAGGCCATGGATAAAATCCTGTCCGGAGAACCCGGAGTGTTTGTGGACAAGGATATGTTCAGGGACGAAAATGGAGAAATGAATTGGGAGATGTTTGAACAGAATCTCAGTCAGAACTTTATCACGCCTGACATAATGGAAGTTATGCGTACATGGGAAGAAAAGTTTGACGTTGAAATCGGAATTCCTACGACAAACACACAGAAAAAGGAACGTCTGGTTTCGGGTGAAGTAGAAGCTAATCAAATGGAGGCCGAAACACTGCTAGAGTTGTGGTATGAGGGACTTCAGGAGGGCTTTGAGGAAACGAGAATCATGTTTGGAATCCCGGAAAGCGAACTGAAAGTGGAATGGCGAAACAGGGAAGGAGGGATTCAGAATGTCAATGGCTACAATGTCGGTGATGGGAATTTATGAGTATGACAATTCCCTGTTTGATAAATTTACCCTTCCAGACGGGATTGACCGGGAAAACGTCATTTCAAATATCCTCATGGAAACGGCTGAACTGGAAGTGATCTACCCAAATATCGTGGTTTTCAAAATGGCAATCCATCATTGGTCGAAGAAAAATTGTCCTATATGGCAGAAGCTGAAGGAGACCACGGAATATGAGTACAACCCTATTTTTAACACGGATAGGACGTATTACTGTGAGGATGTAACAACTGAAAAACGTTCTACAGATGGGGATGAATCGACCGAAAGAAAATCCAACGGCTCAAGTAGTAGCCATTCTCAGAACGGGGGAAGTGACAGTAACGAACAGAAGGTTTCTGCATACGATTCTTCGGAATACCAGCCTAGACAAAAGGACACCACGACCTACGGGCAGACAAACAACGTAGACGGAGAATCTGAAATTGGGGAAAACGGGACAAGAAATTATAATGAAAGCAATGACAGAAATGAACAGCATATTCACAAGGAAAAGGCGGAAGGAAACATAGGCGTTACTACGACACAGCAGATGATTAAGGAAGAACGGGAAGTAGTAAAATTTAATATCATTGATTATATAGTCGAAGATTTTAAACGACGTTTCTGTCTACTCATCTATTAAGGAGGTTTTCATATGTGGTTTGAATGGCCATATACAGATATACACAATTTAAATTTAGACTGGATTCTTAAATTGTGTAAAGACATTGCCGCCATACTCGATGATCCTTCGGCGTATTTTAATAAATATATCGAAGAAAACATTGACAAGTTTCTTCCGGTTGCAATGTATGTTGAGGAAACAAAGACAATACGGATGAACGCAGGAGAAATTCCGGCGCAGGTTGCTAATCATGTTTACAATAAATCTACAGAGACTGTAGAAATAAAAGATGGAGTTATAAAAAACAGCATAAAGTTATTAGAAGGGAGATAATAGTATGCCAGACGTAACTACTTTCAACATTGGCGGTACAAGTATTAATGTAAAGGATGAAACCGCAAGAAGTGTCGCAAGCGCAGCGCAGTCTGCGGCTGAGACTGCAAAATCTACGGCTAACACTGCTAATAGCACCGCACAGAACGCACTTCAGATTGCACAAGCTATTGAGGAGTTGGGGAGGGTAGAAGTCTCATATGCTAGTGAAAGCGAAACTATAACGATTACCACTTCCAACCATGATATCTCATAAGGAGGAAATATGGCACAGAAATATGTAACAAACTTTGATGTAGGAACAGAAAATATTATTATCCGTGATAGCAATGTTATGCATGGTGAAGGTTTGATTAATGTGAAATTCCCACCTGACCCTCTGTCTCCCCTAAAGGGAGACGGAAGTAATGAAACAACTGTACTTCAGAATATGATTAATTATGCCATTTCTGAAAATATGGCATTGTTTTTCCCTGAAGGTGTGTATGCAGTTGATTCTATTAATGTAACCGGAAAGGCTACATTCATTGGAAGTAACGCTATAATCAGGAAAATTGTTTCATCTGCAACGCCTGTTATTAACGCAACAGGATTTTTGACTATGCGCGGAATAAGCGTTGATGGAAACATTTCTGTTATGACTGCGGCTGTCATAGGTATGAACGTTGAAAACACCGGTTTCGATATTGCAGATTGTAGCTTCACTGGATGTAGTGATTGTATCCATGCAGATATTAACACGCCTTCCAAATTATACAACTGTAAGTGTGAAACATTCAATGAATATGGAATCTATTTGAATGGAACAAGCTATATTAATGCTTTCGGGATTTCCATGAATGTTCAGTCCAATACTGCTATGCGATTCATGAAACTGGATAACAGCAATAATGTTATATACGGTCTGGAAAGCATGTCAAAAGTGCCAATCGGTATTGAAATCACAGGTGATTTTAATTATATCTCAGCACGTATTCCAAATTGCGAAACCCTCGTAGATGACAAAGGTGCGGGAAGCACATGGACGATGATCGGAAAAGATGAAAAACTCTACTTGGAAAGAGATTATAAAGTATCATCAAATGAATTGATTTTAAATCCTACTAATCCGTTGACATATAGGACCCCTACTTCAGGTGAATTGTATAACACAATACCGTTTAAGGATACGTCAGATATGCAATACAACGTCGTTGTTGAAAAATATCCGTCTCTCTTCTCTGAATTTGTATGTCCTGAACAGTATGGGGCAGTAGGAGATGGAATAACAAACGACACGGAAGCCGTACAGAACGCGTTTAATTCCGGAAAACCGGTTATATTCCTTCATGACTACGCAGTAACAAGTGTGACGTATGGTGTAACTAATCCAGAGATAAGTGCTGGTGGATATGATTCTGTAATTAACTTCAATGGCCATAAATTAATAGGAATTAGCTCATCTGCAAGTGATGAATATGTTCTTAATATAACCGGAGCGCGCTACAATAGTTTCTACAATATCTGGATTGATGCACAGTTTAAGGATTCATATATAGGTTGCATGCGTATCAATTCATTAGCTAATTCGCAAAGTCAATATAACACTTTCTATGGTATATATTTGCAGAACAGCATTTACGGTCTTGTGTGGGGAGAATCAAGCGGAACAGAATCAGTTGAAAATGCTCAGAGCGAGACATACATATTCGGTTTTAAAAACAGATGTCAGTTATACCCGTTCTATGGAAATCAGAAAAATGGATATCTTACATTTGTAGGAAGCAATTTTGATACGGGAGAATATGAGTGGTCTAGTCATACAAGTGCAAAATATAACGCTGATAACGCAATAGCAGTAACCAATGTTGTAGGTGAGGTACAGATCAATGATTCCGGAATTGACTGTACCGGAAATCCTAATCAGAAAGGATTTTCCGGTTCGGATATTTATCTCAATAATATTATCATGGAGTGCGCAGGAACACAGGGAGTGGTAGCCGGAAATGTGTATCTGAATAATATTATCAATGGATATATCGGAAGTGTGGAATTTCCAATTTTCACCATAGAAAATAATGCAACAGGCACATTGACAATTAACAACTCTTATTTTTGGTTTCCCGATGTTGCGGCTAGCTTCGCTTCACAGTATTTCGTGTTCAGTAATGGGAATCCTGATTTTAAAGTGTTCATTTCAAATACTACATTCAACAATGATAGAATACGAGATGATGTTCTTAGATTCACAGATGCTAATGTGCTCAACTTCTCACTGCCAACGAACAATGTTATTCTAAATAGTATAGACGACCTTTGCGGATTATATAGTATACCGGAAACCACTACATCACTTACAGGATTAATGGACGTTTCATCTGCGTCACTGTCACTAGGAAAGGTGTTCGGAAATTTATATGGTGTAACAGGTAGTATTAATGCGGGAGGTTATGCCAGAACACATTTAATACCAATAATTGAAGGAGATTATTACTTCTATAATGTGTGCGGAACTGGAACTAACTGTTATGCATTTATAAAATATTATGACAAAAATAAACAGCAGGTCGGCGCGGCGGTTACGCTACATGCATTTTCGAATGCACCAACCAATTCTTCTTCATTTTTATTGCCTCCCGCTGGTGCCAGATATGTTCTAATTGAACTGAGCCCTGTGTCAGGGGAAGCTTCAGTTAACGCAACAAAAATAAAAATTTCCGGAAGATTAGGTACACCAGAAAAAATGACTAGTGAATCAATGCCAGAATCAGGAAACTACTCAGTTGGAGATATAGTGTATAATTCTAATCCTTCATCTGGAAATGCGCTAGGTTGGGTTTGCACAAGTGCACCGGCAACGTTCGCTTCGATTGGAAATGTTCAGTAGCTGACATATATCGGAGCACTCCCGAACTTTTGTTCGGGCTGCTTCATAGAATTAATAAGCGAAATATCGTTTAAATATTATCATTTTTCATCTCCTTTTTTGTTCTCCCCGGGCGGACATCTCATCCCGCAGTGTCCGTCTGCCGGAGACATTTCTTCCCCCGATGTGTCCGTGTGGGA
>ERZ1090864.968-NODE-971-length-14399-cov-9.042457_pt1 | contig 14399 bp, 7 predicted proteins | sample MGYA00478479_ERZ1090864 | MGnify/ENA primary metagenome ERZ1090864 (study PRJEB33644, sample SAMEA5815743) | chicken gut metagenome | biome: Chicken; feature: Gastrointestinal Tract; material: Caecum | place: Ireland | collected 2019-01-01 | study: A study of the... | reverse complement strand
TATTTCTATAGTTTAAAACATTCCGCTTCACAGATTAAAGCGGTTGAACAAGGCGAACGTTTTGGAGTTTGATATCCTCGTCTTCGGCGTTTGCGGCTTTGCCCTCAAAGCGCAGCAGTTCCAGATTTTCCACATCCGCGGCGTCAACAGCGTGCTTATACTGATCGCACGGATTGCCCCAGGAAGTTTTGGTTTTCATAATGGTGATATCCTTTGCGTTTCGGATAAAAAACGCCGAATTATCCTGTTTTTCAACGCCCCAGTCCAAACACGGGCGCAGGTCGTAAAGGCCGCAGGGCCACTTGCTGGTCTTGGTCAGTTCTATGCGGCAGTTCTCAAACGTAACATCCTCTATGGGGTTTTCCTCGCTGCCATGGATCAGAACGCCGTTTTCACCCTTTGCGGTAACATTAAAGAACCGGATGTTTTTCACTTTGCCGCTCTTTGTGTTTTCATCGCGGTTGAACGAAGTAATGGTGATCGGCTCCGCTGTTCCCCACCAGTCCGGGCAAAAGCGGCGCGTTTCGATCATGATATTGGAATAAGACACATTTTCTACATTACCGCCGTCCCGGATCTGAATGGAAAGACCGCGGTTTGATCTGCTGATCGTGCAGTTTGAAACAAGGATATTGCGAAAATCGCCAACGCCCTCCGTGCCGATCTTGATCGCGGCAGAGGTGGAGATCAGGGTGCAGCCGTCGATCACCACATTTTCCGTTGGGCCGTATTCGCTGTTGCCGCGCGAAGTTTTCAGGCAGATACAGTCATCAGCGCAGGTGATATGGCAGCCGAGTATGCGCACATTGGAGCAGTGATCCGGGTCAATCCCATCGCTGTTGGCAACATCCAGATCATTCAGGATGCGGATCCTGTCTATCAGCACATCGTCGCAGCCTGCGGGATGCAGCGTCCAGAAAGGCGCGTCCACAACGGTGAAATCCTTAAAAGTGATATGGTTGCTTTTCTCTATGTAGATCACAGTTGGGCGCGGGTAAAAATCGCCCGTAACATAATACTGATCCTTGCGCTGCACAAACGCGTGGCCGTTTGCGTCAATGGTGCCCTCCCCGCTGATGGTGCAGTGATCCGCCTCAAACCCATAAATAAACACAAAACTCGGTTTGCCTGTAACGGGATTGCCGATCAGTGCCGTTTTAGGATCATTGATCAGTTTATTCGGCCGGATATAGCCGTCTATATTCGAAGTGGCTTTTATGGAAGCGCCCTTTTGAATATGCAGATCCACATTCTTTTTCAGGCGGATGGAATCGCTGTAAAACACATGGCCGCTCTGCAAAACGACCCTGCCGCCGCCGTTCTTGGCGCAGTCGTCTATGGCGTGCTGAATGGCAAACGCGTCATTGGTAACGCCGTCACCCGCGGCGCCGTACTGCAAAACATTGTATTCTTTCATAAGATCATAACCTTTTTTATTTAAGATGACTATAATATAACACAATGCCTTTGGTTTGACAAGTAAAATAAGTTATGCTATTATATAAATGCATAGGGCTGCCAAGCGCTCCTCAGTTCAACGGAGCGCAAGGCGGCTGATTTTATGTGCGCAGGAATCTGCCGCGGCAAAATACTCAGACCTAATTTAAAATGAAAGGTACGGGATTATGAAAAAATATGACGTGGCTATAGTCGGCGCCGGCCCTGCCGGTATCTTTACGGCTATAGAGATGCTGAGAAAAGGCAGCAAAAAAAGCATAGTGATCATTGAAAAGGGCAAATCCGTAGAAAAGCGCAAATGCCCCAAGGCAGTTACGGGAAAATGCATGAACTGCAAGCCGTATTGCCACATTACCACCGGTTTTTCCGGCGCGGGCGCGTTTTCAGACGGAAAACTTTCGCTTTCTTATGAAGTGGGCGGCAGCCTGCCGGAACTGATCGGCGAGGATCTTGCGCAGGAAACGATCAATTATACGGATAAGATCTATCTGGAATTCGGCGCGGACACACATATTGAAGGAATCGGCAACACTGAGGCGGTTAAGGAAATACGCAAAAGAGCGATACAGGCAGGGCTGAAACTGGTGGACTGCCCGATTCGCCACATCGGAACGGAAAAGGCGCATGAACTCTACTTTTCCATAGAAAAATATCTGGTTTCCTCCGGCGTGGAGATTCTGTTTGACAGCCAGTGCAGCGATCTGATCCTGGACGGCGAAAAATGCCTGGGCGTTCGCCTGGAAAACGGTGACGAGATATACGCTAAAGACACCGTTGTTGCAACCGGCAGGCGCGGCGCGGACTGGCTGGAAAAACTCTGCGCCGATCACGGAATCGCCCACCAGCCGGGAACGGTGGACATCGGCGTTCGTGTTGAGGTCAGAAACGAGATCATAGAAACGGTGAATGACGTGCTTTACGAATCCAAACTGATCGGATATCCGAAACCGTTTAAAAACAAGGTGCGCACGTTTTGCCAGAACCCGGGCGGATTTGTTGCGCAGGAAAATTATGATAATGACCTTGCCGTTGTAAACGGCCATTCATATAAAGAACTCAAGAGCCAAAACACGAATCTTGCCATTCTCTGCTCGCACAATTTTTCCGTGCCGTTTAACCAGCCGATCGCCTATGCACAAAAAGTGGGCGAACTGACGAATATGCTGGGAGACGGGCACATTCTGGTGCAGCGTTTCGGCGATATTCTGGAGGGCAAACGCACGTGGCAGAAAGAACTGACGCAAAGCAATCTGCGCCCGACCCTGCCCGACGCGGTTGCCGGCGACATCACTGCCGCCATGCCATACAGGGCAATGACCAATATTATCAACTTCATTCAGGCAATGGACCACGTTGTGCCGGGATTTGCAAGCCCGGAAACGCTGCTTTACAGCCCGGAACTGAAATTCTATTCCAACAAGGTGAAAATGGATACGGATTTCAACACGAACATTGAGGGCCTGCACTGCCTTGGCGATTCCAGCGGATGGACAAGAGGACTGATGATGGCGTCCGTTCACGGGGTGCTGATGGGCAGAAAATTGGTTTAATCCATACGTATATTGCGAACAGAACCGGGCATAATGCCCGGTTCTTTTTCGCGGTTTCACAATCCATTCGGCTTGCATGCGCAAGCCACCTCCTTTCGCACAGGGGAGGCGCGAAAAGCAAAAAAGGATCGGCTTGTGCCGATCCTTTTTTTATGCAGTTTTTATATCAGTGGCGGGGATGGGAATTTCTATATTTTGCCTTTCGTTCCTCTTCCTGCTTTTTAAACGATCTGTACCACGCCACGATCAGCAGCACAATGACCAGAACAACCAGCACAGCGGCAGCCCAGCCAAGCGCATCCATAATGGTTTGCACTTTCATCATAATGCCTATGGTAAAACCGGCGGAAACATACATTTCCGGTTCGCCGTCTGAATTATAGAAAACACCGTTGTTCAGATAGATCTTTTCACGGGTTGTATCATTTTCAGGATAATAATAGACACGAATCGTCTGCTGATTTTCCTCACTGCCGTAATCCGGATTGTTTTCACGATAAAAAACAATGCCCGATTCCTCATCCGTTAACGTTGCAGGCATCATGCTGTTTACCAGCGAAGTTCTGACGGAATCCACACGCAAAACGCACAAACTGATCACCACAGCCAAAAGCAGCACCGCCAAAGCAATTAAGATGCCGGAAATCACTTTGTGATTTTTGCGAAACCCTTTTAAAGAGGCGGCAAGAATATCCTTTGTTTTTACGGATTCTGCCGCAGATGCAAGATTTCTGTTTTTCTCCATTTTAATCACCAATTTGATTTTACCATAATTGCAGGCGCGGGTCAATAGCAGGAAAATATTTGCCTTTTTCATGCTGCTTTTAGGCGGTTTCGTTTACAATCCCTGCGGCTTGCATGCGCAAAGCGGACGAGCTTTGGTACAGAAAAAGGGGCGCCGAAGCGCCCCCAAAAATCAATGAAATGATTTTCGTATCTGATAAAAGGGAGCAAGTTGCGTTCACTCCCTTTGCAGAGAAAGTTAAATTCCGGGTACGTGACCCTCTTCTGTGCCTGAATCTGGCTCACCAGATAACGTAAGGACATCAACAGACTGGAACTTTTCAATCTCCGCAATCGGCTTTGAGTAAATCTCTTTCATTGAAAGACCTCCTTTACTTTTAGCCTTTACACACCCGCGGAGTTGCCCCCGCGGGAGTTAAGCTGATTTGTTCACGAAAACAACCTGCCGAATTAAGCGTCGTAATCGTAGGACTGAACATCTGCATAGTAAACAGCAGCGTTGCCCTCTGCATCCGCAGCGATCACATAAGCGCGCGCATACGCTACGCCTGTCTGAGCGGTAATGCCGAATGTAAGCGCGAACTGACCGTCACCGGCAGTGTTGCTGTTCTTGTAAAGGTAGCAGGAACCTGTTGTTGCATTCTCAAGAACAAGATCTGTTTCCGGAGCGGCAAAGTCTTTACCGTATACAAAGCCGGATTCAAGAACCGTGTAGCCGGCAGGAACATTTCTTGTTGCAAGGAATCTTACCTCACCGCTTTCTGTAGGCGTTACATCTACAGCAGCAACGGTAGGAACAGCAGTTACTTCACCAGAAGTGAACGCTACTTCTACATCAGATGTTACATAGAAGGTGTATTCAGCGCCGTAAGCAGCGTTGTTGCCGTTTACAGTCCAAGCTGTTGCCGTGCCCTCTGCAGGAGCAACCGTTACAGCCTGATCGAATCCAACTTCAGCAGTATCATTATAAGTGCTATCACCAACTGTGATTACACAGCCGGGAGCGCTTACTGTGTAAGTAAGCTCAGCATCCTTAGCATAGTAAGCAGTTACAACTGCGTTTGCTTCAAGAGCTTTCACCTCTTCAAGGCTCATGCTCCAGTTTGCAAATGTGTAGCCAAGGTAATCATAAGTTTCAGGCATTGCCTCAAGAGAAGCAAGTTCTGAGCTTGTAACGGTATCAAGTACCATGTTGAACTGATCAACAAATGTTACGGTAAAGTCATCCGTCTGCTCTGCAAATACAGGAACATAGGTAAGATCTGCATAAGCAGCCGTTGTGTATGTTGCATCTGTAGAGATCAGCTTGCCGTTTACGCTCCAGCCAACGAATTCAGCATCCTCAGCAGGAGTAGCAACAAGCGTGTATTCCTCTTCATAAGGAACTTTCTGAGCCTCGCCGGTTGTTGGCGCGCTGTTCAGGGTTGTTGAGCCAAGTTCGTTCTGCTCTACCGTGATCATAACGCCGAGCGCAGGAATTACTTCACCCGGAGTTACAACCTGATGACAAGCGGAGCAAACCGTATCGCCCGTATAACCGTCTTCGCCTCTGGTGGCTTCCTTAACGGTTTCAGGATCAAGCGCAACATCGCCCTCATGGTTGTTCGGGTCAAGCGCGCCCTCTTCCGTATACGTATCATCGCATCTGGAACAGGTGTAGGTTACCTTGCCCGCTGTTACGCAGGTTGCGCCGGTGGTTTCTGTGATCTGATAATCATGGCCGAGCGCAGGAATCTCTTCCTGTGCAACGATAACCGTGCTACAAGCCTCGCAATGTGAACCTTCGGTAAGACCGGCTGTTGTGCAGGTAGCCGCAACAGCTGCATCCGTTACAACACTTGCATGGTTATTCGGATCGATTTCGGTTTCTTCCGTCATCGTATCGCCGCAAACGGAGCAAACGTATACGTTTTCACCTTTTGCTACGCAGGTTGCAGCCGTGGAAAGTTCCTCGCTGAGCTGATAATCATGCTCGCCTGCCGGAATGGTTTCGCCACCGGTCTGATAACCGCACTTAGAGCAGGTCATAACCGCGCTTGTACCGTCGATCAGCTGGCCGTCCTCATGAACAGGAGGCGTTGCAGGCGTTGTTTCCTGCATATCGCAGGCTTCTGTTGTGGGCGTAGCGATTTCGGTATACTCCGTAGTGCCGTCTTCCCATGCAGGCCAAGAATATTTGTTATAGGTGTGCGTGCCGTCATTATTAGAAACGCAGGCGCTGTCCGCTGTGTTCGCAGGAGCCTGAGGTGCTTCGCCGGCAGGAGCAGTTACCTGCTCTGTATGCTCATCCGCAAAGGTGTAAGTATAAGTTACATTTTCGGGTTCTTCCGGCTCGTCAACACCAAGACCCCACTGAGGCATGGCATACATTGTGTATTCTTTCTGAGGATCACCAATATTGGTATAAGTGCCATCAGGAAGCATACCTTGGGTTGACCAATTTACACCATAAAGAAAAATTTTACTAAATTCTTCAGCATAAATTGTTCCAATTTGCTGTTCAGTTGTGGTCATACGCGGCTTAATTGCCTGAGTAAGATCAACTGGTTCATCTGAAAGTAATTGCATGCCTATTACACCAACTACCATTCCGTGAACTGTAAAATCTTCAGGGGCATCACCATAACTCAAATCACAATCAGTGTAAACTTCACCGTTAGTCAAGACACCTGCAACATATATTTGATTCTTGCCTCTAAAATTGCCACTTGAATAGCCGTCTAAAACCGAACCTGTTTCTGGTGGGAAATCTTCGAATGTTGCCAAAACAGAGTCTGCTCCGGCATCAGGTCCGGTCACTGTTTCTCTTCTATCAATATAACAGTTAGTTACTACTTCCGGATCAAATTCCCATGTTAAATTATAAGCCGAAAGACTATCTAAGTTGCTAATATAAAAAACTAAAGCAAATATACCATCTGGATTAGCTAAGTCGGCTTTGCTAATGCTTTTAACGCCATCGCCAGTAATTAAAAGGTCACCGGCATCATAACCCCATTCGTTACGGTCTGTATAATCCATAACAGCAACATTCACTTCAACATCGTAATCTGTTGAAAATATGCCATCTGGATTATTTTCATTTACAACAGCTAACGCTGACATTGGAAAACTGAAAACGACCATAAGCACGGAGAGCAAAACAGCTAAAGCTTTTTTAAAGCTTTTCATTAAAATTTTACCTCCTTAATTGGTAACAACAATATCTGTATACTGTATCTCAGAAGCGGTCAGATTTGAGAACTGTGCATAAACTGCCATATCAAGTGCAGTTATGTCTCCGCTTCTATCAATATCAACGCCTACATCATAACTGTCTGATTCAACTGTCTCATTAATGTGAGAAGCATATACTGCCATATCAGTTGCTGTAATATCAGTATTGGTCTGATCCCAGTTGCAAGCAACGATACCGACCATGGTGTCGGACTCAACGTCCGCACCGTCAACGATGATCGTAAACGTTCTGGTAAAGCCATACTTATACGTAACAGTTGCGATGTACGTACCGTTCGGAACCTTTTCCAGAACAAATTTACCGGTTGAGTCGGTTACCGCGCTGATCGGTGTTCCGTCTTCTGTTTCGATGGAAACCGTTGCACCGGTTGTGGCATACGTGCCAAACGCATCATCCGGCGCTGCAAGCGCGCCTATATATGCAGATACTGTATAATACTGCGTCAGATCCGGCGAAAGATCACAGGTCATAGGGTACACCGTTGCCTGATAAGATTCGGGTGCAGACAGAGCGTAGCAATCAAAAACCACATTCGGCCAATCCCCCTGTGTATCGCCGCAATCCACATCAATAAAAGTTAAATTCGGGTCTGTATTTACTGTGATAACATCCTGCATATCAACGGGGGCATCCCCTTTTACGGTTATGCCGATGGTAAGAAGATCTGCGCCGTTATCGGAAAGAACGGTTTTATCCGGATTTTCAGTAACCAAAAAGAAACTGAATGTGCCGTTTAGGCGATCCATGACCGCGCCGTTCATTTCATCCGCATATGCCGCTGTATCTGAAAGGAGCTCTTCCCCAAGAAGATCAAAAGAAAGCAGATCTTCCTGATAAGAAGCGGTAAATCCCAGTTGAGCGATGGAATACAGATCTGAAACAGAAATGACCATATCATAACTGCCCGGTTGCAGGGCATTGCCGTCATAAACTGTTCCGAGATCATCCATATAAGCGGCAGAAATTGCGGGCTTTTGTGTGCCGAGCGCACCCTGCTGCGTTTCCGCACTAACGGCTTGCGGACCGACGAAAGCGGAAACAATTGCAGTGAAAGCGGCAAAAACTGCACACAATCCCTTTTTTACCTTGATATGCTGCATAAACTGACCTCAATTAAACTTCCTGTAGTAATTACTGCATCCGGCGGGTTGCCCCGCCGGACACAAAGAAATATTTATTACTCTATAACAGTATCTGCATACTGTATCTCAGAAGCGGTCAGATTTGAGAACTGTGCATAAACTGCCATATCAAGTGCAGTTATGTCTCCGCTTCTATCAATATCAACGCCTACATCATAACTGTCTGATTCAACTGTCTCATTAATGTGAGAAGCATATACTGCCATATCAGTTGCTGTAATATCAGTATTGGTCTGATCCCAGTTACAACCAACGATACCAACCATTGTAGTGGATTCCACATCCGCGCCGTTAACAACGATCGTAAAGGTTCTGGTAAAGCCGTACTTGTACGTAATCGTTGCCTCATACGTGCCGTTCGGAACATTTTCAAGAACAAATTTACCCGTTGAATCGGTTACCGCGCTGATCTGTGTTCCATCCTCTGTTTGGATGGAAACCGTTGCGCCTGTGGTTGCATAGGTGCCGAACTCATCATCCGGCGTTGCAAGGGCGCCTACATATGCAGATACCGTATAGCCTTCCGGCTCTACTGCGCCTGCAACAGTAAGTTCGTTTTCAGCACGCATAAGCGCGATCTTAAGACCGTAAACATCAGAAACCTGAAGTGTATACTGATCTTTATTTGCCGGCTGATAAATGCCGGACGCAGCATACGGATATGATGAGTTACCCTCTACAGCAGCATTCACTGCATTATCAAGAGCAACGATGAAGTTATGCCAGCTACCCTCTGTGTAAGTAACGCCATCCGGGTTATTATCAGCGGTATAGGTAGCATCGTCTACTGAATAAGAATCATCTTCGGTATTTACAATTACAGAAGTATAAGAAGTACCGGTATAATCCTTATTTTCGCTTGACTTACCGTTTACTGCGCAGGAGATTTCTTCCTCAAGCTTATCGCCGATATAACCGCGCTCGGTTACAACAGCAAGATAAGTATCAAACAATCTTTGCGCTTCTCTGAGTTCAAAGGTTGTTGCAGAAGAGGAAGCAACGCTGCTCTCCTCAACAGTTTCTGTTACGAAATCTGAAAGTTCATATTCCGTTTCATTTGTTGCGTTGTAAGAAGCAAGCTCATCCTCTGCTTCAGAAGCAAGGCAGGAGAACGCAAGCTGCTGTTCGCCATCTACATCAATGTAGTAATTATTGAAATAATCTACAGTGATAAGCGCCTCTGCAGCACGACCTGCGGCAGCCATGTTTTCATAGCTTACAACCTCAAAGTCTCTGTTATCAAGGCCGGATCTTACCACAGCAACATTTTCATAAACATCTGTGCCGTAAGAAACGTTCAGATGCTCATTAACAAGCTGTAAAGCATATTCTGCTTTATCAGAAGCGGATGAAATAGCACCGCGTAATGCAGGATCATCAACTATGCCGTAAGATGTTTCGGCAAACTTGAATCTCCAGTCAGGATCTGTTGAAGACGTGGAAGCGTTAGCAGTATCTCTGTAAGTAAATGAGATCTCATTATAATACAGGTTGCCTGACGCGTCTGACGCCTGAACATCCGAATCAACATAATACGGAGTCTCAAGCAATTCGCCGCTGCCACTGCCAAGATCAATCCATTCTTTCTCATACTGAACAGCATTCAAAAGATGATATTGCGCTTCAGCATCCACACCGGGTTCTCTTACATAGATAGCCTTAAGATCTGTGCCGTCAAGGCTATATACAGTATAATCCTGAGCCGTACCGCTGATATTCAGTTTAACAGTTTCCTTTGTTTCGGTAAGGCCGTTGCCCGGAGTTGCCTTTACATTGGTAAAGATAGGATTGTCATAAACCGCAACGCCCTCGCTGTCTTCATAACGGGTCATATAATATGTACCGTTATCAAGGTAAGCCTCTACACGAAGCGGAGCAAACGTATCGCCGTCCAACTCAGAAGCTGATGCAACTTTGTAAGCCACATCACCGATCGGATTGGTTGTGCTTGTATATACGGTATTATTTGCTTTTGTAGTACCATACTCAAGCGCGTTATCCGTTGTGATCGGATACTGCTGCGCAGCAAGAACTTCCATAACTGCATCATTGAAGTAGTTATAAACATTGCTATCATCAACGTCCGAACTTGTGTAGTTGTTGAGGAATTCTACAGAAGTTTCGTAAAGAGATGTAGCTCTTTCGATTTCACCTGTATCGTCCGCAACTGTAATAGGCATCGGGAAAGTCTGAGGATAATCACTGATTATACGATAACCAAAGTCATCTCTGCCCTTGGTTGTGCCGGCAGTTACCTGAGTTTCCTGATCCCATACAAGGAAGTCCATTCTCTGGCTGGAGCCGTTGGTTTCAATCCTGTTAAACGCAAGAACAAGTCCCGGAATGCAAGATGAAAGTGAAACGTCGCCAGACTGTGTTCTTGAATAATCAAGAACCGATTTATAATTGCCGCTGTCTATCGGCAGCCAAATGATGCTGTAAGAGCCGTCTTCTGCCATTTCTGCCTGATGCTTACCGGGCGCATAGCCGTCAGCAAAAGTAAACGTATCGATCTGCTCATACGGGCAAACTACATGGAATCTGTAGTCCGTAACCGTAATATCGCTTTCCATCAGATTCATCATATCTGTTCTGTTAAGCGGACTGTTGGTTACCCACTGACCGTTCTGATAATAATCATAATAGAATACGTTTACAAGGTCTCCGGTTGCCGGATCACAAGTAACGGCGAAGTAATCCCCGTCGTCAAAAGACTTAACAGCAGCAATGCCGTCAATAGGTTTTCCCGTTGTTTCGTTATAAAGATAAAGCGGATAATTGATGTTATCAAGATCAGAAGTTCTGATAATCATCTCGTTCGGATACTGAACATTACCGTAATCCTTGAAAATCCTGCCATCTTCAACAACACGATATGTCATTGAAGAATAGGTGCCTGAAGCGGGATCATATCCAGCGGAGAACTGCTGAGTAAATCCGCTTCCGCTTGAAGGATCGTAAGTAAGGTTATACCAGTCATTTACTGTAGTTAAATAGTAATACAGTTTCTTGGTAAACGTTTGATCATAGATGCTGCCGTAGCCGCCGTAAGGCGTATTACCGTCTTTCTCTACGATTCTGTAATTAACACTAAAGGTTACGATTGCTTCATTTGTGCCGCCGAAACCAGCCTGGTCAACAGAACCGCTTACCATAAATGAAGTGGATTTTTCCGGAGCGAGCAGAGAATCATAATTGCCATAAGTAAAGGAACCTTTATCAGCATTGATGCTTTCGATCTTAATGTAAGAACGACTGAGCTGGTCGTATCCGCCTGAACCATTCTGGATATAACGGTTGATACCATGGCCAAGATTCTCTAAAGACATATTAAATGTAAACTGTTCGCTATAGGAATAAGATGAAGTTGCGCTGTTATCCTGAGCAACGTCAAGATCGCCTACTTCATAATCCTGCAGCTGCGGAGCAAACGCAGGAACGAAACTTGCTACAGCCTGAACTGCAAACATTGCGCCTTTCCAGATGGATTCCGGATAGCCTTTGTAGCCTGCGGCTTCGCAGAGATTTACAACAAATTTACCGAATATACCGATATCAGCATCATTGCCTACTTGACCGCCCAGAACATCTCTCTGGATCACATCGTGGAACGGATGATTCGTTGTAGCATCCGGAATTACGTGCTGACCATGATAATAGGAATTACTATAACGTGAATCCAGCACACTGTTGATCAGATCTTTTACAAGATCATAAGCAACAAGATCTACCGCTTTAGTGGTGATAGAAGGCGCGTTGATAATGGACGCAAACTTATAAATGAAGTTTGTGATACCGCCGGCGCCTGTTTCTTCATGATTTGAAGTATCGCCAATGTCAAGAACGCCTGAAACGATATCGTTCCAGATCAGATCCTCTGAATCAAACTGACCGGCTTTTGAAGAATCGCTGAACTGAAGTTCACCAAGAACCGGAAGAATCGAATTTGCGATAAGATCAATATTCTGCCAAATGGTATTTTGATTTGTAATAAGACAATTATTATTTTCATCAATGATGCCAAGAAGAGAAGCCACGCCCTTGTCGTTCGCATAATATACGATTACGGAATTAAGAAGGGTGAAAATATCCGTCTTGGTATCCAGCTGCTGCTGATAGGTCTGCGCAGTGTCTACATCATAGATGCTCCAAGCATTGCCGTTGCCGTCCTCAACCGGAACGTACTGGGTCATAACATAACCTACAGCATCGCGGCACATAGCAAGGATCGTATCCAGATCCACATTGTAATAGCCGCTCTCATCCTTTGCGATCATAGAAGAATAATCAAGGTGAGGAAGAATATCTGACAGGTATTCTTCAAGCGCTACTGCAGCTACGCCTTCCGCATCGTTGCACGCATCCCATTTATCCTTATGAATCTGACCAAGAAGACCATCAAGGTTGTTTTCAAGGCAAGCAATAAGGAACGGAACCATTGCTTCTTCAAAGTTTGCTTCCGTGAGCGGCATGCCGTCGCCGTTATTATGGTAGAATGCAGAAAGGATATTTTTATCCGTAGCATCCGCAACATACTGAACAACTTTAAGCGCATTGTTTACAAGCGTTGTTGCAACAACTGAAGGTGTGGAATCATTGCCGGTAACCGTAAGAGACTCTGCGTCAAACTCAGGCAGGAAATCCTTAACCGCAGCTACAAGGAAGTCATTCAGACCGCCAAGGAGCGAATCGTAATTTGCATACTGCTCGCTCATAAACTGATCGATATTCGGCGTACCTGTGCACTTGAAGTTCGTATTCAGAGGGCCGGTTTCCGCTTTGAAGTAGTAAACCATCAACGGGCTTCTGCGAAGTTCATTGAAGAGCTTTGTGGAATCAATATCTCTCCAGTTGTAAGCAGCATCTGCAATAACATTTCTGTCATATGTAAGATCCTGTTTAACCTGTTCAAGATCAAGTCCGGACTCACTTGCCCATTTTTCTACATCAGTTGCCTTGTAGTTTGCCTCAACATTATCGTAATTCCAGGTCTTGCCCTGCGCAAGATACCATTCTGTATAATCCCAGTCATAATTTTTAACAGCTGAGTTTATAAGTTTGATAGTTGGCGAAAGAACTGTTTTCCAAGCAATTTCAAACGCCTCATAAGCAAAATCCGAAAGATTCGATGTTGCAGTCAGTGTCAGATTGGCATCATCCGTGCCGTCTTCATCTTCATCATACTGGAAGATGTAAACATTTCCGTCATCCGTATAACAAAGATTCGGATCCGTTATACCTTTTTCATAAAGGTCACGGGAATTTGTTCCGTCAGGATAGGTTACCTGCACATTGATCTGCTGCAAAAGATTCTCGCTGAGCGCCTGGAAAAGCACGTTATCGAGTTCATATCCCGCATCACCGTTATAGATGTGGTTTGCTTCTTCTTCGTTAAACCAATCGGTTTTGCTTGTAATGAGCTTAGCTACGATATGGAAAACAAGGTTATCCTGATAGCCGCTCGGAAGCGCTTCGCCGAAAAGGCTGCTGAAAAGGTTATCATTAAGAAGCTGCCAGATATCCACACCTACCCATTCCTGAACAATTGTGCCAAGATTAAGCTGGCCGGTAAGTACCTGCTTGAGCAGCGCATGACTGTTATCCCAGTTTGCAGTGTTTCTGTAAACCGTAGTGAAGAGCGCTTTCACAATATCCTTAGCGGAATTGCTGGCTCTGTAATCTTTGCCGCAAGCCGGATAACTACCCGTCGCACTGGAATAACTGAGATCCGCAATATCATTCAAATTGATATTTTTCGCATCTCCGGCCATACCGAGCAGGGTTGAGTTTCCATCCAGGAAATCGTCAAGCTGCGCAACGATATCCAAAAGGCCGCTTACACTGTCGATCGTGCCATTCAAATTCAAGCTTGTAATCACAATATTGACATTCAGATTTACCGGAATGGCAAGATCTGCAAGCACGGAATCAAGATAGTCAAGCAACGCCTCAGCAGTCTGATCATCTGTGAGCTCTACCCAACCGAGCGAATTGACCTGATCGCTGGTAAGAGAATCATCGTGATACGGTGAATCACTTGCCGCAAAGGCTGTAAGCGCGCCGGAAAAGGCAGTGAGGGACATTACAACCGCGAGAAATAAAGCAAGCAATTTTTTGCTAAACTTATTTTTCACAAATTTTACCTCCATGATTTTAAATTACTAAATGAAGTTTTTCCAAAACCGATATTCCGCATTCTGACCACCGGGCAATCCGAATTAATGCAGAAAACAGCCGGAGACCCGGCTATTCACAATCGGATATAAT
>ERZ1090864.959-NODE-962-length-14474-cov-10.749497_pt1 | contig 14474 bp, 10 predicted proteins | sample MGYA00478479_ERZ1090864 | MGnify/ENA primary metagenome ERZ1090864 (study PRJEB33644, sample SAMEA5815743) | chicken gut metagenome | biome: Chicken; feature: Gastrointestinal Tract; material: Caecum | place: Ireland | collected 2019-01-01 | study: A study of the... | reverse complement strand
AATCGACAAATCCTGCATTTTTTTCATAATTGAAATTGGCAAGTACATTAAAATAGTTGTACGAGGAATTTTTACAATATATATTGACTCTTACATAATTTTTATTGGGTTGAAGATTTATATGATAATAATATCCACTTCGTGCTCCCCTCACCGTATACGCATACTGACCTTCCTTTATCTGGAAAAAGAAATCTTCGTATGATGAGCTTGTTCCTGATGAATTCCATACTCCTAAATATACGTTATTGTTATTTTTTCCAAATGCTACTCCATACAAAAATTCTGAATTTCTATATGTAAACCCTTTCCCGCGCAAGCTCCTGAATGTGGCTGTTCCCACACCACTGCCAGAACCTGTGTTTTGACTTCCGCTTTGGCTTGTATATCTGATCGTCTTCGTCTTCATCGTACTCCAGGAACCATATATTCTTCTTCCATTTACAGTTCTGAACGCGCGCACTTTTGCTTTCAGATTCATATTGATATGTGAAAAACCTATCGAAAAATTCAGTTTGGTTGTATTCTTGTATCCTGTATACCATTTCCCATTATCATTTTGTCCATAGTATACCTGATAACCACTTGCACCCGGAACTTTTTTCCATGAAATTGTATACTCTACTCCATCATGTGGAGGATTACAATTACAGGTAGCTGAATCATGCGTTTTCTTCCAGTCTGATACTGTCGGCCTGCCTAATGCAGATACAGCAGTCAATCCTTTGCTGTCATACCGCCCCCATTTCTTTGACGAGCTGTTATATGCCCTGACCGTATATATATATTTCTGGCCGAATTTAATCGGGCACTTTGCGGAAGAAGTATGTGTATAGCGGGTTACATTAGAACGGACAGTTGCAACTTGCTTCCAGGAACTGCCGGGAACTCTATAAAAGATCCTGTAGTGAGTTACATTCGATGCCTTCTTCCAGCTAATTGTAATCTTGTTATAAGCTGACGAGGATGCTTTTAACAAAGCCGGAGTCCCTGGCGTTTTACTAGAAGATGTCTTTCCTACTGTTACGGATAGTCCTTTCGAATTATATCTTCCAGCACTTCTGGTACTGCTGTTATAGCATCTTACTGTATATATATTCTTCTTACCTCTTACTGGTTTCCTGTCCGTATAAGATAAAGAGGAGGATTTTACATTAGCAAGCAACTTCCAACCTGTTCCTGATGTTTTCCGATACACACGATAATAATTGCCGCCATATGCTTTATTCCAGGATATTGTAACCGTATTATTAGCGTTTCTCTTAATCTTACGCAGAGATACTGTAGTCGGCACAGTTTTCGTAGTCAATCCTCTGGTATTATAACTTCCCGCCTTTTTGGAACGGCTGTTATATGCCCTGACTGTATAAGTATACTTCTGCCCACATTTAATAGGGGTTTTCTTTGAAGAAATATGGGTATAGCTGGTTACATTAGATCTGACTGTTTTCACCCATTTCCATCTACCACCGGGTACTTTATAATAAATCCGATAGTGAGTTGCGCCTTTTGCCTTTTTCCAGTTAATGCGAATTCTATTATAACTGGTTGCTTTAATGCCTGCTAAAGTAACCTTTCCCGGCTTTGTCGACGTAGCGGCCTCTACTGTTGCAACCGTATTAAACGGCAATGTTGCAGGAATTGCCGCAATCGGCTGAAAAAAAATCATCAGCAATACCGCAGCCCCTGCAATCCATCTGGTTATTCTGCTTTTATTCACAATAGCTCCTCCAATGGTTCCTCATTTTCTTTAATAAATAAGCATTGATTGTCCTCTGAAATTAAATACATTTCCCTCATTGCCTATTTCCGTCAATTCCAATATATCATCCTCAGAGTCGACTTTTACTTTATATGTGATGACAGTCCCCGATTCATCTTTTCACTATCAGCAATTAAAATGTTTACTGTGCCTTATCCTCTTCATCCCAGGTAAAACTGTCTCCACAGAATGGAACAAATAATAACTTTGTATTTCCAATAAGAAGTTCGTCATAGGCTTTTAACTTCACATTGGAAAGAACGACTTCATCATTAATGTAAAATAGTTCTCTTGATTCGCCGGCCTGCGCAAGGAAGATTTTACTTCTTGCCTCATAAATCAAGATAGCATGTTTATTTCTGGAAACCGCCATATCTTTTTCCAGGACAATATCCATATCTCTTCCTCTTCCAATAAAGTTTCGTCCTGCATGAAGTTCAAAACTCTTGCCCTTCTGTTCTCCATGCACACATACCAGCCAACCCACAACAGGCTCTATTCCAATTTTGTCTGTGTAATAACCCACCGTCAGATCCTGTTCCTTTTGGACCTGTTTGATCTCCTTCTGTAGATTCTGTATCGGCCCAATATCTGTCAGCGGTTCTGTTTTTTCTTCATCCTCGGGCGCAAACCCTGACGACATGGAAATAGTAAAATCAACATCCTCTCCTAAACTCTCTTTTTTGCAATGCGGACAAAATGCGTATTTTTCCTCATCATAAAAATGTCCGTTTTCACATTTCCTTAATTTCATCTTCTACATCCTCCTAATCATATTTCATTACAATTACTGTGCAATTATCCAGCGGACGCTTTCCGTATTCTAACGCAGAATCAATAAGCGCTCCTGCCGTCTGTTGAAACTCATGCCTACAAGCTTCTATAATCTGCAGGATTTCCTGTTCCATCAGACTTTTATAAAGCCCATCACTGCATAGAAGAACAACATCTCCTTCCTGCAGGATAAAAGGTTTTTCGTTATAGTCAACCCATCGTATGCCATCCATCCCAATAAAACTCATAAGAGCTTCTTCCTTAGGCTGACCGGATTCCGCATACGAAGACTTTCCATTTCTCTTAATCCATTCTTTATAAGTGTGAGGAATGGTTACGCACTGGATTTCTCCACTTCGAACAATGTATATTTTACTGTCACCAACGGACAGCCAATATAATTGCCCATCTCTTATATATGTCGCTACTGTCGTGGTTCCCGCATGAAGTCGTTCACCTTTTTCATCCTCTAATCCGGCTACGGTTCTGTCCATTTCTATTGCAGTCTTTAGAAAAATTTCTGCAATGTTTTCTGCCTTATCCAGATATTCAAATCTTTGTTTCAGTGTTTCAATTGCATTTGTGCTGGCTATCTCTCCGCCATTCAGTCCACCCATGCCATCGCAGACTGCTGCAATTACCCCCTGTCCTTTTTTATAAAACATAGCGTCCTGCTGATATTCCCTGTCTCCCTGCATAGATGAGCCGCATATAGAAATTCCAGGAAATATCTCTTCTGAAAAGATACGAATCGTTCTCACAATCCACCCCCTGTTTCTTGATTTATGCATTCTCCTTCCACATATTTATCCATAAAGCACCTCCCAATCAATATCTGTTTTCACGTCGCTTTCTGAAGTTTTTTCGAGGTACTCGCTTTCTGGAATATCGGAAATTCTACCAGCGGCATCTGCATATGTATAAGACGGGACTTCGCTCCACCCATCATAAGTATAACTGTCGCTCTTTTCCAATGCGGTACCATATGCAGGAACTTTGTAATAGTTCACCATGCTGTTAAGAGCTCCGCCGGATCCTTTTTCTTTAATCCTTCCATCATTACATATATAATACAGAGTACGATAACCTATGGAATTATTATTCTCTGTAAGACGAACCGGTCTATCGTCCTGACTACCATATATATCAATAACTGCGTAAGGATTAAAATAATCCGCCAACATTGCGATCACCAGCTCCGGCTCTCCGTCCTGCGCCAGATCTATATACTGATAAACCAGTTTCCATCCCTCCTGGCCGCTGAAATTCACTGCACCTTCGTTTACATACTCCAAAGCCCCCACAACTTCATGATTAAAAGTTTGCTCTGCAGCCTGCTTATATTCTGCCAGGACTTCTTCATAAATCCCTAAATCCAATTCCTTCCCATTTTCAGACTTATCTGGATTCTCTGCAGGTTGATCGGAACTCAAATCAGGGATTCCATAACCAAACCACTGGTCCCACCCCATCTCCCCCAAGTCTTCTGCCGAATCCTGGATTAGCTTTTCAATCTGTTGCGGTGTTCTGGATGGATCTTCCAGCTTCATCATAGCCGCTATGGCAGAAATATGCGGCGCTGCCATCGACGTCCCCGTTTTTTCTGCTTCACCATCCACCTTTCCCGAAACACAGCCGAAAGCATATTTCGGCACACAGCTTTTTATATCCACACCGGGAGCTGTAACATCCACACTCTGTCCGTAATTTGATTCCGGCATGCGAGACAAACGACTATCCAATGCCGCCACAACAATACATTCTTCCATACATGCAGGACAATATTTCGCGGTGTCATCATTATTATTTCCGGCGGCTGCAACTACCGTACTGTCTTTACCTATTGCATAACGAATGCTGCTCTCTATATAAGCTGATTCCTCTGCGCCGCCAAGACTTAAATTAATTACATCAGCTCCATGATCCGCCGCATAATAAATCCCCATCCCAACAGCGAAACTCGTTCCATGTCCCGTTGCATCCAGACACCGGACAGGTAATATTTTAACATTCAGTTCCGGTGTGCAGTCCACTATTGTGCCGGCCACATGTGTTCCATGGCTGTTTTCATCATCAGGATCTGTATCTCCGTCTACATAGTCTATTCCTGAAAGCAGCCTCTTTTTCAGAAAAGAATGTGCGTAAACGCCTGAATCAACAACTGCCACTTTAATTTCTTCATCGGATTTATCTTTCAGACGCTTCGCATAATCGTCCGCCCCAATAGCCGCTACTCCCCAGGACATATACGCTGTATCATTATCTTCTGCCGTATTTTCTGCTTCAGAGCTGTCTGCTTCTATATAGATATCCGGCTCACAGCTTATGATCTGCGGCAGGTTCTCCAGTTCCTGCTGCGTTTCTTCTGCTTTTTCCGGTTCATCAAACTGCATGACACTGATATATTCCGGCCCATATACTACTTTGACCGCGCCGTATACCGACAGATCCACCTCTTCCTTCGCCATGACAATAAGTCTTCTTGAATAATACGGATTCATCGCTGCCTCTTCTAAATCCAGTTCTTTGTCAAATTCTTTTGTCAGATCCGCGACTGTAAAGGCGAAATCATCTCTGTCATTTCTTTTATCAACCACATCCTCTTCATTTTCATATGTAGTTTGCGTCTCATCCAGATCAATCTTTGATCCGTCATCTGTATTATTCAATCCAAAATAAAGGAATATTCCCACAATACACAGTGCCGCCAAAAGAAAGAGCCCTGTGAATTTTTTCATTCCGTCTCCTCCCATCTAAAACGGAAATCCGTATTTCCCGCAGTAACTATATCGTCATTGTTCAGTTTCTGACGCTCTCCTATTCTGATTCCATTGATCATCGTCCCGTTTGTGCTGTCCAGATCTGTAATATAAATATCTCCTTCCTCATATTCAATGACAAAATGCTGTTTTGACATTCTATTATCTGCCACACAAAGTTCACATATATCAGAGCGTCCTACAATAAGACTGTCATATAAATCTCTTTGCAGTTCAACGGGATCGGAGTGTCCTGACGTTATAGAAATTACCAGGTGTACGCCTTCTTTTTCCTGAACATCAACAACCTGATGTACATTATTCTTCACATTGGATGCCAGCGTAAGCTTTTCATCCACTACCAGAACTCCTTTATTCTTTTTTATTTTTCTGTAAATCAGTAAAATAATGATTACAAGGATAACAAGTCCCGCCAGAACCCCAAGCCATCCCCATGTCTTCAGAAATTCCTTTATTTTGGATGGTTTTTCTCCAGTCAACGATACTTCTGTTGTTGTCTCTTTTAAAGGGTTTGTTTCCATTGACGTGTCTTTAATATTATGACATTCCAAAGTATAGCTTCCTTCAATAAAGTTATCTGCAAAAGTCAATTTAACTACATTCGCACTTTCAGACGCAGCTCCTTCAGGAACTGTTTCCTTTCCATCCACATCTGCCAGTTCAAAATTGTCAGACTCATTTAATCCTGTCACTGGTTCAGAAAAATTAACTTCAAGTTGATTTTTCCCAATCTGTGTAACTTCTGTTATTTCTGGCTGCGTATTGTCTGGCGTCCACTGATAGAATCCTGTTTGCAATTCTTTTTTTAGATTCAGATCAAGGAATTCAAATCGAACAGTTTCCAGCCCTCTGCTAACCACGTTATTATCTGCCTTCATATAAAGCACAGCGGCATTTTTCACTCTTTCAGACAATTGCGAAAGCTGCGTTCCCACTGTTTCCGTCTGAGCCAGATAAAGTTCTCCTCCTGTTCCTCTTACTAATTCGCCAAATCTATCTACCCCTTCTTTATTATCATCGCCTACTGCAATACCATAGACCGGCACTCCTGCTTCTTCGAGTTTCTGTTTCGCCTCATTTTCTGTGGCCATTCCCTTAATATCATCTACACCGTCGCTAAGAATAATAGCACATTTTCGTGTCATGTCTGCCTGCTGCTGGCATAAGTCCCCTACTTGAGAGAGCGCTTCAAACAATTGCGTATTCATGTTGTCATTGCTTAATGTCTGCAGCCTCTCATTTAGAGCGCCTATCCCTTCATTCTTATTCCATAAAATATTGACAGCATCGCCAAAGGTAATAATACTGATTTCATCCTGATCCTGAAGCTGCTGTACAAAAGTAAGGGCCGCCGTCTTGAATGCCTGAAATTCCTCCGGCGTCATAGAACCCGAAATATCAAGGAGCAGGTAATAACGTATTCCTTCTCCGGTATCCTGAAACTTCTTTATTTCCTGTATTGTCAGGAGATTTTCTTCCTTATATACCTGAATTTTCTCCGCATTCAGATCTGTTACGCCCGTTCCTGTAATGTAAGCTTTTATTTCAGGCATTCTCGTTACTACCTGCTCTATTTCCAGATCCGATACAACGTCTGCATTTACAGTAATACATTCTATATAGAATAAAAGCATTATTACTGCAATTAAAAACCCTGTTTTTCTTTTCATATATCCCATTTCCTGTCTCCTCCGCAAAACGCTACAAACTGCAGTTTACTTTTTCCTATCTCAAATATATCGTACGAAACCAGATTCACTGGCCTTTCCAAAAGTGTACCTTTATAGTATGTAAGATGTCCCTGCTCTGGCGTCAAATAAAATTCATTCTTTTTTCCTTCGTAAATTATACTGCAATGAGTTGAATTGGAAATCTGTCGGTCATTCTCCAGTCTTACATCGCAACTACTGCCTCGCCCAATATGATTAAATCCATGGTAAAGACGAAAGTCCCGTCCTTTATCCGGTCCATCTACACATACAAGCCAGCCGACAACGTAATCATTACCTTTTTTTGAAGAAAATATCCCAACCGTAAGATCAGCATCTGCCTGTATAACGCTCTTTTTTTCTATTTTATAGTTTTCAGTTTCCGTCTGCTGTATTTCCATCTCCCGCCACATTGTACGATCTTCAAATGTGTTCTGAACTTTATTACAATATGGACATTCTCCATGTTTTCTGTCATCATAAAAATGACCGTTTTCACATCTAACTATTGCCATATACATACATCCTTGCTTTTCATTTTCTTCTATTCTTACACAATTAAGGAATAATCTTATACCGAAATCCCCCAACATATAAGCAATATTATGACCATTACAATCATTACCCAGAAACCTATGAACAGGCCTGTATTATCCCGCATTGTCTGTGGCGGCGTTGGATGATTATCGTATTTCTCAATCCTTCTTTCTTCCGAAAGCGGTAGTTCTTCCTTTTTTTCTTCCGGATACAATGCATTCAGAAGCTCTCCGGCATTCCGATAACGATTCTGAGGATATACTGCCAACCCTTTCCGGACAATATCCGATATTCTCCTGGAAACTCCCAATGGCTTATCATTCCATGTAAGCAGATACAACGGCCGTACCGTATCCTTCGACATACGTTCTACAGCTTCTGCCGGAACATTTCCAGAAAGCATACGATACATGGTTGCACACACCGCATAGACATCTGACCACGGCCCCTGTCTTCCTCTGGTCTGATACTGCTCCACTGGCGCATACCCCTGTTTTAGGATAATAGTAAGCGACTGAGTCTCCGCTCCTGTCAGATTTCGAGCTGCGCCAAAATCTATCAGCACTACCCTTCCATCCTTTGCCAACATTATATTTTCCGGACTGACATCCCGGTGAATCATTCCCTCTTTATGTATATTTGACAAAGCATACAATATTGGCCGCATAATCGAAAGAACCGCATTTTCAGGAAGCGGTTTTTTCTTCTTCCTGAGATATTGTTTAAGACTCACGCCGTCAATATATTCCATTACCAGATAAGCAGTTCCATTCTCATAAAAAAAATTCATAACCGAAACCACGCCGGAAAGTGATCGGAATTTCTGCATGTTTTTGGCTTCTTCAACAAAGCTTTTCAAACCATGCTGATAATATCGCTTTTTATCACTGCCGCTAATACAGGAAAGATTCATGTCGCCGTTTACTGCGTCTCTTACAGCAAGTCCAACTGGAAAATATTCTTTAATTGCCACAGTTTTTTCTTCTACTAAATCTTTCGCAATATAAGTAATTCCAAAACCGCCTTCACCCAACGCTTTTCCCAGCAGATATCGCCCAAAAAGTATAGAAAACGTTGGAAGAACTCTGAGATTCCGTTGACTTTCATATTCCTCTCGGAAAAATCCGCAATACGGACAAACAGAACCCGAATTTTCTATTTCCTTCATACAACCAGGGCATAAACTGTTTAAGTTCATTCTCCGCCTCCTCTAAGAACGGGAAACCCAAATGCACACTGCTGAAAAATTATCCTGATTTTTATGGCGGCCTCTTTTCTGTGCAATTTTTTTCATCCTGTCTATCCATTCCTCAGGATTTTCTGATTTCCTTAACGTTTTCTCCATTTCAGACTCCAGCACATTTTCCCAAAATCCATCAGTACAGATCAGAATCGCCGCAGTTCTTCCCATTCTGTATGATGGTATGATCTGTGGTTTTATCTGTCGCTCTCTATCTCCCAGAACTTTCAGCAAGCGGTTTCTGTCAGGATGATTGCGTATCTTTTTAGGAGGAATTTCACCGGCGGAAACCAACATCTGAGGTACGCTGTGATCCAGAGACTGATATGTGATTTTTCCTTTTTCAAAGATATAAATCCTGGAATCACCTATATATGCCCCATAAATAGTTCTATCTTCAATAACAGTTATTGCCAGCGTTGTTTTCATACTGTTCAACATCTGATTTTCTTCCTGAAGCCTGCACAACTCAGTATTTCCTCTATGAAAAACCTCAGAAAAATACTCTTCAATTTCGCAGTTCGCAGTAAGCTCTCCCAGTGCCATCTCCACTACTTTTTTGGAGGCCAGATCACCACAGCCATGTCCTCCAAGACCATCTGCAACGGCGAATATTGTCCTCTCTCCTGCAATACCCCAGCCTACCGTATCTTCCTGATAAGGCCGTTTCCCCTGTTCATTAATGCTGGCATGTGTGATCTTCATTCCGTTTTTCCTCCCATTTCTGCCCGGTTATTTCACCTGAAATCCATTTTCTTTATTACCAAGGTAAAAAATGGAATCCACTGTTAATTCTTCCGTTTTTCCGTATTTGGTACCATCCTTTCTAAATGTGCCGTTTGAAGAAAAATCTTCAAGCGTATATGTACCTTTTGCCTTATGAAATACAATAGAACAATGCTTTCTGCTTACTTTGGATCCTTCTACAATCAGATTGCAGTACTGAGCGCTTCTTCCCAGAATGATTTTGTCACCGTCTTCCATTGGGATGATTTGTCCGGCATAAACACCTGAAACTCCTTTTAACTGTCCTTTTGCCTTTAATGCTGGAATCATTTCCTGCACTTTTTCAATCGCAGGCGCAATTTCCTCACGCAAAGACGGAGTCGTGGCACTGGTTTTATACATACATAAATACACAAGTGTACGGTAAAAAATATACATGTAAGCAATACAGCCAAAAATAGACCCCAGGCCTATGCCAAAAGTTTCACCTGACACACCGCTCTGTACCAGAACAGTTTTTATGATAATACCATAGCCCACAATACTTCCATAAACTCCCATGGGGGACATGGCTGTAACAAGCATAAATCCTTCTTTTACCCTGCTGGTAATGTCAAGCAGGAACAGCACGATAAATGTAACTGACAGCAGCGCTGTGATAATAATGATAAATCTTAGTACCATAATAACAGGACCCAATTCTGTCATAGATACTCCAAGTTGTGCCAGTTTACTTAGGGACAACAAATCCAATACTGATATGCTTAAAGATATACTACCGTCACTTACTCTGAATAAAGGCAGGACAATTGCCAGAAGCGAAAGCGCATATGCGCTGAGCATACCGATACGATATTCATATGTCATATTTGGATCTTTACTTGGTTTCATTTTCTTTAACACCTTCCCTTTCTCTAATAAATAAAAGTAAATCACGGCTCTTTCGCAGCATTCTCCGCATTGGAGTTATGCCATTGCCCAATCAGCCTTCTTTCCCCCGTCTTACGGGAAATCGCCCAGAATTCTGTATTCATTTCGCCATTTTCAGGGACGAAACGTGTAACACAGATTTCGTTTTCAAGTTCATGAAAACCTCCTCCCATATATAGATTAAAATTACCCAGGCGGTATTCCTGCTGATCTCCTGTTTCGAGATCAAGCCTATGCAAAACAGTAGCTCCATCTACAATCTGCTTGTAATAAAGTCCGCTTCCGTTCACAACACTTTTGGCAGGCTGATCTTTAAGAATTATTTCATTTTGTCCTGTTTTGATATCATATGAGCACGTTATATATGTACCGTCATCGTTTTGATACATGTAGTAGCCTTTTGTTCCTACAACATCAAGCATTGTTCCTTTTATTTCGTTTCCAGGCTGTATGTTTTCATAACCCGGGCCAGAACAATACCATTTGTCATTCTCCAGCGATGTGGAGAACCACGCCTCCTTATTTCCTGCCCTCAGCATGTAAGGCGGCGCTTCTTCTTCCTTTCCTGTATGAAGGTCAATCCTGCGGCTTTGTTTTTCTTCTTCATCATTTACAGCCGTATAATATAGATACCCGCCGGTAATGCCCAGAAAAGTGGATGAATGTGCTTTCTCCGTCAGAATCTTCTGATCTGTACCATCCAGTTTCATAGAGATAATCGAACACTGTTTTTCTCCCTCTGTTGTTTTTCTCCAATATATCCTGTCTCCGTCAATTACCATAGTGTCTATATATTGTCCGGAGATAGAAACATACCCCGGTTCGTGTATATCATAAACCGTATAAATGTTTCCATCTTCTTCCCACATTCGTTTTGACGTTAATACCGGCCGCTGTTCTTCAGCCATCTGTTCATCAGCCACATTATCTTCGACCTCCTCTGATAAATCCGCCTTTGTCATGTCATTTTCCGGCTCTGTCGAATTTTCTTCGACATTTTTATCAGAATTTCCTGCCTCTTGCATCATAATTTCTTCTGTAACTGATTGCACTACCTGATCCGCATCTCTATTCACCAAGACAAATATCGATCCTAGTACACATAATGATGCAACAGCTATGATAACGCCTGCTACCGTATGAGATTTCCATTCTTTTTTCTTGTACTTACTTTCGCTTTTTCCCTGGCTTTGCCCATCCAGATACACAGATCCAGAAGTTTCTCCACCTGTTTTTTCCTGTTTTGGAGCAACAAACGAATTTGTTTCTTTATACAGACCTCGAATCAGTTCCTCCACTGTCTGGTACCTGTCCTGAGACTGTACGGAAAGTCCTTTTCGTACAGTCTCCGATACCATATGTGAAATATGAAGTCCGTTTTTTCTTTCCAACGGCACAACTTTATCTTCCACCATCCGGTCTATTGCTTCTTCTGGTTTTTCACCTGAGAGCATCCGGTATATTGTGGCGCAGACTGCATAGATATCTGTATAAGGCCCCTGTTTCCCTCTTGTCTGATACTGCTCGACCGGTGCATAGCCATGCTTCAGAAGAACTGTCAAGCTCTTTGTCTCAGCGCCGGTAGCGATCCTGGCTGCTCCAAAATCGATCAATATCACCCGTCCATCCTTTGCAAGCATAATATTCTCCGGACTGACATCCCGGTGAATCATTCCTTCGGAATGAATACTTGCCAGCGCGTTTAGTATCGGCCGGATCAGTCGCAATGTTTCTGTTTCAGAAAGAGGTTTTCTTATTTCTTCAAGATATTGCTTTAATGTTTTTCCTGAAATATATTCCATTACCAGATATGCTGTATTATTTTCCAGGAAAAAGTCTTTCACAGAAATAATACCTTCCGTTTTCTGGAATCTGGCGAGATTTCTCGCTTCAGCAGAAAAACTTTTAATCCCATATTCATAATATCTGCGCTTTTCTCCGGTAATCACAGATATGGTCTCCGTACTTTCTCCCGCAGAAGTATCTCTGGAAGCCAGGCCAACCGGAAAATATTCTTTGATTGCCACCGGCATTTCCAAATTCAAATCCATGGCAAGATAAGTTATTCCAAAACCGCCTTCTCCCAGTACTTTCCCCAGAATATATTTTCCATTCAGAATTGTTCCTGTGGGTAAAGCACGTACGCTTCTTTCTGTTTCATAAGCCGTTCTGTTAAAACCACAGTAAGGACATGTACCTTCTGGGCTATCCTTTTCCCGCATACAACCGTAGCATAAATTATTTATGTCCATTATCCGAGTTTCTCCCAACAATAATACAGATATTTTCCTACCTGATCTTGATCATAAAACACATCCAGATACTCTGAACATTCCTCTGGTAAAGACGAAATCATATACCGCTGATAATCAACGTTTACATCAGAATTAAGTTCAAATGTTTTTTCTATCTCCGATCTATTCATTCCTTCTGTAATTTTATTACATGATAAAAATGGATAGTTCGCCCACAGAACTCTTTTTAGTTTTCCATCAGAGTATTCGTCAATTTTTATATATATCCCGTGTTCAACATACTCCCATTGATAAGCGTCCCCTATACTTTGAGCCTGAAACTGTATATCAGAGTTCTCTTCAATTAAACGCACCAATTCCTTTGCTTTCTCTACCTCTGTAACATCTATTGTTGTTCCAAACATTTGCAGTTTTATCCGGGGTATTACAACAGGTAGAAACGCCAAAAGCATAATTAATACGAACACTACGGGCAAAATAAACACTTTTCTACTATTAACACTCTTTTTGCGGCTTCCTCTTTGAACAACCGTTTTATGATTATCTGATGTTATATTATCTTTTTTATTTATGTATAACGCATTCAGCAGTCCATCTATAGTTTGAAATCTATCTTCCGCATGCACTGCCATTCCTTTCTGAACAGCCAGAGATGTCTGCTCAGATATGCGCACTCCTCTATCGCCTAATTTATGAAGAGGGATCAGATCATCGTGAATCACTCTGTCAACAGCCTCCTCCGGCTTGATTCCCGAAAGCATCCAATATATCGTTGCACAGATTGCGTAAATATCTGTATACGGTCCTTGTTTCCCCTTTGTCTGATACTGCTCGACCGGAGCATATCCATGTTTTAAAAGAATTGTCAAACTTTTTGTTTCTGCGCCGGTAGAGATTCGGGCTGCTCCAAAATCAATCAGCACCACTCTATCGTCTTTTGTAATCATAATGTTTTCCGGACTGATATCCCGATGAATGACTCCTGCCCCATGAATTATTGCTAAAGCATTTAATACTGGTTTTATGAAACGCAAAGCCACATCTTCAGAAAATGGAGTGTTTCGCTCTTTTAAATATTGTTTTAGCGTTTGTCCATTTATATATTCCATTACCAGATATGCAGTTCTATTTTCCTTGAAGAAATCTTTGACCGAGACTATCCCTTCTATATTTTGAAATTTCTTCAGATTTTCTGCCTCGATAGAGAAACTTCGGATTCCGTACTCGTAATATTGTTGCTTTTCTCCGCTGATCACAGATATAGTCTCCGTATTTTCTCCTGCAAAAGTATCTCTGGAAGCCAGGTCAACCGGAAAATATTCTTTGATTGCTACCGGCATTTCCAAATTCAAATCCATGGCAAGATAAGTTATTCCAAAACCGCCTTCTCCCAGTACTTTCCCCAGAATATATTTTCCATTCAGAATTGTTCCTGTGGGTAAAGCACGTACGCTTCTTTCTGTTTCATAAGCCGTTCTGTTAAAACCACAGTAAGGACATATTCCATCTGGGCTATCTTTTTGCCGCATACAGCCATAGCATAAATTATTTATATCCATTTTTATCCTCCAGCAACTAAACTCTTAGGCACCATAAAAACGCAAGCTCTCTGCTCTTTCCCCATTATCGTAACGTACCGATAAAATCTTTCGTGGTTTTTCCCAAAGATCTAAAGTGTACCATATATATGCAATATTGGCACTGTCTCTTATACACATATGACGCTGCCGACGATAAGGCTCGTGTAGATATCGGTGGTCG
>ERZ1090864.958-NODE-961-length-14477-cov-3.922688_pt1 | contig 14477 bp, 9 predicted proteins | sample MGYA00478479_ERZ1090864 | MGnify/ENA primary metagenome ERZ1090864 (study PRJEB33644, sample SAMEA5815743) | chicken gut metagenome | biome: Chicken; feature: Gastrointestinal Tract; material: Caecum | place: Ireland | collected 2019-01-01 | study: A study of the... | reverse complement strand
GGTCGGGAACGGCCAGTATTTTTTCGCCGTATAACCTTCCATGTCGTCGGCGAAAGAGCGCATCTCCTCCATGACGGGAATGACCTTTTCGGCGAAGAATTTCGCCTGCTTTACCGCATCGGTATGCGTCTTTGCTTCCGCAAGCAGATTTTCGATCTCTTCCGCTTTGGCAAACATCGCCTCGTTCTCCGCGCTCAAACGCTCCGCGACCTTTCTTTCCGCCGGCGCTTTGCAGGCGGAAGCAGGCTTTTCACTGCGTTCGACGACCTTGCACAATTCCTTGTGTTCGATGACCTTGCACAACTCCAAAATGTATGCGTTTACGGCGGGGTAGATCTCCTGCCTGCCCATCTCGACCATCGTCTGGCCCTCGATGGAGAGCACTTTGCAATAATTGTCCAGCATGATCTCCATGCGGGAACGCACTTCTCGTTCGGTAAAAACTTTATTGCGCTCGAAAAGTTCGACGTTCTTTTTGTCCGCAAAGCGAGGAAGCGCTTCGGCGCTGTTTTTGAGGTTCAGAAGCCCCCTCTTTTCCGCTTCCTTCGTCCACTCCTCGGAATAATTGTTGCCGTTGAAGATGATGCGTTTATGTTCTTTGATCGTTTTCACGACTAAATCGTGCAGCGCGGCGTTGAAGTCTTCCGCCTTTTCGAGTTCGTCGGCAAACTGCCTGAGTTCGTCCGCGACGATCGTATTGATGATGATGTTCGGCCCCGCGATGGAAAAAGTGGAACCGGGCATGCGGAATTCGAACTTGTTGCCCGTAAACGCGAAAGGCGAAGTGCGGTTGCGGTCTGTCGTGTCTTTCGGAAGTTCGGGCAGGGTGTCCACGCCGAGTTTCATGATCTGTTTGGTCTTGCCCTTATATTTCACGTCATGTTCGAGCGCGTCTATCACTTCCTGCAATTCTTCGCCGAGATAAATGGACACGACGGCGGGAGGCGCTTCGTTTGCGCCAAGCCTGTGGTCGTTGCCCGCGCTCGTGACCGTGAGCCGGAGAAGATCCTGATAATCGTCCACCGCGGCGATGACGGCCATGAGGAAAAGCATGAACTGTCCGTTTTCCGCAGGGGTCGAACCGGGATCGAGGAGATTCACGCCCTTGTCCGTGCTCATCGACCAGTTGTTGTGTTTGCCCGAACCGTTTACGCCCTTGAAAGGCTTTTCATGCAGCAGACAGTACAGCCCGTGGCGGCTGGCGACTTTTTTCATCGTCTCCATAATCAGCTGGTTCTGGTCTGAAGCGAGGTTCGTAACCGTGAAAATGGGCGCAAGCTCGTGCTGGGAAGGCGCGACTTCGTTGTGCTCGGTCTTGGCGAAAATGCCCAGTTTCCAAAGCTCTTCGTCGAGCTCTTTCATGAACGCGGAAACGCGCAGCTTGATCGGCCCGAAATAGTGGTCTTCCAGCTCCTGCCCTTTCGGCGGCTTCGCGCCGAACAGCGTCCTGCCCGAAAGCACGAGATCTTTGCGGGCGTCGAACATCTTTCTGTCGATGAGGAAATATTCCTGTTCCGCACCCACCGTCGGATATACCCGTTTGACGGACGTATTGCCGAACAGCCGAAGGATGCGCAGCGCCTGTTCGTTGAGGGCGCGCATGCTGCGAAGGAGCGGCGTCTTTTTATCGAGCACTTCGCCGCTGTACGAAAAGAAGGTGGACGGGATGCACAGCGTTCCGTCTTTGATGAACGCGTAAGACGTGGGATCCCATGCGGTATAGCCGCGCGCCTCGAACGTGGCGCGCACGCCGCCCGAAGGGAATGAGGACGCATCGGACTCGCCCACGACGAGTTCTTTGCCCGAAAAGTCCATGATGACCTTCCCGTCTTTGGTGGGAGAGATGAAACTGTCATGCTTTTCGGCCGTAACGCCCGTCATCGGCTGGAACCAATGCGTATAATGGGTCGCCCCTTTTTCCACAGCCCAGTCCTTCATCGCGTTCGCGACGACGCCCGCGATGTTCGGATCGAGCATCGTACCTTTTTCTATCGTTTCCTTCAGGGATTTGAAAACCTCTTTCGGAAGTTTGTCCTGCATGACTTTGAGGTCAAAAACATTTTCGCCGAATATCTCGGGCACTTTCATATCGTTCGACTCCTTTGTCGGATTTTTCCGTTCGTAAAACGGGGCGCGCCGCCGCGCCGTTCAGCCGTCTATATGGATTATTATATTCTTTTATGCGGAAATTGTCAATGATTTACAAAGAAGCGCCCTCAATTAAAACCTGCCGTTTTTTATATAGTCGTTGACAAAACTGCAAAGAACGTATATAATGAAAATATAAAAAGATCGGCTTTACCGTACGATCGTATTCAAGGAGGGATTATTATGGCAAAATACGGAAGAGGCTATCTCAACCTGGGGCTCCCCTGGATCATCAACATTATTCTGGCGATCATCCCCGTAACGAGCTGGATCCTCGGCGGCATCACGCGTATCATCCGCGGGCATTGGATCATGGGGCTTTTGCAGCTTCTGCTCATCGGCGAAATCGTTTTTTTCTTCGTCGACCTGGTAACCGTCATCATTTCCAAAGACCTGCGCATATTCGCTTAAACGAAAAAGCCCCGCGTTCGCGGGGCTTTCGTTTTGCTTTTCCGGCGCCGCCTTTCCGGGCGGCGCCTCTTTGTTATGCGGCTTTCCTGTGTTTCCTGTTGTACAAACGGATAAATATTTTGGATATTTCCACCGCGACGAGCGGGAACAGCGACAGCGCCAGGCTGACGAGCCATTCTTTCCACGTAAGGTCTGTAAGGTTGAAAAATCCCTGCAGAGGAGGTATGAACACGACGACCGCGACGATCGCAGCCGACGCCGCAAGGGCTATAAACAGGAACTTGTTGTGTCCCTGCCCGGGCTTGAAGATCGAATCGGTATTCGAACGCTGATTGAGCGCGTGCGCGAGCTGCGAAACGGAAAGAACGATAAAGGTCATCGTCATTGCCTCCATATGGTCGTGCGCAAAGCAGAACGTTCCGATCAGGTATGCCGCCCATGCCGCCGCAGATATAAACAGCCCGTGCAGGACGATGCGGTAGATCATTCCCTTTTCGAACAAAGTTCCGCTCTTGATCGGCTTATGCCGCATGATGTTGGCGCTTGCGGGATCGACGCCCAATGCCACGGCGGGCAGAGAGTCGGTCGCGAGGTTGATGAGCAGGATGTGCACCGCCTCGATCGGCATTTCGCTCATTCCCGCGCATACGGCAATGAACAGGATGAGTATTTCCGCGATGTTGCCCGCCACGAGGAACTGGATGACCTTCTGTATGTTCCGGTACACCCTGCGCCCTTCGCGGATCGCATACTCTATGGTCGTGAAATTGTCGTCGAGCAGGATCACGTCGGCGGCGTCTTTTGCGACGTCCGTGCCCGTGATGCCCATGGCGACGCCGATGTCCGCCTCTTTGAGCGCGGGCGAATCGTTGACGCCGTCGCCCGTCATGGCGGCGACTTCACCCGTGCGTTTGAGCGACTGGATGATGCGCAGTTTGTCCGACGGGGAAACGCGCGCGAACACGACGCAGGTCTTGACCGCTTCGTCGAGCTGCTCGTCCGTCATGTCGTCGAGTTCCGAACCGGAAATGACGGTGTTCCCCTCGCGGAAAATGTGCAGCTGTTTCGCGATCGCCATGGCCGTGACTTTATGGTCGCCCGTGATCATGATGACGCGGATGCCCGCCTCGTGGCAGGTCTCCACCGCCTTGATGACCTCTTTGCGGGGCGGGTCGATCATCCCCGTGACGCCGATAAAGGTCATGTCGTATTCCACGTCCGCCGATTCCTCTTCGGGGACGGCGTTCCACTCTTTTTTTGCAAAACCGAGCACGCGGAGCGCGTCGGAACTCATTTTATTGCAGAGCGCGAGGATCTTTTCCCTGTCGGCGTCCGTCATGTCGCGCACGCCGTCCGCCGCCTGAAATTTGGTGCAGAGCGGCAGCATTTCGTCCACCGCGCCCTTCGTATAGGCGATCAGTTTCGGCGCGCCGCCCTCTTTTTCGGCCTTCATTTCGTTGATGACCGTCATGCGCTTCCTGTCGGAATCGAAGGGCTGCTCGAACATACGGGGATTTTCGTCATCGAATTTTTCGGAATCCACGCCGAATTTTTCGGCAAAATATACGAGCGAGCCTTCCGTCGGGTCGCCCAAAATATTGCCGGGGTTGTCGGGGTCTTTTTTCGCGTTGACGCAGAGCGCGGACGCGGCGACGATGTCGCCGTAAATTTCTTTGCCGAACTTTGCCGAAAGCGCGTCTACGGGGGTCGCGATGCCCTCTTCGAAATCGCCCGCGAGCGCGACGTGCGTGACCGTCATTTTATTGAGGGTGAGCGTACCCGTCTTGTCGCAGCAAACGACGGTGGCGCTTCCCAGCGTTTCCACCGCGGGCAGGCTCTTGACGAGCGCGTTCTTTTTCGCCATGCGCTGCACGCCGAGCGCCATGACGATCGTACTCGTGGCGGGCAACCCTTCCGGAATGATCGAGATCGCCAGCGAGATCGCGATGAACACATAATTCACCCAAGCTTCCCAACCGTCGTTTATCAGGCCGATCGCGAAGATGAGCACGCAGACAATGAGCCCGACGAGGCTCAGTGTTTTGCCGACCGAATTGAGTTTGCGCTTCATCGGGGTGTCCGTTTCGTCCTGCTCGTCGAGCATATCCGCGATTTTGCCGACTTCCGTATTCATGCCCGTGCCGACGACGATGCCCGTCGCGTTGCCGTACATGACGATGGACGAACTGTAAGCCATGTTGACGCGGTCGCCCAAAGGAGCGTCCTCGGGAAGGACGGTCGGGCCGTCTTTTTCGGAAGGCACGCTTTCGCCCGTGAGCGCGGCCTCCTGCACCTTCATATTGGAATCCTGAATGATGCGCATGTCCGCGGGGACGATGCACCCGTCTTCGAGATAAACGATATCGCCGGGCACGAGGTCGCTCGCGGGAACGACGCTCTCCTCCCCCTGGCGCAGCACGCGCGCCGTCGGGGCGGTCATGTTTTTGAGCGCCTCCAAAGCGTTCGCCGCCTTCTTTTCCTGAATGACGCCGATCGTCGCGTTCAATATGATGACGACGAAAATGACGATGCTTTCGGCAAGCCCCTCGCCGTCTTCGAAAAACGACATCACAAGCGAAAACACCGCCGCAATGATCAGGATGATGACCATGACGTCGGTCAGCTGTTCCCAGATCATCTTCCAGATGCCTTTCTGCTTGTTCTGCCTCAAATTGTTCTTGCCGTATTTGGCAAGCCTTGCCGCCGCCTCGGCATCGCTCAGGCCTTCTTCCGAGGTATCGAGAACTTTCTCCACCTCTTCGTAAGACATCGCGTGCCAAGGCCTTCGTTGTTGCTCTTCCATAAAAGGACAAAGCACCTCCTAAAATAAATTATAACACAAAAAGACATAGCCTATACGGTTATGCCTTAAAGCCGAATATTAAAATGGTTTGGGTTATCGGCGGTACTGTCGCCGTCGTCGCCGGACATTTTTGCTCCCCTTAACGAATTGATACATTTATCATATCATATCGCAAGAGAAAAAGCAACCGCATGGCATATGTTTTTCAAAAATATATGCTTTTATTTTCCGCCGAGCAGCCGAAGCGCGTTTTCCGAACAGATAAGCGCGTATTCTTCGTCCGAAAACCGCATTTTTTTGAGGAAGGCGAGGGTGTTTTCGGGCGTATCCCACGGGCAGTCGGTGCCGAACAGCACGCGGGAGAATCCGAACGCGCGGATACAGTCCTCCGCCTCGTGCAAGCCGGCGGTTTTGGCGGAAAAACTCACGTCGATCATCGCGGGCGAATCTGCGAGATATTTCACGGAATCGGCGATCATGTCCTGCCCGCCGAGATGCGCGACGACGAACCTCCCGTCCGGCACCGCATCGATCGCGCGGCGCATGCGCTCGGGCGCGGTTTTGACGGGCGGGGCAAAGCCCCTGTCCGCACCGCCGTGGAAAAGCATGATCAATCCCCTTTCGGCGCACGCCCTGTATATCCGCACCGCCTTCGGGTCGTCGACGAAAACGTCCTGATATTCGTTGTGGAATTTGATCCCCTTCACGCCCGCCTCTTTCAGCCTGTCCAACTCGGCAAACGCGTTTTCCGAATACGGATGCACGGAACCGAACGGTATCACGTTCTCTTCCGAAAGAAGGGAGATTGCGAAATCGTTGACGTGCCGCTCCGTCCTCGGCGAGACGGCGATGTTGAGCGCGACGAATTTGTCCACGCCCTGTTCCCGCATGAGTTTTTCGGTCGCGGAAAGCGTGCCGTCGGTATACGGCGTGAAATGCGCCTTTTCCGCGAGCGAACGCACCGCCCCTTTTGCGAGTTTATCCAAAAACACGTGCGTATGAAAATCGATCAGCATTTTACTCCTTTATTCTTCCAGCCTTTTCATTTTATCGGCGGCAGTCCTCCTGTCGCGGCGGTAGGAAAGATATATATATACAGTCGCCGCAGCCGCAGATACGGCGGTAAGCGCGAGGTTCAGCGCGAAAAAGACGGTGCCCCGCCCGCCCGCAAGCGCGGCGTCAAACAGGTTCTGCCAGCCGCCGCCCCCTTCGCGCGCGTCCATATACAAGCCGAACACGAGCGCCGCGAGCGAAAGAACAAGTCCCGCCGCACCGGCCCATGCGACGGAAAACAGTTTCTTTTTCGCGCCGAATTTGCGGTACAGGTAAAACCCGAGCAGGATGCCGACGGGCGTGCCGAGCGCGCCGATGCCCCACCAGGCATAAGTCAGCACGAACACGACCGCGCCGAACAGCGCGCCCAAAAAGCCCCCCAGCATGCCGAGCGGCTTTTTGTCGGGCTTTGCCTCCTCTTCCGCGGCTTTGCGCTTCGCACCCGCATAGACGCGTTCAAAACATTCTTCGTGCGCGCGGAAGGCGATGTCCGACTCGGTGGTGAGGATGCCCGCTCCGCCGAGCGGCTGCCCGCAGTACGGGCAAACGTCCGCGCCCGCGATGCCGATCTTTTTGAGTTGCGCGCAGATCTTTTCCAGCACGCTCTCCGCGCGCGCGAACACCTCGCCCGTCATTTTGGGGCTGACCATCAGCCCGATGCCGATGACCCCGAAATTGGAAATTCCGATATCGCGCCTGTGCGAATCGAGATATTTTTCGACCGCCGCTTTCTGCTTTCCCGCGATGTGCGCGGCGACGGAGATCAGGCAGCGCGGATTGCCGAACGGCGAATAATCCACCTGCACGCGATAGCCTTCGAAAACGCCGTAAACGCGACCCTTTGCGAGCGTCATACCGTGTTTTGCGGCAAAATCTGTCATTTTATACTTCACTTGCGTCTCCCTTGGTTCAATCTCCCTCAAAAGGCTCCATGTCCGGCTCTCCGTCATCCTGCGAGGCAACTTCTCCGTCCACCCCTCCGGGGCGCACCAGCCGTTCGCCGCGCACGTCCATGGAGAGCGCGGAACGGTCTTCAAACATAATGCCCCGCTGTATCTTGGAATAGCCGTATTTTTTGCGTATTTCGTCCACCGCCTTTTCGGCGCGCTCCTTCTTTTCGTACTCGCCCGAAAGGTCGTCGAGCGTCATCTGCCGCACGCCCTTGTCGAAGCCCGAAACGGTAACGCCCAGCCCGCGCACCGCGCGGCGGGTTTTATATTGCGTTCTGAACAGCGCGTAAGCCGCTTCGGCGATCTCCCCGCACAGCGCGGTCGGCCGCACCTTTTTCTGAAAGGAATAATTTTCCAGTTCCTTATCCCTGACCCAAAGATGCACGGTATCCGCCTTGCCGAGGCCCGAATCGTTCAGCCGGGCGGCAACGCTTTCGCTCAGAACATACAAAAGGCGCTTGACGTCTTCATAATTATAAATATCTTCCCTGTACGTGAGCGAATTGCCGATGGATTTGAGATCGGCGCTCTCGTTCATGTGGCGGACGGGAGAATTGTCCTCTCCGCGCGCGTATGCCGAAAGCGTTTCGCCCCATTTGCCGAGGAATTTTTTCAAAAACGACGGCTCTGCCCCCGCTAGCCGGCCGATCCTCGAAATGCCGACGGAGGAAAGTTTTTTCGCGGTCGCCTTCCCTACGAACAGCAGATCCGAAACGGGCAGAGGCCAGATCTTCCCTCGCACATCTTCCCGCCCGACAACGGTGACCGCGTCCGGTTTTTTGAGATCGCTCGCGAGTTTTGCGAACACTTTGTTGAAACTGACGCCTACCGATACCGTCAGCCCCAGTTCTTCCCTGACCTCCCCGCGGATGCGCTCGGCGATCCGTTCTCCGTCGCCGAAAATCTTGCTGTGCGTCACGTCCAGCCAGCATTCGTCTATGCCGAACGGCTCGATGAGGTCGGTATAGCGCGCATAAATATCCCGCACGGCGCGCGACCACCGCACGTATTCGCGAAACCGCGCGGGGCGGATGACAAGCCCCGGGCACTTGCGCTGCGCCTCCCAGATGACGTCGCCCGTCTTTACGCCGAACTTTTTCGCCTCTTCGCTCTTGGCGAGAACGATGCCGTGGCGCGCCTCTTTATCCCCGCAGACGGCGATCGGCTTGCCCGCAAGTTCGGGGTACAGCTTTCGCTCCACGGTGGCGTAAAAGTTATTCAGATCGGAATGCAAGACCGTCCTGTCCATCTTCCCGCGACGTCATTCCCCCTTCGGAACTCTCCGCAAAATGTCGCCCGCGCACAGTTCGTGCGGGCAGAATATCCGCAGTTTCTGTTGTACGAGTTTCGCGTCCGCAACGCTCTCGCCGTCCTCGCCGCGCATCTCTTCCGCGATAAAGCGTTTGCCGAAACTGCCCGACGGCGAAAGGATCTCCAATTCGTCCCCCAAACGGAAGCGGTTGCGCATCTCTATGAGCGCCGCCCCGCCCGCCTGCGCGCCTTCCAATACGTTCGCCGTGTACACGCGCGTGCCCGCCGTCTGCGAATCGGTATAATTGACCGTTTTTTCGTTGCCGCCGAAGGCGTATGCCTCCGTATAGTCGCGGTGCGCGGCCGTATCCAGTTCGCGCGCAGCCTCTTCGGCGGTCATTTTTCCGTCCAGAAGCCTGCGGTAGGCGTTGACGACGGTCGCCACATAATATGCGCTCTTCATGCGCCCTTCGATTTTGAACGAATCGACGCCCGCGGCCGTAAGTTCGGCAAGATGCGCGGACAAATTCAGGTCTTTACTGTTGAAAATGTACGTGCCGCGGCCGTCCTCTTCCGCAAAAATTTCCCCTTCCCTGCCCTCGGCGCGGAGACGGTATTTCCACCTGCACGCCTGCACGCATTCGCCGCGGTTGGAATCGCGCCCGGCAAGATAATTGCTCAAAAGGCACCTGCCGCTGTACGAGATGCACATCGCGCCGTGCACGAACGCTTCCAGTTCCAGATCGGGGCAGAAATCTCTGATCTCCCGCACTTCGGCGACCGAAAGTTCGCGCGCGAGCACGACGCGCTCCGCACCCTGCTCCCGCCAGAATTTTGCGGCGTATTTGTTGGTCGTGTTCGCCTGCGTAGAAATGTGCAGGGCAAGATCCGGCGCCGCCTTTTTCGCGAGCGCCAGAACGCCCGCGTCCGTCACGAGCGCCGCGTCCGCTCCGATCTCCCGCAGATAGGAAAAATAGTCCGCCAGCGCCGCAAAGTCGGCGTTTTTCGCAAAAATATTCGCCGTGACGTACACCTTTTTCCCTCGGGCGTGCGCGTATTCCACGGCTTTTTTCATTTCGTCTTTGCCGAAATTATCCGAAAAAGAGCGGAGAGAGAAACTCTTCCCGCCCAGATATACGGCGTCGGCGCCGAAGTACAGCGCCGTTTTCAGTTTTTCGTAATTGCCCGCGGGCGCGAGCAGTTCGGGTGTTTTTTTCATAGTTATCCGCCGCGCTCGCCGCGCGGGCTCTGATATGTTCCGTACTTCGGCGGCCGTCACCGCCTCTTTACGCTGACGGCTACGCCTTCGCCGATATCGAGAACCGACGTGATGAGATCTTCGTCCTTTGCGAGCGCCGAAAGATAGTCGCGGATGCGCTCGGCAAGGGAATGCCGCTTTTGCGGCACGGGCACGCTTCCGTCCACCCAGCCGTACAGCAGGACGTCGTCCGCGACGAGCACGCCGCCGCCGCGCAAAAGCCGTTTCAGATCGGGAAGGTAATGCACGTACTGCGCCTTCGGCCCGTCCAAAAATATCAGATCGAACGGCCCTTCGAGCGCGGGCAGAACGTCCGCCGCGTCGCCCAAAATACAGCGCGCGCGTCCGTCAAGCCCGAGCGACGCGAAATTTTCCTTCGCGGCGGCAAACCGCTCTTCATCGATCTCTATGGCGGTGAGGCGCGCGTGCGGCGCCTCTGAAAGCATTGCCGCGCCCGTAAGCCCTTCCGCCGCGCCGATCTCCAGAATGTTTTCGGGAAGAAGCGCGCGCACCGTCAGCAAGAGATAATTCAACACATCGTCGGGGCAGACGGGGTCGCGCCTGTCTTTGCGCTCTTCCCGCATTTTCACGATCCGCCCGTCGGCGCGCGGGCCGAAGAGCGAACGGATATTTTCCGCGCTCATACCCTCGTGATGAGCGCCATGACGACGGGATTCTGCTTGGTCTTTTTATAGATGAAGTTCTTGACGGCCTTTTTGATCGCCGCCGCAAGTTCGGTATTGTTCACGTCCGCGCGGACGTTCGTCTGATCGACCGAATTGACCACGATCTGTTTTATATCGGAAAGGTAGTCCGCGTTTTCGGGCATGACGAAGCCGCGGTTGACGACCACGGGGTCGCTCAAAAGATCTCCGCTCCGCTCGGAAACGCAGGCTGTGATGACGAAAATGCCGTCCTCGGAAAGGTGCTTCCTGTCCTTCATGACGATGCTGTTTTCCCTGTCCTCGAGGCTCGCCCCGTCCACGAGGCGGGAACCCGACGACACGCTTTCGCCGAACTGCATGCCCGTTTTGGAAAGTTCCACGCTGTTGCCGATGTCGGGCAGGAGGATATTGTTCTCGCTCATACCCAGCTCCACGGCGAGCTGCGCGTGGCGCTTCAAGTGCCTGTATTCGCCGTGCACGGGGATAAAATATTCGGGGTCGAGCAACGAATGCAGGATCTTCAGTTCTTCCTGGCAGGCATGGCCCGAAACGTGTATCTTTTCGAGCGTTTCGTAGACGACGTTCGCGCCCTTCCTGTAAAGGTTGTTTATGACGCGGTAGACCATCTTTTCGTTGCCGGGGATCGGGCTTGCCGAAATGATGATGGTATCGTTCTGCCCGATGGTGACCTTATTGAATTCCCCGGCCGCCATGCGGGTGAGCGCGCTCATCGGCTCGCCCTGGCTGCCCGTCGACACGATGACGATCTCGCGGTCGAAATAGTTTTTCGACTTTTCGACGTCGATCAGCACGCCTTCGGGAATGGACAGTTCGCCGATTTTGCTCGCCGCGTCCACGACGTTGAGCATGCTCCGCCCCGAAAGGGCGACTTTACGCCTGTATTTTACGGCGAGGTCTACGATCTGCTGCAAACGGTGCACGTTCGACGCGAACGTGGCGACGATGATGCGCCTGTCCGTGTTTTCGGAAAAGAGGTGATCGAGCGTCGTCCCCACGACCGTTTCGCTCATCGTGTAGCCGGGGCGCTCGACGTTCGTGGATTCGCAAAGAAGCAGTTTGACCCCTTCCCTGCCGATCTCCGCGATCCGCGCGAGGTCGATCGGCTTGCCCGCCACGGGGGTCAGGTCGATCTTGAAGTCGCCGCTGTGGAAGATCCTGCCCTGCGGCGTATCGAGGCAAAGCGCCACCGCACCCGCGATGGAATGGTTCACGTTGATGAATTCCACCCCGAAGCAGCCGAGCTTGATCTTGTCGCCCGGCTTTACGCAGACAAGATGCGCCTTGTTGATGCGCTGTTCGCGCAATTTGTTGTCCGCAAGCGCCAAAGTCAGCTTTGTACCGTAGACGGGCGCTTGAATTTCCTTCAATAAATATGCCAGCCCGCCGACGTGATCCTCGTGCCCGTGCGTGATGAGGATGCCGCGCACTTTGTTCTTATTCTGAACGAGGTAACTGATGTCGGGGATGACGAGGTCGATCCCGGGGAGTTCTTCGTCGGGGAATGTAAGCCCCGCGTCGATGACGACGATGTCGTTGCCGTACTCGATCGCGGTCATATTCTTGCCGATCTCCCCGACGCCGCCGAGGAAAATGATCTTGACGGGATTCCTGCCCCGTCTGCCCTTTTTCGCATCTTTTGCGCCGGTATTTTCTTCTTTCCGTACCTGCGTTTTGGCGGCCTTCGGTTCACGCCCTTTTACGGATCCGGCCCCGAACTTTCCGCCTTCCTGCTGTTGCCTGCGAACGGCGTTTTCCTTCGCCGCGCCGCCCTGTTTTTCGGCCTGCCTGGCGTTTCCGATGAACCGTGGCGCGATCCGCCCCGTTCCGCCTTTTACGGTCTGCGGCGCATTGCCGCGTTTTTTTTGTTCCAAAATACACTCCTTTTCGCCTGCCGTCAAAAACAAAAGGCTGAACGGAACATCAGCCTTTCGTAAATTTTCGTTTCCGCTCCGTATCGGCGGGACGGCCTTTTGCGAGGCGGCTTTTCCGCCGCCGTCTTGTTATTTTATCGGGCTTCGCCCTATAATTTCAAATTCTCACGCCACGTCAGCGCACGCGGCTGTTCGCGATTTTGAGCGCCAGCTCCTCCACCAGTTTTTTGGAGAGGGAATCGGGATTTTCGTCCGTCATCTTGATGCTGCGGCGCACCGTGCGCAGGGGCTGTTCCGTCTTTTCCGTCTTATTGTCTTTGGACGAGACGGCGGGCCGCAGGACGCGCGGCTTTTTGACGGAAATATTCGGCTTTTTCGCCGCAAGGGAAGCAAGTTTCCCGCTTTCCGCGAGGGGCTCTGCGGGAGCAGCCGCGGCGGCGGCCGCAGGCGCGGCTGCCGCGGGCACGGAATTGCCCAAATCCCTGATCGCGTCGAGGATGGCTTCCGTATCCACCGAGGGGGCGGGCGTTTCCTGCGCGATCGCGGGCGTCATGTCTATGAAATAAGAAAGGTTGAAAGACATCAGCTCCTTCTTGAGTTCCGTAAGATCCGTAACCTTGTCTTCGCCGGGCGCTTCCCCTGCCAAAGATTCGCGTACGGCGGCCATTTCCGCGAGCGTTTCTCTGTCCATGATCCGCTGATCGGCGTCGTTGAACAGCGCGTCCTTGGCGCGCGCGACTTTCCCCGCAAGTTCGTCGTCCGCAAGCGCCGGCCCCTGTTCGAGTTCCGCACAGGCGTCGGAAAAGGCTTTAAACGCTTCTTCCGAATAAGGCACGGGAAGTTTGTTCGTCCTGATCGCGTCGTTCACCGCGGCGAGCGCGCTCGCGCCCCAGACGTTCACGCGGGTAAGGCGCATGCGCAGATCGGAAAGCATCGTTTCCCCGCGCAGGTTGTTGCCGCTCACGATATAACGGTTCGCCGTGTTTTTGATCGATTCCGCCGTGACGAGAATGTCGGGCAGAAGATCGTAAGAAAGCGTTTTGAGGTATTCGGCGATCAGCGCGTCCAGTTTTTTGAATTCGGGGAGCTGTTTTACGCTCACCGCGCCGGTGAGGGTGCGCTGCACTTCCTCGATCTTGTTTTCCACGGAAGCGAGCTGTGCGCCGCTCGCGGCCGCCGCCCCGCCCGTGACGAGCGCCGCCACTTTACCCGCAAGCACGTCGTAATCGATGTGCTCGGGCATGAATTTTTCAGCCACCTTTTCGGCGAGAACGTCGTAATCGAGCGGCTGAAGGTTATCCAGCTTATCCGCGAGGACGGCAAGCATCTGAAGAGGTTTGAGTTTTTCCTCCAAAGAAGCAAAGTCCATTTGCTTGATCGATTCGATCTTATCCGAAAGGTCGTCGTAGATCGCCATATCCTGCTTGTAAGTATACTTCATCTCCTGCAGGATATCGTCGCGCATCTTTTCGATGTCCATGGAAAGCCCCGAATACATGCTCTCGATCGCGAGGGCGTTGTCGCCCTGCATGAATCCGCTGACGGCGCTTTCGGGCTTTTCGGCGGGCGCGTTCGAAGCGCGCACCGCAGGAGCCGCGGCCGCGGCGGACGCGGGCCGCTTATCGGGAACGGACGCCGCCTTCTTTTTTGCGGAAGCCTCGCCCGCAGCGATCTCCGCGAGGATGCTCTCTTTCTGTTTTTCCAGTTCTTCGATCATGTTCATGACGGAAGAACGTTTGTATCCCCCCACCTCGTCGGAGGCAGGCTGGCCGCTCTTGGCGCGGAATGCCGCGATCTCGTCCATCTGGATGAGTATGCCGCGCATTTCGGACAGATACTTGTCGGTCACTTTAAGCCGCTCCACGGGAGAAAGGCCGTTTAATTTTTTGTTGAAGGATTCAGACATAGAGAGCCCCCTGTGCCGAAGCGTTGCGCTTCGCGCGAAATGGATTTACAGTTTTCCTTCTATCATTTTACACTATTTTCGGAAAAAAGTAAATACTTTGTCGCATTATTTTTTGACATTCGCCCGAACTTTTTATACCC
>ERZ1090864.946-NODE-949-length-14589-cov-8.458924_pt1 | contig 14589 bp, 8 predicted proteins | sample MGYA00478479_ERZ1090864 | MGnify/ENA primary metagenome ERZ1090864 (study PRJEB33644, sample SAMEA5815743) | chicken gut metagenome | biome: Chicken; feature: Gastrointestinal Tract; material: Caecum | place: Ireland | collected 2019-01-01 | study: A study of the... | reverse complement strand
GGTAAGTTCCAGTCAAGACCTACTGGAACTGGAATTTACTTTTCCAATTGACCATTGTTTTATTATTTGGAACCACAAAGCTGTATATATTATTCGAGGTAAAATCAAAATGAAAGTAAGCTATAAAAAATTGTGGAAACTACTCATTGATAGAGATATGATGAAGAAAGATTTACAGGCTAAGGCCAAAATCAGTTGGGCGTCTGTGACGAAAATGTCTAAGAATGAAAATGTGAGCATGGAAATTTTACTCAAAGTTTGTGAAGCCTTAAATTGCGGCATCGAGGACGTTGTCGAGTTCGTACCTGACGATGTTGCGGAGGAGAATAATGTTTAAAGACATATTTCATGGCAAAAAATCAGAAAGTCAGGTACCGCCGATGAAAATTTTTAACAATATCACAGATATCGTTCGTGACGATTTACAAAGGACAATTAAAAAGAATAGCAAGGTCTCCGTGGCTGCAGCCTGTTTTTCGATGTACGCTTATCAGGAGCTTAAGCAACAGCTTGACCAGGTTGATGAATTCCGATTTATCTTTACATCGCCAACCTTTGTCAAAGAAAAAGCAGAGAAACAGAAACGTGAATTTTATATACCGAGGCTTCACCGTGAAAATAGCCTATACGGCACAGAGTTTGAAATCAAACTGCGCAACGAGTTGAAGCAGCGTGCCATTGCCAAAGAGTGTGCAAACTGGATTAAGGCTAAGGCAAAGTTCAAATCCAACACCACTGGAGAAAATATGAGCGGTTTTATGACAGTGGATTCCAATTCCGGTCAGTTTGCTTATGCGCCGCTCAACGGTTTTACAACAGTGGACATTGGCCGTGAACGAGGAAATAACAGCTACAACATGGTTCAGGGCATGGAGGCTCCGTTTTCACTGCAATATATGCAGCTTTTTGATGCACTCTGGAATGATAATAGCAAGATGCAGGACGTTACTGATATGATAATCGAGAGCATCAGCAACGCATATAATGAAAATTCGCCGGAATTCATTTATTTTATGACGCTTTACCATGTATTCAGCGAGTTCCTTGAAGATATATCTGAAGATGCCCTGCCAAACGAAGCCACCGGCTTTAAGCAGAGCCAAATCTGGAACAAACTTTATGATTTTCAGAAAGACGCTGTTCTGGATATCATCAATAAGTTGGAGAAATACAATGGCTGTATTCTTGCTGATAGTGTTGGTCTTGGAAAAACCTTTACCGCGCTCGCCGTTATCAAATATTACGAGAACCGTAATAAATCAGTTCTCGTATTATGCCCCAAGAAACTGGCTGAAAACTGGAATACATATAAAGACAACTACGTAAATAACTCAATTGCCAAAGATCGGCTTAATTATGATGTATTATTTCACACGGATCTCTCACGCGATAAGGGGGAGTCTAACGGTCTTGATTTAAGCCGCCTTAATTGGGGCAACTATGATCTTGTAGTTATTGATGAGTCGCATAATTTTCGTAATGGCGGCGAATTATCGGGAGATGATGCTAAAGAAAATCGCTATCTGCGTTTACTAAACAAGGTTATTCGAGCTGGGGTAAAAACAAAAGTACTGATGCTTTCTGCTACGCCTGTCAATAACCGCTTTAACGACCTGAAGAATCAACTGGCATTAGCTTACGAGGGAGATTCCAGTCAAATTAACGATAAGTTGAATACTACCAAGCCGATTGAGGAAATCTTTCGTCAGGCACAGACAGCTTTTAATACATGGAGCAAGCTGGAAGCAAAAGAGCGTACCACTGACGCACTCCTGCGAATGTTGGATTTTGACTTTTTTGAAGTTCTGGATAGCGTGACGATTGCCCGATCCAGGAAACATATTATGAAATACTATAATACTGCCGAGATTGGAAAGTTCCCAGTACGTTTAAAACCAATTTCTAAGCGCCCTAGCCTTACCGACCTTGACTCCGCCATAAACTATAACCAAATATATGAACAATTGATGCTGCTCTCACTCTGCATTTATACGCCTACAGACTATATTTTTCCGAGCAAACTCGAAAAGTATATCGATATGACGCACCACAAGGGTACAAATCTAACGCAAATCGGCCGCGAACAAGGTATCCAACATTTAATGAGTATTAACCTGCTTAAACGCTTGGAAAGCTCTGTCTATTCCTTTGATTTGACCCTGAAGCGTATTTATGAATTAATAAATACGACGCTTAAAACCATTGATGAATATGAGAAAAATGGGAAGACGATGCTGGAAGCCTACGATGTACCAGAGTCAGAACTGGATATTGACGACAGCAACTCGGATTTATTTACGGTTGGCAAAAAGGTAAAAATAGATTTAGGCGACATGGATTACAGGACATGGCGTGATGAGCTTCAGAAAGATGCTGATACTCTTGAGTTGCTTCTGCTCATGATGAAAGATATTACGCCGAAACATGACGCTAAACTGCAGACGCTATTCTCTATACTTGACAAAAAGATGACTCACCCGATTAATAAAGGCAACAAGAAGGTGCTGATCTTTTCGGCGTTCTCAGACACTGCTGAATATCTCTATGAGAATGTCAGCAAATATATGAAGGATAGGTACGGCCTGAATACAGCGGTTATTACCGGTACAATTGACGGAAAAACAACCATCAAAGGCTTTCAGGCGACATTTAACAACGTCCTGACTTGCTTTTCGCCCATCTCCAAGGGCAAGGATTTACTGATGCCAAACTGTACCGATGAAATTGACATTTTGATTGCTACGGATTGCATTTCCGAAGGTCAGAACCTACAGGATTGTGACTACTTATTCAATTACGATATTCACTGGAATCCGGTACGTATTATCCAGCGTTTTGGTCGTATCGATCGTATCGGCAGTAAAAACCAGTACATCCAGCTTGTAAACTTCTGGCCGGATATGACGCTGGATGATTACATCAATCTGAAATCCCGTGTCGAAACTCGGATGAAGATTTCGGTTATGACATCTACTGGCGATGATGATCTTATCAATCCGGAGGAAAAAGGCGACCTTGAGTATCGCAAGCAGCAACTTCAGCGGTTGCAGGAAGAAGTTGTTGATCTTGAGGATATGTCCAATGGAATCTCCATTATGGATCTTGGATTGAATGAATTCCGCCTGGATCTCTTAGAGTATATGAAGACTCATGAAGACATCGAGAAAAAACCGACCGGCCTGCACGCCGTAGTTCCAAGTACCCCAGAAAACCCGCCAGGCGTAATCTTCGTACTTAAGAACATCAACAATGGAGTCAATATTGATAATCGGAATCGTATCCATCCGTTTTATATGGTTTATATCGGCTCCGGGGGCGAGATAATTTGTGATTATTTGAATCCAAAGAAATTGCTCGATACAATTCGCCTTCTTTGCCGTGGTAAATCTAAGCCTATTGTAAATCTTTGCCGTCAATTCAATGATGAAACAGATGATGGCCGCAATATGACTGAAATATCCGAGCTGCTGAATGGTGCCATTACGTCCATTATAGACACAAAAGAAGAAAGCGATATAGACAGTCTTTTTTCGGGCGGTGGAACCTCAGCGCTTATGTCAGATATTTCTTGTTTGGACGATTTTGAATTAATCTGTTTCTTTGTAGTAAAATAGGGGGTGTTGTGATGCTCGGGCTTCCAAAGACAACGGAATTTAATAAACGTATTCCAAAGCAAAAATTTTACGAAAATATAAATATAACTCCTGCACTCCGGCGAATTTTTGTTGACCAGATTAAGGCGGTGTACTGGCGAAATAAAATCGCTCCCACTACAATAAACCTTGAAGCTGGTAATAATGTTACGGAAATTGAAATATTTGAGGTAAAACTGAATCGCATTACACTTGATGTGTCTGTTTTGCGACAGATAGATAAAGAAATCCCATACCATATTATTTTCCTGCTGGAATTCGAAGAAAAATACCAGGCTTGGACTGCGTATAAAGAAAAGGCAGGGAATGGCTCCAATGCCTTCAAGGTTGACACGTATTATCATACGGCCTGGCTTTTTGAGGATGAGTTTGTTTTAAAACTCGATGGCCTGAATATGGATACCGTATATGAGAATTATGTGCGCCAAATTGCCGGTGATGCCCTACATACATATGCTGATGATGAGCCAGAAAGCCTGAAAGAATCTGTAGAGCGCAGCAAGCAGATTCAACTCTTACAGAAGCAAATAGTTACGCTGCAAAAGAAGATTCGCAGAGAGAAACAGCTGAATAGGCAGGTGGAATTGAATATAGAATTGAAAAGATTAAAAAAATATATGGAGGTTTTTCAATGACTTTTGAGCAAATTGGCAGTATTGTTATTGCATGCATTATTAGTGCAGGAGGCATCGGTGGTATAATAATAGCAGTGATTAAGTTTACATCTGAAATCATTGCAAAAAGATTAGAACAAAAATATGAAATGCGAATAAATGAAACTTTGGAAAGTCATAAGGCAAAGCTAGAAAATCGCACGCATATTTCGAGAGCTTTGTTTGATAAAGAATTAGAAATATATCAATCGTTGTGCTGTGTTTTTTATGAAGCTTATAGTAAATACGAAATACTACGTGGATTAGAATCACTAGAAACGAAAATAATTCCGAAATCGGAAATGACATATTTCAATAATCTCGATTTATTAAAAAAGGTAGAAGATGGAGAAGCCGTGCCTGAAATGGATATTGCAAAACTCGAGGATGAGATAGGAGAAAAAATTATTGAATTTAAAAAAATACTTTATTCGTCAGGTGCATTTATACCACATGATAACCAAAAACTTTTCCTTGATATTGGGAAGTGTTTTCAGGCGTGTTTGCTTGATAAAAGTGAAGATAACTACAAAAAATTGCTTGTCTTAAGAGGTAAAATGCAAGCAGAAATTCGAAATTATCTTGAAAATCTTTCAATAATTGATTAATGGAGGAAAATGTCTGATGGACAAAATGAAGATGGAATCAGTAGATATGACCGCCCAGAACATCGAAAAAATCGGTACTTTGTTCCCAAACTGCATTACCGAGACGAAAGACGAAAACGGTAGGCTGAAAAAAGCAATCAATTTTGAACTATTGAAGCAGATGCTGTCAGAAGATGTGATTGACGGCGATGAAGCTTACGAATTCACATGGGTTGGAAAGAAAGCGTCCATCGTGGAGGCTAATAAGCCAATCCGTAAAACACTTCGCCCCTGTAAAGAAGAAAGTGTCAACTGGGATACTACGGAAAATCTTTATATCGAGGGCGATAATCTTGAGGTGTTGAAACTTTTGCAGGAAAGCTATCTGGGCAAGGTGAAGATGATTTACATCGATCCGCCATATAATACAGGGCATGATTTTGTATATCCAGACTCCTTTATTATGAATAATGAAGATTACAATGACGGAATTGGGTACTTTGATGAAGATGGTAATGTAAACTTCTCTCGTGAAAATAATTCCTCTGCAGCAAGGTATCATTCTGATTGGTGTTCAATGATGTATTCTAGATTGTTGCTATCACGAAGTCTGCTTATGGATGATGGTGTTATTTTCATAAGTATAGACGACAATGAAATAAATAATTTGGGGGAAATTTGTAATGAAGTGTTTGGCGAAGATAATTTCGTATGTAACTTCGTCTGGAAATCAAAATTAGGGAAAGTGGGAACTACATCTACAATATCTTCTATTCATGAATATATTCTTTGCTTTGCCAAAAAGCTTTCATCAGTACACTTTAAGATGATAAAAAATATATCTGAAGGCCGGAAGGAAAGTCTTCGCCAATGGGGTGTAGCAGATAGACGTGAAGACCGTCCATCTATGTATTATCCAATTACGATTGACGGTGTTGAAGTTTATCCGATCCGGGAAGACGGTACCGCCGGAAGATGGCGTGTGGGTGAAGAAATGGCAATGAAGTTGCTCGAGGAGGGGGCTCTTGAGTTAGACGAAAAAAATGGAAAGTATAATGTTTATCGTCATTTTCCCTCTGGCATCTCATACACTCCTTACAGTACATTGCTATTAGATGAAATAGGAACAACAGCTAAAGGAGCTAACATGCTGAAAACACTGAACCTCGGGAAAATTTTTGACTTTTCCAAACCCGTTGAATTGATTAGGCATTTTGTATATCTTTGCACTAATAATGATGATATAGTTTTAGATTTTTTCTCGGGAAGCGCCACAACAGCACAGGCAGTTATTCAACAAAATTCTGAGGATCATGAATCCAGAAAATTTATTATGATACAGATTCAAGAACTAATTGGCGAAAAGTCGGAAGCCTACAAAGCCGGCTACAAAAACATCTGCGAAATCGGCAAGGAGCGTATCCGCCGCGCAGGAAAGAAAATCAAAGAGGAAAATCCCTTCACAACGCAGGATTTGGATATTGGTTTTCGTGTATTGAAACTTGCCGACAGCAACATGAACGATGTCTATTATGGTTTCAATGAATATAATCAGGGTATGCTGTCTATGCTTGAATCGAATATCAAGCCCGACCGCACAGATTTAGACCTTCTATTTGGTTGCCTGCTGGAATGGGGGCTTCCGCTTTCCCTTCCATATTCCTCTGAGACGATAGAGGGCTGCACCGTGCATAACTACAATGACGGTGACCTGATTGCCTGCTTTGACGAGGATGTGCCAGAGAGCGTCATCAAAGCCATTGCCAAGAAACAGCCGCTTCGTGCAGTGTTCCGAGACTCCAGCTTTGCTGACAGCCCATCAAAGATTAATGTCGGTGAAATATTCAAGATGCTTGCCCCAGACACACGGGTAAAGGTGATTTAGGAGGGGTGAATATGGCGAAAAAAGAATTGACTGCTATCGATCACAAGTTCCTGGAAAGTGTTGCTGATGTGCTTGAACAGGCCCGAAAAAATGCCAAAACCGCCGTTAATCTTTCCATGGTTTATGCTTACTTTGAAATTGGCCGAATGATTGTGGAGGAAGAACAGCATGGTGCGAATCGCGCTGCATATGGGACACAGCTTTTAAAAGAACTTTCAGTATATCTTACAAAGCAGTTCGGCAAGGGCTATTCTGCAGAGAACTTGAAGCTCATGCGTCGTTTTTATGCTGTGTATTCTCAGGATCAAATTGGGGAAACAGTATTTACCCAATTTGAAAATCTCCCTGTCGCCAGTAATGGCCGTAAATTTTTCCTGAGTTGGTCACATTATTTGAAACTTATGAGGATTACCAATATAGATGAAAGGCATTTTTATGAGATTGAGGCAGTCAAGAATGACTGGAGCCTGAGTGAACTGAAACGACAGTATAACAGTTCCCTTTATGAACGGCTGGCACTTAGTACGGATAAAAAGAAGGTTTATCGGCTTTCTAAGGAAGGACAGACCGTAGAGACGCCAAGTGACGCGGTTAAGGATCCCTATGTTCTGGAGTTTTTAGGACTGCCGGAGCTACCGTCTTACTCTGAAACAGAGCTGGAAAGTAAAATCATTGACCATTTGCAACAGTTTCTTTTGGAACTTGGTACAGGCTTTGCATTTATCGGACGACAGGAACGGTTCACTTTTAACGAAGAACATTTTATGGTGGATTTGGTTTTCTACAATCGTCTACTGCGCTGTTTCGTCCTCTTCGACCTGAAGATTGGAGAACTCAAGCATCAGGACATCGGTCAAATGCAAATGTACGTGCATTACTATGATCGTAAGGTCAAGCTCCCAGACGAAAATCCGACAATCGGTATCATTCTTTGCAAAGATAAAAATAACGCGATTGTGGAAATGACACTGCCGGAGGATAATGCGCAGATTTTTGCCAGCAAGTACGAGACTGTCTTGCCAAGCAAAGAGTCACTGAAAAAGTTACTCCAAGAACAGATGTCAGATGAAGATGGAGGTGAGGACGAATGAAATTGCAGTTTAAGCACAAAAAATTTCAGGCAGATGCCGCAAAAGCTGTAGTAGATGTGTTTGCCGGGCAGCCATATCTCACTCCATCCTATATGATGGATCGTGGTTCAGTTTATCAGCGTAGTCTTACCGATGAAGAGGATTTTACCGGCTGGAGCAACCATAAGATTGTTCCCGAGCTGAATGACGGCATTATTCTGGAGCATATCCAGAAGATCCAGAGGACAAACCAGCTTGCCCCGTCTCCTAAGCTAGAGGGAAGGTACAATCTCACAATAGAAATGGAAACCGGCGTTGGAAAAACCTACACCTATATCAAAACCATGTTTGAGTTGAACAAACATTACGGTTGGAGCAAGTTCATCGTTGTCGTTCCGAGCATTGCTATCCGCGAGGGTGTATATAAATCTTTTGAGGTGACACAGGAGCATTTTGCAGAGGAATACGGGAAAAAGATCCGGTTCTTTATCTATAATTCTGCACAGTTGACAGAGATTGACCGTTTTGCATCCGATAGCTCCATCAATGTTATGATTATCAATTCACAGGCCTTCAATGCCCGTGGCAAGGACGCCCGCCGTATTTACATGAAACTGGATGAGTTTCGCTCCCGTCGCCCGATTGATATCATTGCAAAGACCAATCCGATCGTGATTATCGATGAGCCACAGTCAGTCGAGGGCAAGCAGACCAAGGAGAATCTGAAACAGTTCAACCCGATGTTGACACTGCGCTATTCCGCTACCCATAAGAGTGACAGCATCTATAATATGGTCTATCGCCTTGACGCAATGGAAGCATACAATAAGCGTCTTGTTAAGAAGATAGCCGTAAAAGGCATTACGGAGTCCGGCACCACGGCCACAGAAAGTTACGTATACCTTGAGGGTATCAATCTCTCAAAGGCCGCGCCAACGGCAACCATTCAGTTTGATATAAAAGGTGCGTCCGGAGTTCGTAAAGTAACAAAAACAGTGAATGAGGGATTTAATCTTTATCCGAACTCCGGTGAGATGGAGGAATATCGAGATAACTTTATTGTGAAACGTATTGACGGCCGTGACGATTCTGTGGAATTCGTAAATGGGATAAAGATCTATGCCGGTGATGTAATTGGGAAAGTCAGCGAGGAACAACTGCGACGCATTCAAATTCGTGAGACCATTCTTTCTCACATTGAACGCGAACGGCAATTGTTCCATAAGGGCATCAAAGTCCTCTCCCTTTTCTTCATTGATGAAGTAGAACATTATAGAAAATATGATGCCGCAGGGCAACAGCAAAACGGTATTCTTGCTCAAATGTTCGAGGAGGAATATGAAGATATCGTCAACAACCTTCAGATTGGAATTGGTGAGGAGGATTATCTAAAGTATCTGAATTCCATTAAGGCCAGCGACACCCACGCCGGTTACTTCTCTATCGACAAGAAAGGCCATATGACCAACAGTAAAATCAAAAATAAAAAGGAAAAAACTTCTGACGATATCGACGCCTATGACTTGATTATGAAGAATAAGGAGCTATTACTTGACCGTGATCCAAAGCGCTCGCCGGTACGTTTTATCTTTTCTCACTCTGCTCTTCGGGAAGGATGGGACAATCCGAACGTGTTCCAGATTTGTACCCTGAAGAATAGTTCCAGTGAAGTGCGCAAACGTCAGGAAGTCGGCCGGGGACTGCGTCTTTGCGTAAATCAGGATGGGGAGCGCATGGATGCTAATGCGCTGGGCGCTGACGTTCACAATGTAAATATTCTTACAGTGATCGCAAGTGAGAGTTATGACAGCTTTGCAAGAGGACTACAATCTGAAATAGCAGAAGCTGTAGCCGACAGACCAAAGAAAGTTACTGTTGATCTGTTCAAAGGAAAGGTTATTAAGGACGCCGATGGCAATGAACAAGTCGTTGACGAAGACATTGCTATCATCATTTATGAAAGCCTTATTGAGAATGGCTATGTGAGAAAGGGCCAATTAACCGACAAATACTACAAAGATAAAACGAATGGCGAAGTTGAGATGGCGGAGGAAGTCCTGGACTTTACGGAATCCATTATCAACATTATCGACTCAATTTATGATCCTCGAGCTATACGACCAGACGATGCGCGCAGCAATAATGTGGAGCTTCAAGTTGATGAAAACAAGTTGGCAATGCCTGAGTTTAAAGCGCTCTGGTCGCGCATCAATTCCAAATCCGTATATGTGGTTAACTTCGATACAGAAGAGCTTATACGGAAGTCCATTGCAGCTCTGGACTCCAAGTTAAATGTTCCAAAGATTTATTTCAGAGTTGAAAGCGGTGTTATGGAACAAATTAAATCCAAGGACGATCTTTTGACGGGCGCCTCTTTTATACGTGAAGAATCCACCCAATATGGTACAAAAATTTCCGCAAGCAACAACGTGAAATATGATCTGATTGGTAAACTTGTAGACGAAACCGGCCTGACCAGGAAAGCCATTGTTCGGATTCTGCAGGGAATCCGGCAGCCTGTATTTAATCAGTTTAAGGATAATCCGGAAGAATTTATTATCCGTGCTGCCGCAATTATCAATGACGAGAAAGCGACGGCCATTATTCAGCATATTACCTACAACGCATTGGAGGATCGCTATGGCACAGACATCTTCACAGAACCTACGATCAAGGGAAAACTTGGCACAAACGCAATGAAGGCAAAAAGGCATTTGTACGATCATATCATTTATGATTCTGCAAATGAACAGAAATTTGCGGAGCAACTTGATACAAATACGGATGTTGCTGTATATGTAAAACTCCCAAGCGGATTCTATATTTCTACACCGGTGGGAAAATATAACCCTGACTGGGCAATTGCTTTTTACGAAGGCAGTGTGAAGCATATCTACTTTGTTGCCGAAACAAAAGGGACGCTGGACACAATGAAGTTTAATCATATTACACCCACAGAGCAAGCGAAAATTGATTGCGCAAAGGCGCACTTTAAGGCAATCAGCACTGGCGATGTCGTATATGGCGTGGTAGACAGTTATAAAGCATTACTGGATGAAGTAATGAGATAAGGCAGAAAAAAGCGTTGCTTAATACAAAACGAAGGGCATCCAATGATCAAAAATAGACTCATATGCTGAGTGTTTTTATGCCGGGCGGAAATAACCCCGCCCGGTAAGCTGTCATCTTGGCGTCTTTATTTCTCCGGATAATCCCATCTGCTCCTGAGCTTGATTCCATTTTCCTTTAGGCATCTGGAAATGACTTGGCTGTCCACGTTCAGGCTTTTGGCGATTTCTTTGATCGTATGCATTTCTTTATACATTTTGATTACTTTCTTGCTATCGACTTTTGCCCGCGCTCGGCCACTTTTGCGAAGAGTAACTCCTTGTTGCTTAAGAAGCTTTATAATGGTGGTTTTACTGCAGCCATACTCAACGCCCAGTTCATAACTTGCCTTGCCAGACTGATAAGCCGCAACAATCCGCTCTATTTCTGTCGGAGTAAAAATTCTTTGGTATGGCTGCTGAAGGCTTTCTACTTTCTTTTTGTCTCTATAATAATCTGCAATTTCCCCCTTGTCTTTTTTCGAGCTTCGTGAGATAATATCAATATCGGACGCGGATAAGCGTCCGGCATGATTGGATAATTTAAACTCGAGAATTCTTTGGTAATTCTTCGAGGTAATTTCCATGAGTGCCACCAAAATGCCCTTACTCGAACTATTTGACCGAAAAAAATTTGATGGGTTCGAGTGAGTCTTTATAAACGTGGATTTACAGAGAAGATCAGCATCAGAAAAATTTGATGCTGATTTTTTTTCTGCGTTTTGACATTCTTTGTGATAGAATGAAATAAAAATCCGGAGGACACGCAAGGGGCAGGAGGACAGATCCAAAACGTCTGGATTTCTGAGGTTACAGCCATGCTTGTTTCAAAAAGAATGAAAAAGTTGAAGAATATCGGGAAATTAAAATTTTACTCATGTTATACAGTTTTATTTATAATCTGCATGATATGTACGTCGGTATGGTTTTTGTTGAACAAAGCGACATTTATATGGTCCGGTGACGGGATAAGCCAGCACTACAATGCTCTGGCTTACTATGGCGGATATCTGCGTGATATTATTTCTAATTTGTTGGAAAAACGCCAACTTGTCATTCCAACCTATGATTTCTCTATTGGTTACGGGGCGGATATTATAAATACGCTGCATTACTATGTGATTGGAGACCCGTTAAATCTTCTTGCCGTATTTGTTTCTGAAAAATATACAGAGGTTTTATTTCATGTGCTTGTGATCATCAGGATTTATCTTGCCGGGATTACTTTTTCTGTCTTTGCAAGAAGCCGCGGGAACAAATCTTCCGCGGTTCTGGCAGGCGTGCCGGTTTACCTTTTTTCAGAGTATGTGCTGTATTTCTTTTGTAAGCATCCGTTCTTTTTGAATCCTTTGATTTATTTACCGCTGATCTTGTTGGGCGTGGACAGGATATACCGTAAAAAAGGGCCTGGAATGTATATTTTTGCGCTGATTTTGAGCGCGTGCAGTAATTTCTATTTCTTTTATATGCAGGGAATCCTGACTGTGATCTATGCGATTTTTCAGTACTTTGCGTATTACCATGCAATTAAATGGAAAAAAGTGGCGCAGCTTCTGGCAAAATTTGGGCTGTATACGATTCTGGCTATATGTGCGGCAGGAATTTTTCTGGCGCCTTCTCTGGGACTGTTGTTCCAGACCGGAAGAATCTCAAATGAAAACGCAGTTCCGTTTTTGTATGGGATTAAGTATTATGCGCGCCTTTTTTCAGGATTTATCAGTATGGACAGTCCGGGATACCAGACCTTTCTCGGATATTCAGTTATCGCTTTTCCGGCAGTGATCATACTGTTTACATCCAGGGGAGAAAAACTTCTGAAAATCGGGTTTGTCCTGATGACAGCGCTTTTATGTATTCCCTGGGCGGCCCATGTGCTGAACGGTATGTCCTATGTGACAAACCGCTGGGCGTTTGGATATACGATGCTGACAGCTTATATCGTGGTAAAAATGTATCCGGCATTTTTAAAACTCCGTACCGGGCAGAAGATCATACTTGTCATCTTTACAGTCCTGGAGATCCTGGCTTGTCTGGCAGGAATAGCCGGCAAATATCTGTTGGGCGAAGAGACTAAAATCGGGGTTATGGCGCTACTCTTATTTCTGCTGGCGCTTTTGGTATTTGTAATCTGCAGAAATAAGAAACAGGAAAGCAGGGCTTTTTTGGCCTTTGTTATATGCATGAACGTCTTTTGCGTACAGATCAATGCCCTGGACGTCAGAACGAGAGAAGCGGATGCAAACAGATTTGTGCGGCGGGGAAACGCGCAGAAGGAACTGAAAAACATTCCATCCGCAGAACTGGTTAAATTTTCAGAGGAGAAAAATTCCTGGCGCTATGATGAGGAAGGGACTGGAGAAATCAGAAACTCAGCTATGCAGACGGGATTGTATGGAACATCTTTTTATTTCAGTATGGCAAATCCATATGTTGCTGAATATCAAAAGTCCTTATACTGGAATAATACACAGGAGCAGAGTTTCCGCGGAGCAGATAAAAGAAGCGCACTGGAGATTCTTGCGGGAGTGAAATATTATATTACTCCAAAAGGAGAAAAAGGTCCCGCGATATATCAGGAAAAGGAGACTATCACCGCAGGCAACGAAGAATTTACCGTGTGGGAAAGCGGGAAGAAAATCCCGTTTTTGTTTGCGTATGATCAGTATATCGGCAGAGATGAATTTGAAAAGCTAAGCGTAGAGCAGAAGCAGCAGGCGCTGCTGGAAGCTGTTGTATTAGAGGAAAAGCAGGATACTGACGGTGAAAAGAAAATATCTTCTGTTTCATATGATGCGCGGGAAGCAGAAACAGTCTGGCTTCCGGACGAAGATATCGAACTGGGACAAAATCTGCTCCGTGTTAAAAACGGAGGAGCGATGCTGAAAATCCAGGCAGACATCCCGGAAGAGGGAGAAACGTATCTGATTTTTGAGAATTTTGAATATGAAGATCCGAATTCGAACAGTATTGCGAGGCTAAACTCAAATATCCGTGTCAATATCAGAATGGATGAATTAAAGAAGACCATTACCGGCAGAAATAATGAAGGATTTGGAGGAAGCAACGGAAAGAATGATTTTTTGTGTAATCTGGAATTGAACGAGCCGGGCAGACATGAGATTGTAATCAATTTTCCGTATAAGGGGACATATCATTTTGACAGTATAAGGATAGTTGTCCAGCCAATAAAGAATCTGAGTAAAAAAGTGGAGAAATCAGAAAGCGGAATAGAAGGTTATGTCCATGCATCCGGGAATAATGTAAAAGCTTCTCTTAAATTAACACAGCCCCGCTTCATCTGTCTTGCAGTTCCTTTTGACAGGGGATGGTCTGCCACAGTAGACGGGAAAAAGACAGGGCTCGTACAGGCAAACATCATGTATATGGGCCTGCCTCTGGAAGCTGGGGAACATACGATAGAACTTCAATATAGAAATCCTTTTACCCGGACAGGCGCATTCTGTTCCCTGATTGGAATCGCAGGGGTGTTTATTGTTTTAAAAAGAGAGAAAAGGCTGCGTTCGGTAAAGGCATAGTAGGGGGCGGCGCCGCTGTAGGGGGGGCGCCCCCGGTTTCACCGGCGCGTGCTGGGCTTTTGTGAGATGGAATTCAGATTTGGCCGCGGCCACCGCCG